>ENA-OSET01000096-OSET01000096.1-sediment-metagenome-genome-assembly--contig:-NODE-96-length-100898-cov-60.939973_pt1 | contig 100898 bp, 80 predicted proteins | sample MGYA00237882_ERZ534229 | MGnify/ENA primary metagenome ERZ534229 (study PRJEB26408, sample SAMN06266212) | sediment metagenome | isolation source: Hudson Canyon methane seep mesocosm | place... | reverse complement strand
AGCAAGAATCTTCTCTAATACAGAACTGTTTAAAGGAATGACAAAGAAAGAGAGGGCAGCATGCAATATCTGCAGGGGATTGTTTTAATGATAAGGATGCTGCAATAATGGCTGTAGCAAAGGCAAAGAATAAGGTGCTGCTCCCTAGGTATATTGATCAAATTAAAGGCAGGGTGTTAGTCTCTAAATCAAATCTTAGGTAATTTATTTAATTAGAAGTGATTTAATGGAGATTGAATAATGGATGGAACCACAATAATTAAAGAAATGCTTCCTGAAGTGTTTATGCAGCGAAAAGATGTAATTAATTTAATACCAGATGTAAAATCAAACAATACAATATCTCTATTCAGAGAACTAATATTTTCTAATATGTCTAGAATAATAGATGCTGAAGATAGGGATTTACATAATTTTTTAGGAAGTGACCCTGCCTTTGAGCTTTCTGAAGAAGAGATCAACTGGTCTGAGTTAACATATATTAATGGTTCCCATGAGCGAATTGTAATCACAACAATTGGCGCAAAACTTCTGGTGCGGCTTTTTAAAGCAGGGCTAATAGAACAAAAGAAGAAATCTTCATCAAAAGATCTTAGCAAGCTGGAGGCATACTCAGATAGTCTGTTGGAATTGAAAGAAAAATCAGATCTACTCAAGAATAAGCGAGACAGCGAAAAAGCAGAAAGATTAGATTTAATGGAAACTCGTGATAATCGAATTAAACATCTGATTAAATATCCAGAGGATGCGCTCACTGAAGAGCTTAATTGGAAATTCTTAGATAGCTATGCATTCGCAATTGGCCCAGGGGATCAGTCTTTTAAATTAGCAGGTGCTGATGTCAAGAAACATGTTCAGATCATGAAATCAAATTCTGGCAAAAGTTCAGATAAGAAGGTGTATATTCAATGGACCATGCCCGATGGAACTCGACTCGGTGATATAGATATTGATCCGGTATTGAACCGCAGGAATGACCCTAAAAGAAACTGGGGGCTTGGCAGAGATTAGCCACCTTTCAAGTTAGACCGCCACATGCAGGGCTATTTATAAAATGGGCAAGAAAAAAACAAAATCTGATTATCACGCACTTGCTGAGTCAAAAGACTGTCGGTGGGTGGCAGAAGTTCTGCCAGAAAATAGCAAACAAAAGACGACTTGGCTCTGTAAGAATGGGCACAGTTTTCTTTCCCAATACAATAGCCTGCAGCAAGGCCATGGTTGTTCAACGTGTTCAGGCACTAAGAAAACAACAACAAAAGACTTTACGGACCTGGCACAGTCTAAAAATGCTCAATGGGTTGGCCCTAAAGTAATAAATTCAACGACATCTACAAACTGGCGTTGTTTAACTTGTAATAATAATTGGCAAACAACTTTCTCATCACTGCAAGGAGCACTCATAGGATGCCCAATATGTTCGCAAAGGCATGTAGCTGACAAACTGCGCCTTGATAATAGCCAATATAGGGCACTAGGCAACAAAAAAGGCTTTCAGTGGCTGTCAAAACAATGCGGTAGCGTTAAAACAATAACCGAATGGCGATGTTCTGATGGGCATAATTTCTTTGCGACATATAGTAATATTTCCAAAGGTAATGGTTGTCCTCACTGTTATGGAAATGCCAAGAAAACGAATAGTTCTTATCAAGATATAGCTAATAAATATGGCATCACATGGCTAGGGAAAGTACCGTCAAACTCTAAAGCCAAGACTGGCTGGCAGTGTAAAAAGGGACACTTTTACCAATCTTCGTATTCTGCTGTTTCGATTGGCAAAGGTGGGTGCCCTGAATGTTCTGGTTTGTCCCCCAAAATTTCGACTGACTATGAAGCGCTTGCTATGCAATTTGGTTTTACTTGGTTAGCTTCAGAGGTTCCTGGAAATACGAAACTAAAAACAAAATGGCAATGCACTAATAATCATGTATTTGATAGTAATTATAACTCTATCCAGGGTGGACATGGTTGTCCTCGCTGTAGTAAAAATCTGCCAATCAGTATAGAAAGTTATGAAAAGCTGGCTCTGAACCGTGGTTTCCGCTGGATAGGAATTTATCCAAAATGTTCCCAATTTAATACACAATGGGAGTGCGCAGCCGATCACTCTTGGTATGCTTCATATTCCACGGTGAAGAGAGGCCATGGGTGCCCGCGTTGTGCTGGGAAAGCTAGAAAGATTGCTGATGACTATGAAAACCTTGCTGCAATTAGGGGCTTTACTTGGGAATCAAATACATTACCCCCTACCACGCTCGACAAAACTAAGTGGGGATGCTCTAAAGGACACGTTTGGGACGCACGATATGCTGACATTGCTCACAATGAATCGGGGTGCCCTCAATGTGTAGATGTAATTAATGGCTCTCCAGTCTCTAAAGTTCAGCGTGAGGTTAATAATTTAGTGAGTGGAGAGCTTAATTATCGTGAGGGACGTTGTGCCATTGATATAGCCTTGACCTACCGCGATACAAAAATCGCAATAGAATATGACTCTTGGTATTTTCACGCTCATAAGCTCGAAAGTGATGAGAGCAGAGCCAAGATGCTGATTGAGCGAGGTTGGGCAGTTTTATCAATCAAGGGCAATCGTCTAGTTCCATTTGAGGAACAACTCATTAATGTGCTTGATGAAATGGTTGACTGTAATAAAAAATCAGCAGAACTAATACTGGCTGATTGGGGAAAGGGAAATACTTTAAAAAAATTATAATCTAATGTCTTTTAATAGTGCGATAACAAAAGATTTTAGATTTAGGAGGATTTCTGAAAATTATTGCATCGATCAACCACTGAGCGTATTGTTCTCATATGCATTCCTCTTTGCAGCTAACGCTTTTCTCATGCGCCGATTTTAGTAATTTGTTATGCATGTATAGCATTCGTTATTTTGTATACCGTATTTCTTTAAGTTCATTTTCTAGCTCAGAGGTATCATAGCCTAATTCCTTTTTCTGGCGTATGTATTAGGAATTTTTCCTTGGGTTATTTAAAGTGAAATTTCCCTCTACTTTGTATCTGGCTAGGTACTATTTATTAGAGGTGGTTAGCTTTACCCCTCCCGCCCCTTATGGATTACTTTTAACGTGAGTTATTTGGGAAGATTGTTTTAGGTTCTCTGCCACACTAGTGCCACAGTGATTTTGTTATATATACGGTAATTGGGGGTATGGTAAATTATATAGGTCTAGCTATATGGTGCATTAGCTGGTGTTCAGCTGGATAGAGCATCCCCCTCCTAAGGAGTGTAACCGACTAAGGTCTATCTGCAAATCACAACAGTTGCAGGAGTATCAACATTTGCTTCTAAGTGTAACCGACTAAGGTCTATCTGCAAATCACAACTAATTTTGTTAATGATTAACAATTTAGTGTAACCGACTTAGTTACTAGCTTTAAAAGGGAAAGATACAGAGGTCATCTAAACCAACATCTTTACCGCTTGTTGCGTTGTTAAGCTTTGCTTTTGTTTTACCCATTCTAACTGGGCAATTAAGCTTGCTTTCATCCATAAGCCCTTGTCTAACCAATTCAGCTTTCATAGCATCTTCTGTGCGCTCAAAACTAATTGATAGCTCTTTAACTGTATAGCCATTTTTATACTTTTCTGACAACTCATCTTTAATATCTTGTGTCCAGGGCATGCCAGAATTTTTAGGTTTTCCTTGGTGTTTCTGCATAGCCTGTGCTGCAGATAAAAGAGCTCTAATAATAATTGGGTCATTATATAAACCATCATTTGGCAAACTTTTGCCATTTAATGGATTAATTCCAGAAGCTAATTTTCTAATAATTTCTTTGTTTTTCATAAAACAACTCCAATTATGTACAATGATTGTAGATATAAATCATATTGTAAGTCTGAAGGGCGTTCTATGAGAAAATATTCTGCTAATTATTCGAATACAAATCATAACTTTGTTATTCAAAATATCTCGTCAAAAGCTGTAGTTGAAAATAAATACACGCCTGCAATTTGCATAATAAAAAACATATTACAAAGGGGAAAGCCAACCTCTTTATCTTATTTCCTTCAAGGAAAGATACATACTTTCAATGATTTTAATAAAGCTCTCCCAATAGATCCTATATATAATAGTGTGGAGGGTTGTTCTACACACAAAATAGAGGGATTTAACAGTTGTAAATAGGGCGAATATATAACCCTAAAAACATAAGGATAAAAAATATATGTTGAGAACCGATGTTGCACAGCCCAATGTTGGGAACTTTGTTACCTCATTAAGAGATATTGGTTATACATTTGAGATTGCGGTAGCTGACATTCTTGACAATAGCATTTCAGCTAATGCTAGAAATGTAAAAATACACGCGACACCTGAACCAGAGAAAATATTTTGCCTTCTCGATGATGGCGATGGAATGTCAAGGCATGAATTGTTTGAAGCTATGAGATTAGCTAGTGTCGATCCTAACCTTGAAAGAAGAGACAATGACTTGGGACGCTTTGGCTTGGGGCTGAAAACAGCTTCATTTTCACAGTGTAAAAAGCTTACTGTTCTTTCAAAACGTGACGATGTTCTTTCAATTAAACGCTGGGATTTAGAGTTTATATCTAAAAAGAATGAGTGGCTTTTAATTAGTCTTGATATTACAGAGGTAGAAGGTTTACCTCTAGTTAATGAATTGAAAGAACAAAGTCATGGGACATTGGTAATCTGGCAGGACCTTGACCGTGCCATGAGAGCTGATTTTTCAGATGCAGTGGATACCCTTAGGAAGCATCTATCTCTTGTTTTTCATAGGTTCCTTGAAAAACAAGGGCGTGATAAATTAGATATAACCATTAACAATTCTAAATTGCAAGCATTCAACCCTTTTAACATAACTCACAATGCAACTCAGCAAATTTCAAAAGAAAAAATTCAACTATTTGATGAGTCTATTACCGTCGAGCCTTTCATATTGCCACATCATTCTAAGCTTTCTCAGCAAGAGTATGAGCAATATGCAACAGATGATGGTTATACAAAATCACAAGGGTTTTATCTATATCGAGCAGATAGGTTGTTGATACATGGAACATGGTGGGGATTACATAAAGTATCGGATGCACATAAGTTGGTACGGATTAGAATTGAGGTCTCAAATAAGCAAGATAGCTATTGGGGAATAGATATTAAGAAAGCTACAGCCAAACCTGTAGCTATACTGAAAGATGATTTAAAACGGATAATTGGTCAAGTTGTCGAAAAGGGAGCCCGTCCTTATGTCGGTCGAGGAAGAAAAATTGATGATCCAACGACTAAACGGTTCTGGAAGATTATCCCAAGCAATAATGAATTTAGGTTTGCCCTAGATAATGAACACCCTATATATAAGCAGCTCCATTCAATAATTCCTCGTGAAGCATTAAATTTACTGAAAATATATTTACAAAGTGTTGAGGCATACCTTCCTTTAGCAGCTATTCAGTCTCACCTACATCAACACCCTCACCAAGTCAATCAAGAACCAGCACTGGATGAAGAAGGAATTAAATTGTTAGCCGAACAGATTAAAAATTCGAGTCTAGGGAAAGAGTATATAGATAGGCTTTTAGAGGCGGAGTTATTTAAAGGTAGAGGTGAACTCTTAGGGGGTGCCAATGAATAGTTACAGCAGAATGAAGGAGTATGTTTTTGGGAATTTACGAAGGCATAAGGGGGGCTCCTCCCTGAAGATCGAATTCAAGACGAAATTGGCCACTGTAAGTCATTAATAGCAGATATCGGACTGCAGAAATTTGCTCATTTTCTACCCGATAAGACAGCTTTATCAAAATTAAGTGATGATGACTGGAGCAGAATGACGCGAGAGCTCGAGGCTAAATTTTGTGTAAAAAATAAGTTAGGCATTCTAATACAAGGCGCTTCACAACAACATAGAGATACAACATGGTGGACGAGCAAACTAAAGAAACAAGGGGGCAATTACTATTGGGAGAGGTACAAACACTACATTGCTAGCTTTTATCCAGAGGAAGTGATTCGTACTATTGATACAGATACAGATCTTGTGATGAATAACCTAGAGAACCCTGAGGTCGAAAGCTTTAATCGTTACGGCATGGTCGTTGGAAAGGTGCAGTCTGGTAAAACTGCAAATTATTCGTCCCTTATTTGCAAAAGTGCTGATGCAGGATATAGCTTTATCGTCGTCCTTGCTGGAGGAACGAACAGCTTAAGAAACCAAACCCAAGAGCGGTTAAATAAAGCTTTTATCGGTCTGGATATGGGGATGCCTGTAGGCGTTGGAGTTGGCAATAGTAATAAAAGAAAGCTGCCCATTAGCTTAACGACCAAAGAAAAAGACTTCAACAAAGCTGATGCAGATAGAAACTCTCAAGGTTTGAATTTCGATAATATAAATGTGCCTATTGTCATCGTCCTTAAAAAGAATACTACAGCGCTAAGGAGTGTAATCGTATGGTTAGAAAGGCAGTATAAGAACCAAATTGAGAATCACTCTATGTTATTAATTGATGATGAGTCCGATTATGCTTCTATAAATTACAAAGAAGAAGAAGATCCAACGATTATTAATAAAAGATTAAGAAAGCTTATTAGCTTATTTAGGAAAAGTTCCTACATTGCATATACAGCAACACCATATGCAAATATATTTATAGATCATAAAGCGGGCCATGATGAGTTGGGAAAAGATTTATTCCCAAAAGATTTCATCTATGCTCTCGATGCACCATCAAATTATTTCGGGCCTCGAAAAATATTTCTTGATGATGATGAAGGCAAGCATTTAATACAAATAAATGATTATTTAGATGAAATTCCTATTAAACATGACAGGCATCATGAGCCGCCTAAATTACCAAATAGCTTGTTTGAAGCTATTCGATTGTTCATTATTAATATTTCAATTAGGAACTTAAGGGGACAGGGAGGCAAGCACAATAGTATGCTTGTACATGTAACACGGTTTACTAATGTACATAAAATAATTGCATTTCATATTGAAACATATTTGAATCATTTACATAATGAGATTAATGCATACGGAATGTTAAGTAATGCGTTAAATCAAAGTGAAAAGATACGTGATATTCGAGGTACTTTTGAATTGCATTGTTGTGATTCTGAGTTTGCTTGGGATGATGTTTTAGAGTCTATATGTAAGACTATCAATAGTATTGTTGTTAGAGAAGTTCACCAAAGTACAGCTGTACCATTAGAGTATAGGGATGACACTTCAACAAATGCTATTGTCGTTGGAGGGACTAGCTTATCTCGCGGATATACACTAGAAGGTTTAAGTATAAGTTACTTCTTACGTAGTACGGTTTTTTACGACACATTAATGCAAATGGGGAGGTGGTTTGGATATAGAGATGGATATGAAGATTTATGCAAAGTGTTTTTACCTACACATATTAAAGAACACTTCAGTACCATTATTGATGCAACAGAAGATTTAATTGACAGCTTTAAGTTGATGTCAAAGGAGAGTATGACGCCTGAAGATTTTGGTTTGGCAGTAAAGCATCACCCTGATAGTGGGCTTCAAGTTACAGCGAGGAATAAACAAAAAAATACTAAAGATATCTATTTTGATATGAAGCTGGACGGACACGCTAAAGAGACAGCATGGCTACATAATGAAGACAAAATAAAAGCCACTAACTTATTAGCAATAACCGATATTGTTAGAACCCTTTCACAAAAGGAACATGTTCCAAATAAGAAAGGAAGTAGTTATTTGTGGAGTGAGATCGATAAATCACACATTGTAGATTTTCTTAATACTTTTAAAGTTTTTGGCTCTGAGGATCCCTTAGGAATGAGAACGAGAATGCCAATTCAATTTATAATGAAATACGTAGTAGGTATGAATTGTAAATGGGACGTGGCTTTATATAGCGGAGAGGGAGAGCATCATCACATATCCGGGTCAAATGTTAGCATCAGTAAGGAGGTAAGACAGCTGTCTGCTGCAAAAGGTGATTATCATGAGATAAAGCGCCGTCAAGTAGGTTCGGGGTCTTGTGAAGCTATTGTATTAGATGATGCGACAAGAAGAAAGATTGGCACGAAGCCGAAGCGCAAAGCTATTCGAGCAGTTATGGAAAGACCTCTTTTGATGCTACATATTTTACAAACAAATGAAGACCTTAATTTAGCGGCTTTCGGAATTAGTTTCCCTGGAGGAATTAGTAGCGGAAACCATACTGTACGTTTGAAGCTTAACTCTGTAAGTTGGGACGATTTCACTGAGGAGGATGGCTACGATGACTGATCTTATTAACCCGTGGGAAAACATGAAGGACTTCTCTCGTCAAAGAGTTGATGCTACAACTGAGCATAACGTTTACTGGGTTGTTGATGCTGAACGCTATGGTCTTTACTTGCAAGCCAAAACTGAGTTTCTCACAAAAGATCGCAGCATAAGCTTTAATGGAATTGATGTTATAAAAAGAAATTTAAATGGGATGGGGGAGTTAATTTTACTTCTCCATAACAAAGATGACTGTCTAATCTTTTATAAAATATGTGAGGATCTAGTAGCAACTATCCATCAATATGATACTGATGTACTTATGATTATAAGTGCCGTTGAATCCCGCCTTCAGCGGTGGCAGGAGCTTTTGAAAACAAAAAACAAAGGGGGAATGTCAATTGAGTTGCAAATGGGGCTATTTTCTGAACTTTATTTCCTAAAAAACCATTTATTTCCAAACGTTGGTTTAACACAGGCCATCATTTCTTGGACCGGCCCTAATAGAGATCAACAAGACTTTTTGATCGATAAGGCAGTTATCGAAGTTAAATCACATAGGACATCAAAAGGTGAAGTCGCAAGCATTTCATCTGCAGCACAACTCCATAGTGAAAAAGAACCTTTGTTCTTGGTTTCATATGGCTTGACCAGGTCGGAAAATGGAGTATCAATAGAGACATTAGTAGATGAGATGCGGAACTTAATGTCATCATCTCCAGACGCTGCAAGAGGAATGTTTGCATCAAAATTAATTGATTATGGCTATATCCCAGAGTTGGAGACTCAACCTCTAGCATGTTTTATTCTTGATACCGAAAAAACTTTTTTTGTATCAGACGACTTCCCAACAATAACCTCATTAAAAATAATGAGCCAAATCATAAGAGTGAAGTACGTAATAGATTTAGCTTTATGTGCCGAATTTGAAGTGCCAACTAACTTTATATTCCAACAAGGATCATCCCTATGATTGAACTAGAAGAGTTCCATCAAGATTTTTTACAGACAATTTTATCAGATGCAGAAAGTAGAGGGTTGATGACCCCGCAAGCATTCTTTGAGACAGTATGTGAAGAATTAATTTCTTCTGGTGACTTGACAGTTAATTATACGGTTGCCGAATACCTGAAAAATAATATGGAAGTTTATGGTTACGACTATGATGAAGAGCGGCACATTTTAACTATATTAGCTCATCAATTTTATCAGGAGAATGAAATTGAAACCCTGACAAAAAAAGCTATTGAAACAAAGTTAAAAAGGTTAAAAGCATTCTTTATTAAATGTACTGAATCAATTCATATGGAAATGGAGGAAACAGATGCCGCCTATTCAATGGCATACTGTATTCAACAGTATTTAGAGCAAAATAGTATTGATACTGTCCGTTTAATGGTGATAACTGATGGAAAGGCAACTAGAAATTTAGGAGTCTTACCTGTGGAAAAATATGGAAATATTACTCTAGAATCTAGAGTAATAGATATTAATTATATTTATAAATTATATTTGCTAGAAAGTAGTGGCGGAGCGTTTGAGGTGGATGTTAATTATCCTTGTTTACAAACTGCATATAATGATAGTTACCAGTCGTATTTAGCGGTTGTTCCAGGTCCGGACCTAGTTAATATTTATGACAAATATGGTCAAAAACTTTTTGAGCAAAACGTGCGTACATTCCTTCAATTTAGAGGGGCTGTGAATAAAGGTTTAAGATCTACAATAAAAGATCGACCAGAAATGTTCTTCGCCTATAACAATGGCATTACTGCTACGGCAACAAATGTTGTTTTAGATGAGCTAGGAAACCTAATTAAAATAGAAAACCTTCAAATAGTAAACGGGGGGCAAACTACTTCAGCAATTTATGCCGCGAGTAAGAATGGCAAATTGGATGTGTCATCAGTTTCAGTACAAATGAAGCTTACCGTAGTTAAGGAAAAAATTGATGCCACTCACTTCATTTCAAAAGTTGCTGAGTATGCGAATACACAGAATAAAGTTAATCCATCAGATTTCTTTTCGAACAGCCCATTTCACAAAGATTTTAATAATTATGCTAGAAGGCTGAGGGTTCCTGCTACAGATGGTTCACAACACCAAACCCACTGGTTCTATGAAAGAGTTAGAGGAGAGTATTTAAATGAACAAGCATACTTAAGCCCCGCCAAGAAAAGACAATTTTTAATAGATAATCCAAAGAGTCAACTATTGGATAAAACATTCTTATCTAAGAGTGAAAATTCGTGGTTACAAAAGCCAGATGTGGTTTGTAAAGGGGCACAGTTTAGTTCAAAAAACTTTGCTAGTGAAATTACAGATCAGTTGGAAAAAGATGGGCTGGCTATTACTGAAAATTATTTTAAAGACACAGTATCTCGCGTGATTCTTTTTAGGGCTATCGAAAAGATGGTATCTGAAGCAGCATGGTATGCTGGTGGTTTTAGGGCTCAAACTGTTGCGTACACTATGTCTCATTTAGCATATATAGTTCAACAAACTGGGCAATCCTTGAATTTCAGTTTGATTTGGGAAAAGCAAGCTTTACCTCCAGCTCTTAGGCAATTCCTCAAGGTAACAACTCCTGTAATTTATGACTGCATAGTTAACCCAATGAAAGGGTTTGCCAATCCCACACAGTGGAGTAAACGACAGTCATGCTGGGATAGGGTAAAAGGTATTTCGTTTAATACTAAGTTGGATAAATGCCTGCTTATTGATGTAGCGCAGGAAAAATATCAGAAAAAAGAAGATAAAAGTAAGAAAAAGTTGGATAACGGAATTGAAATTCAAGCGTATGTTATTAGTGTAAATAAAAATATTTGGATTGAGCTGCTTAGCTACTATGATGATGCGGATGAGGTCTCACCTGTACAAAGAGATATTATTCAGAAAGTGCATTCGGGCAGAATAGCTTTACCATCAGAAAAACAATCAAAAGTGATGTACGAGTTATTACAAAAAGCAAAAGGAGAAGGCTTTGATTCACAGCATCTATAAACACCAGAACCTATTTAAGGCTGTATGGGGTGTTTAAATTCTTTTACTATGGATGATATTAAGGTCTAAGGAAAACCATCCCTAGGGGCGGGAGGGGTAAAGCTAACCACCTCTAATAGTAGTACCTAGCCAGATACAAAATAAGCAGGTGAGGGGCTAGCATCACATTATTACTCATCACCTAGATAATTAATAATGCCATTTACTAAGGCATTAACGACCTTATCTTGATATTGCGCATTGCTTATCAAAAGCTCCTCATCCCTGTTTGCGATGATACCACGCTCCACTAGCACAGTAGGGATTGTAGCTGTTCTGAGAATAGCTAATTCAGGGAAAAATACCCAGATTCTTATCAACAATATCCAAGTCACCTTTTTTATTTTTTAACTTTCTATTTTAGAAGCTGCTCGAAAGAATGAAAAATGCTAAAATTCCAAAAAATATTAATGTGAGAAAATCAAAAATGGAAAATAAAACTTATAAGTTAGGGGAATTATTTTGTGGGCCTGGAGGTGTTGCTTTAGGTGCTAAAAATACCGAAGTTAATGACTTGAAAAAAGATGTTACTTATAAAATACGTCATGAATGGGCTAGTGACTATCATGAAGAAACATGTGATACATATAAATTAAATTTTCCTGAAGCTCACGTTGTATGTGAAGATGTTAAGACTTTAAAAATAGATGAGCTTGGTGAAATTGATGGTTTTGCTTACGGTTTTCCGTGCAATGATTTTAGTATAGTTGGAGAAAGTAAAGGCTTTGATGGTAAATTTGGTCCTCTCTACACTTATGGTATAAAAGTTCTCGATAAATATAATCCCGATTTTTTTATTGCAGAAAACGTCGGTGGCTTAACTAGTGCAAATGAAGGTGGAGCGTTTAAACAAATTATTCATGACCTAAAAAATGCAGGTGATGATGGTTATGTGCTGACTGCTCATAAGTATAAATTCGAAGAATATGGGATTCCACAAACTCGGCACCGTGTAATCATAGTTGGAATAAAGAAATCATTAGATAAGAAATATAAAGTTCCAGAGCAAACTCACCTTAAAAACTATAAATCAGTTAAAAGCACGTTCGAAGATAATCCAATAAGTCATGATGCTGAAAATAATGAGTTTACCAAGCAATCTAAAGTAGTAGTTGAAAGGTTAGGCTACATTAAAGCTGGGGAAAATATTTGGCAAACCGAATTACCAGAGCATCTACGTTTAAATGTGAAAGGAGCTAAACTAAGTCAAATTTATCGTAAGCTTCACCCTGATAAACCTTCAACGACAATAACAGGCAGTGGCGGTGGTGGAACTCATGGATATCATTATTCAGAACCTCGAGCGCTGACTAATAGAGAGCGAGCGAGAATTCAAACGTTCCCTGACGACTTTATTTTCCTAGGAAAAAAAGAAAGTGTTAGAAGGCAAATAGGTATGGCAGTTTCACCTGATATGGCTCAAGTTATTTTTGAAGCAATTTTAAAAACTCTGGCAGATATTGAATACAATTCAATAGAAGAACGCTATAAGTTTATATAAATAAAAATGTAATTGTGTCAAATACAACTCAATTGAGAAATCATAAATATGATAATTGACGACCTCTATGAAAATGCTCTGATTAATCCTGCACATAATAATCAGAGTCTTTATATTGTAAGTGGTTACTCTTCAGCAACATTTACAAAAAGACACCTAAATGACTTGGACGCAATTAGAAAAGGGATTGATGTTAATTTAATTATTGGCATGCCGTCTAAGCGAAGTGATCATCAAGCTTACTTAGCCTTAAAACATCAATATCAGAATTTTCTGAATGTTTCTTATGTTATTTCCTTACCACCTGTTCATGTAAAAGCTTATGCTTGGCTTGGCAATCAAGGAAATTCTGAGGGTTTTAGTGGCAGTGCTAATTATAGTCAACCCGGATTTTTTAAAGCTAAACAGGTTAATCAACTATTATCTACAAATCCTGATCATATCAAAAGATTTTATGATTCTCTGCTACCAAGAACAATACCGATAGATGAATACATTCCATCTCCAACAGGCAACGATTCAAATATACCTCAACCTACTGGCAGTGTCCCAGCTGGTCGAATCGAATGGTTGATTCCTGATATTGCTGTCCGCATTAGCTTTTTAGATAGACAGGGTAACGTGCCTACCGCATCTGGTCTTAATTGGGGGCATAGTGCTGCATCCAAAAACAAGAACAAACCAAACCAACCAAGAAATAGAAATGATGCATATTTAAGCATTAAAACAGATGCTACCAGAGAAGGCTTTCTTCCTGACAAGGGTTTTACCTTTACGACAATAGCTGATGATGGCTATCTTATGGATTGCGTAGTTGCACAGGCTGGTAGAAAAAGTGTTCAGACAACGGATGGTAATCCGATTCTAGGTGAGTATATTAGACAAAGAATTGGAGTAAAAAGTGGAGCGTTTATCACTGTAGATGACTTAGTAAAATATGGCAGAACAGACTTCACTCTTATTAAATTAGATGAAGAAACCTTCCGATTCGATATTGGCGTATAGGACATAGACATGTCAGAAGGAAATATGCCCGATACTGTGGAGTAGTTTCGTTCGTTCCCCTTTAGAGGTCAATTTTCGACCTTTTGACAGACTTCAGTAGTAGAATTAACTATGCAGTAATGGTTTGGATAAAATATGAGACAGCAAAATATCAAAAACCTCACCACTGAAAAAGATGGAATTAAACTCTTAAGAAGACAAGTAGATAAGTTCTTTGTTCCATCAACTGAAGAAAGAAAGTTTCTTTATGAGATTTCAGGAATAGATTACAAAAAATATTCAAGAAGTGTTGATGGAGTAATACTTAAGACTTCACATTTCAATAAAATTAAATCCCCTAACGATTTCTTATTTGTAGAAATAAAGACAACAAACTCAAAATCTGTAAAACAATTACCTTACGGAGTATTTTTTGGATTCACCAAAAATGAAGAGGATTTGTTTAAAAAACTTGATAACTATAGATTATGTTTTGTTCACATTGGTTTAGATGATTATGTGCTAATTACCTATGATGAATATATAGAACTAATCTCTAGCAAGAGAGTTCAATATCAAATAACTTTAAAAAAACAGGGGTAATAAACATGTACGAACAAAACTATTCCTACGGAGTAGGGTAGACCCTCTTATATAACGAAACTTAAAGTAAACGTGTTACTTCCTTAGCTTCTGATATTAGCCCATCAAGAGCACAAATACATGCGGCTACTTTAATGCAGGCTGGGATTTGGTCAGGATTCATATTGGCCCTTTATTCCTCTTCATCGAATACTGATCGAGAATCTTTTTCTATTTGTAAAATGTACCCGACTAAGGTCTGTCTGAAAATCACAACACATTTGTTAATCATTAACAATTCAAAAAGTGTAACCGACTTAGTTACTAGCTTGAACCTTAAATCCCCTCTATTTTGTATCTGGCTAGATACTATTAATTCGAGGTGATTAGATTTACCCCTGCCGCCCCTAGTTATGGTTTTCCTTAAGCCTTAATGTCATCCATAGTAGAAGAATTAAAACGCCCCATACAGCCTTAAAATGATGCTGGTGTCGTTATAGTCCATTGTTCCCACTCTTTCTCTTGTATGGAATGGATAAGAAAATGTTAACCAAGTGTTGTAAATATAAAGTCACGAAACATTAAGTCACAGTTTATTACAATATAGAGATTTATCCGACACACCTCACTTACAAAGCTACCCCATTGTTACATTGGTACTTGTAACTAGTCATTAACTCTAGGGGTGAATATGAAAAAAATAATAGCGGCAATCTTCTTAAGCTTTATCCTAAGCTTCCTAATGAGCTCATACACCTTAGCAGCGAGCTTTGACTGTAATAAGGCCAGCACTAATCATGAGAAGATGATTTGTAATGACTCTAGACTTAATGACTTAGATGAAACGATGGGGCGAAGATATCGGCAAGTAGCAGTCATGGATGCTAGCCTAATAAAAGAGCAGAGAGAATTCAATAAGAAGTACAGAGTATGTGGTGATTTAGGCACCTGTCTAGAGTTGGTTAGGAACAGAAATATAGTCCTTGCTAAGAAGCTTGATAAACTTGGTGACCCGGTAAGAATAACGGATACAATTATTAATGCATCTGCTGGTGAGGCCTGTTTAGAGCTGTCACATAAAATTTTACCAGGGCTTAAGGGTCGTGAGGATTATATTGAGTTAGAAGAGGCAAAAACAGACTCTTCAGGTTATTCAGATTACCCTGTGGCAATGACTTTTAGCGCTGAGAAATGGTGTTTAACAGGTTTGAGGCCAGGACATTATTACAAGGCAAGCTTACGCCCCCTTGATGCTAATTTTCTAGGTGAACAAAGCTACAAGCATAAAGGTTCTGCAGTTGTAAAGTTTAAAATTCCAGGCTTGCCATCGAAGCTTCAGTTTCATCAAGAAAGCGCTTATGTGTTGCCTGCCACTCAACAGCCGATAGTCCCAATAAATGCAACTAATGTAGATAAGTTATTCATTAGGCTCTATAGAGCCTCTCCTGAGCAAGTACAAGAGGAGATGGAGCGTGGCAACTTTCTAAAGAGAGTTAACAAACGAAGTTATTATCAGACGGTTGAAAGCACTTACCAATTTATTGGTGGGCAGTCTATAGATCTCAATATTAAGAAAAATAAAGTCACTAATATTAATCTGGATTTGACTAATGTGCTAGCGGGGCAGAAGCCAGGAGTTTTTTATGTTGCTGCCAAAAAAGGAGAAGATTTTAAAGGTGAGGATTATGGGTATTATTCCACTAGCATCGTCTATCAGAAGATAATCTACACCGACATTGGGTTAACTAGTTACAAATCAAAGACCGGCCTAGATATCTATGCTAGATCATATAAAGATGCTAGCCCCCGTGCTCGGGCTAATGTTCAGCTTATTGCAAAGAACCATGATGTGCTAGCTTCTATAGTTACAGATAACAATGGCCGGGCCCATTTTCATAATGCCATTCTAAAAGGTAAGGCTGGACACTCACCCTCTCAAATAAGGGTGATAGGGAAAGACGGCCAAATGGCGGTGTTAAGTTTGACGGGGCAATATTTAGACCTTTCTGATAGGGGTATAGATGGTAAAGATTCGCTGGGATTGCTTAATGCATATTTATTCTCAGAGAGGGGGGTTTATAGGCTAGGTGAGCAGGCGGTTGTAACAGGGATAATTAGAGATCAAGATTTACATGCCCCCAAAGACATGCCTCTAACATTTAAACTTATTCGACCTAATGGAGATGTTGCATTTAGCCGCCCTATATCTAAATTGCAGAAAGGTGGGTTCCAAGAAGCATTCAAGATCCCAACATCAGGACGTACTGGAGCATGGACTGCTGCACTATATCTTAATGCTAATGACAGTCCTATTGGGGAGGTTAATTTAGAGGTTGCAGATTACATTCCTGAGACGATTGAGGTGGCTATTGATAGCTCAATAGATGTGTATAGGAATAAGAATGTTGATGTGGTAGTAGCAAGTGACTTCTTGTATGGAGCCCCTGCATCTAACTTAAAAGTAGAAGCGAAAGCTGTTTTAGTGAAGAACCCACGCTTATTTAATCAGTATCCAGCGTATGTTTTCGGGTCATCTGCGGAATGGGCTCAGTCCGTACATAAGTTAGACAAAACAAAGACTGATAATAATGGCAAAGCAACTATAACCATACCTGGTGGCCTATTGAAGGACAATGATAAAAACCTACCTATGAACTTTGTCGTACGGGTTGGGGTTGAAGAACCATCAGGTCGCGTGGCGCAGAGGCAAATTTCCCTACCTGTAAGTCAGTTTGATAGCTGGGTTGGCGTTAAGTCAGATCAAGAGCATCCCGTTTACGATGAAGATAACCCGGAATATTTTAACATTGTTAATTTATCTACAGGTCAGAACCCCTTGAGTAGCCGCCAGCTTAGTTACAAGGTTGTAAGAGAGGAATGGGATTACAACTGGTACTACTCAGATGGTTGGAAATATAAGATCAGCCAATTTGATAGAGAAGTTGTTGCAAGGGGTTCTATAGAAACAGGGGATCTAGGTACGGCGGGTATTGAAATTGCAAACACACAGTGGGGCCGATACCGTTTAGAGGTGACAGATGAAACGAGTGGGCAGGTCACACAGCTTCAGTATCGTAAGGGTTGGTGGGACCCTGATGGTGCGCAATCTGCAATGCCAGACAATGTTAGGTTGGCGCCTTCAGTTAAAACTATTCAGGTTGGGGGGGTAACAAAGTTACAAGTTGAGGCCCCGTATCCTGGCCGGTTACACCTAATTGTTGCTAATGACAGCATTATAGAAGAGCACTTTCTAGACCTTGATAAAGGGAAAGGTCTACTCGAGCTAACAGCCAAAGAAGCGTGGGGTCATGGAGTTTACTTTATGGCCACTGTATATCGAGCATCAAATAAGGAGCATGGTGCTGCTAGGGCTATTGGCGTTAATTATGTCGAAGTAAATCGTCCAGAGTTTCATGCTAAGGTATCGATTGATTCTAAGGCTAAGATTAGTCCAAATAATAGCTATATGGTCAAAGTTGATACAGATCTGCCAAAAGGGAGCAAGCTAGTTGTCTCTATCGTGGATGAAGGCATCCTTCAACTAACTAAGTTTAGAACCCCAAGCCCAGAGAGGTGGTTCTTAGCGAAACGCAAACTTGATTTGGAAACACGAGATCTTTATGGGCACCTCATTCAGAACAAGACTGGCGAAGTGATACGGTTGCATTTTGGTGGGGATGGGAATAATGCACCTGTTGCGCCTCCTATGGAGACGTTTGTTAAGCCAGTAGCCTTAGTCACTAAGCTAGTCACGGTTGATGCAAATGGTGATGCAGAGGTTGATTTTGATGTGCCACAGTTCAATGGTCAGTTACGTATTATGGCGGTCGCGTTTGACGAGAGGGCGATGGGGTCGACGGAGGGGCAGGTAATTGTTAGAAATCCCATAGTGGTTCAACCACAGCTTCCTCGGTTCATAGCCTCGTCTGATGACGCAATGATTGGCGTTAGCTTGCACAATATGGAGCTACCTGAGATAAATGTTAGATTAGAGTGGCAGACAACAGACGGTCTTGCAATTGCATCTAGATATAAAGCACAAAACCTGACGCTTTTTGAAGGGCAGAGACTAGATTCAACGCTTAGATTATGGGGCGTCAAAGAAGGTAAAAATCAGATTAGGTTGGCAGTGATGCCAGAGGGCAGGGCAGCCCAGGTCTATGAATGGGACCTAACCGTAGTTGGACATAGGCTTGTTGAGCAGAGTTTACAACAGGTGTTTCTGCATCCGGGAGAGCAAACAATCATCCCAAGTAAGGTTGGTCAATTATTGCCTGGTACACGAAAAGTTGAGGTGTCAGCTACTGCAACCCCTTTACTAGAAACAAAGTGGATATCGAACGGCCTAAGTAACTATCCATTTGGCTGCCTAGAGCAGACAACTAGCAAGGCTTGGCCAATGCTTCTTTCTTCTGAATCGACTAGGGATGATGAGAAGAAAAAGGAACATATTAATAAGGCTATTAACCACTTGGCGACGATGCAGCTGTCTAATGGGTCGTTTAGTTTGTGGAGTGGGGGTAGCACAACTCAAACATGGCTAACGATGTATGCCTTTGACTTTATGCTAGAGGCGAGAAGTAAGGGGTATGATATCCCAAGAGGTATGTTTGATAGGGCTGAAACGTATGTGAGAAACTTTTCCACCAGAAGTGACTTAGGGGCGCTGAGTTATGCGCTGTACTTACAAGCCAAGTTGGGAGGTGTAGACCTTGGTTTGTTACGCTACGTGAGCCATGATGTATCTAATAGTCGGAATTTTGGCGCTCAGACCTATAACCACATCATATTAGCCAATGATTTATTGGGGAATAGCGATGTTGTAGAAACGCTTCTTAACGCTCTTAATCGTAGATACCCATCCCTGGGTTGGAGTAGGAAAAACTATAATTCAAACATCAGGGATAAAGCCATGAATCTCTTTGTACGTTTGGATGCGAAAACAACCAATGAGTTTATGAAAAAATCTGCAATGCTTGATGCTGTAGAGTTGTTCGAAGATGCTCGTGAGGTTTATTGGCTTAGTACGCAAGAAAAAGCATGGCTGTTGCGTTTGGCGGATAAAGTTGGTCCTGCACGGCGTTTAGATCTTGATTTACCTATTACCCTAGACTTTTCAGATAATAAGCTGGCAGACCTAGGTGGCTATTTGGAAGAGCAGGGTAGGTTTACGCGCTTAAAAAATACAAGCAAGGAAGATATGTACCTGTCTATCACCTCAACAGGGGTTAACAAGTCCTTTAGTCAACCACATAATAATGGCTTAAATATTAATACTAGCTATCTAGACTTAGCAACAGGTAAGTCAATTGATCTTGATCAGGTTCGAGTGGGATTGAATGTATTAGTTAATCACAAGGTAACTGTGTCACCTAGGCATGACCAAGAGATTTCAATGGAGGCCAGAATTCCTGCTGGATTCGAATTGGAAAACCCACGGCTATCAGGACATAGAACTGAATTGGCTGATTTACCTAGAACAGAGCCTAACTTTGAAGAGTTTAAGGATAGTAGCTATTTAGCTGCATGGAGTCTACGTGGATGTTCTGGCCTAGAAGGTTGCTCTATTCATATCTCCTATGTAATGAGGGCTGTTACAGAAGGAGAGTTCTTGCTGCCTTCTGTGTTGGTTGAGGATATGTATAGACCCAAGAATAGGGCCAATACAAAAGAGGGGTTGGTTTCTATAACTGCTAGCCAATGAGATCATCACTTAAATTAGGCGGGATTATTAGTAGAACTTTACTATGGACTTTAGGACCCATCTTCTTGGGCCTAGTTTGGCTCTATAGTTATAGTGGGCCGATTTCTTTTCAAAGGTTGCAGTACTCTCCTTATTTGCTTGATAGCCAAGGGGAGTTTATGCATATCCTTTTGGCTAGAGATGATCGTTATAGAATTAAAGCTACAAGAAGTGATGCTGATGGACATTATCTAGATCTTCTTCTAGCCTATGAAGATAGTAGGTTCTATAGGCATAGCGGAGTTGATTGGTTGGCTATGGCGAGAGCTGTGGCACAATTTGGCATTCATGGTTATGTGGTTTCAGGTGGGTCTACTCTAACGATGCAAACAGTTAGATTGTTAGAGCCTAAATCTCGCACTATATGGAATAAAGTAGATGAGATAAGGAAGGCTATTCATTTAGAGCGAGAGAATACAAAAGATGAAATACTAAGCATGTACCTTTCTCTTGCTCCTTTTGGCGGGAATATAGAAGGTGTTCAAATGGCAAGCAGGAGCTGGTTTGATAAATGGGCAAAAGATTTAACGCCTTCAGAAGCTGCATTGCTGGTTGCATTACCCCAGTCTCCCGAGAGTAGAAGGCCTGATAGATATAGAGCGGCTGCGAAGTCTGCAAGGAACAGAGTGCTAGAGAGGGCGTTTAATAAAGGTATTATAACGAGGCAGTATATGGATTCTGCGGTTTTATCTCCCATCCCTTCTAGGCTACATCCGCTCCCAAAACATTCACCTCACTTGGTATGGAAGCGCGCACTAAATAACATACCTACGCCAGAATCAACACTGAATGGAGAGTGGCAGCGCCGCATTAATGCAATAGCGAAAGATGTTTCCCTAGATTACGGGGTAAATATGGGCATTCTGGTGGTGGAATCTAAGACTGGCAACATCCTTAGCTATGTTGGGTCTCAGGAATACTTGGATTTTAGTAATCATGGGGCAGTAGATTATATAGAAGCCGTACGTTCTCCAGGATCATCTCTAAAGCCTTTTATCTACGCGCTTGCAGAGTCTGATCGAGTTATCCATTACGAGATGCTGATTAAGGATGAGGCGGTCAATATGTCTGGCTACAGACCTCAAAACATGAATAAAAATAACCAAGGTAATGTGACGATAAAAGAGGCGTTGCAACGATCATTAAATATACCAGCAGTAAAAGTATTGCAACGTTACGGACCATTGAAATTTAAAGCAAAACTGTCTCAGGCTGGCATTAACTTACGCAACGGCGATGGACTACCTATTGCATTAGGTGGGGCGGGGGTAACATTATGGGAGCTGGTCCAGCTCTATGGCAGTCTTGCGAATGGCGGTGAAGTGCTATCACTGCATGCCGAACCAGTGGGCGATTTAAACCATCCTGTTAGCAAACTACTAACCAGCAATAGTGCTGCTCAGACGAACTGGATTCTAAGTCATAATGTAGGCGGGAATAGTAGGTTACATGGGTCACATAGGTCACAGGATTTGGTTTACAAAACAGGGACAGGGCCCGGCGGTTCTGATGCCCTCTCTATAGGCACAAATGGGAAGTATACGGTAGGTGTTTGGATAGGGACTCATGATGGCTCCCACAAAGCAGGCAATACAGGGTACGATAAAGCGGTACCTGTTATGAATCGTATTTTCGACATCCTTCCTCAAGGCAGGATTGAAGTGTCACAACCCGCCCAGCCTCCAAATGGTTTGTTACATTTTGAAAAACGTGATGAGAGTAAGTTGAAAGTCCTTTATCCTGTTGATGATAGTGTAATTGTAATGAGGAATAATATGGCTAGGGTTCCATTGTCCTTGCCAACAGCGCATTATCCAATAGTTGTTAAGATAAATAATAGTGAGCTATTAGTGCTTAGAGAAAGGTCTGATTTTATGGAGTTTGATAAGCCTGGAGGATATGCATTATCTATTGTAGATAGTGATGGTAGGAGTGCTAATATTTCATATTTTATACAATGATATTTATCATCCTACTGTATCCTTTTAGCCCACTAACCACCGAAAAATGTGGAGAGCATATATGCTAATGGGTGAGCAATAATCAGTAAATAACGTTTTGTCTGAGTTGGAAAAGTTAATTCTTATTAGTAGTTTGAGGGGGATTTAAATGAGGTTTTTGATTTTACTATTATTATTAATGTCATCAAGCATATGTAGTGCTGATCATGTTAGGTTTTCCGATAGCATCGAGAATCGCATTGTATTCGAGGACTGGGTGGTTTATGACCTTGGGAACGGGGATTGTAGAGCTTCAACTGAGTTTCTAATAGGTGGAACAATAGCGTCTTTTGTAATTCTTACCGACTCAGAGTCATCAGGACGCTACCATCGTGTATATGGCGATTATCTGTTATCAGAAAAGGTGTCTCTAAATAATAATGTGCTTGACGCTGAAGGCATGACAAACGAACAGCTTGAGCAGATGACAGCTGGTAGTGAATTGAAAATGACCGCTACTGTTGTTGGTGATTACAGAGCCGAAATTGGGTCTGAGGCAACTACAATGATTAGCCTTCAAGGTAGTTCTGAAGCTTTGAATTTTTGTAGTGCTTTAGACCCTGAAAATACCACTACTAATTACACAAGCGTTTATGCAGGTGATTGTTTTGATCCGCTGCCAGATGTTGTCGATTGTCAGGTGCGCGCGGGGCAGGGGAATGCTAAAGCACAATACAATTTAGGAGTGGTGTATTACCAAGGTAATGGCGTTACTCAGGACTATGAGCAAGCTGTTAAGTGGACTAGGCTAGCAGCAGAACAAGGGTATGCTGATGCACAATACAATTTAGGGGTGATGTATACCAAGGGGCAAGGCGTTCCTCAAGATAATAAAGAAGCTGTTAAGTGGACTAGGTTAGCAGCAGAGCAAGAGCATGTTGATGCGCAATATGATTTGGGGGTGATGTATGAATATTACCTAAACCTTACTAAGGATTACAAGGAAGCATTCAAGTGGTATCGATTAGCAGCAGAACAGGGATTTGTTAAAGCACAATACAATTTAGCAGGGATATACAAATATGGACATGGTGTTGTTCAGAATTACAAGGAAGCTGTTAAGTGGTATCGATTAGCAGCAGAGCAAGGGTATGCTCAAGCACAATACGATTTGGGGGCGATGTATACCAATGGGCAAGGCGTTGTACGGGACTACAAGCAAGCCATTAAGTGGTATGGATTAGCAGCAGAGCAAGGGAATACTCAAGCACAATACAATTTAGGGGTGATGTATCGCAAAGGAAAAGGCGTTGCTCAGGACTACAAGCAAGCAGTTAAGTGGACTAGATTGGCAGCAGAGCAAGGGAATGCTAAAGCACAATACAAGTTAGGGGTTATATATAATAGCAAAGGACAAGGCGTCCTTCAGGATCACAAAGAAGCCGCTAAGTGGTATCGATTAGCAGCAGAGCAAGGGAATGCTAAAGCACAAACCAATTTGGGGGTGATGTATATCAAAGGGCAAGGCGTTCCTCAAGATCGCAAAGAAGCCGTTAAGTGGTATCGATTAGCAGCAGAGCAAGGGGTTGCACAAGCACAATACAATCTGGGAGGGATATACCGCATAGGGAAAGGCGTTGATCAAAACGATGTCATGGCACATATGTATTGGAATATAGCGGCAGATAACGGGCATAGGAAAGGTGCGGCGCTTAGGTATTTAATTGAAAAAGACATGACGCCTTCGCAAAAGGCAGAAGCACAGAAATTAGCTAGGGAGTGGATGAAGAAGCATTAGTAAAGTAATCTTCTCTAATACAGAACCGATTAAAGGAAGTTTAAGATAAAAACACTCAAACATATGTGCCTGGTTCTACAAGCCCTATTGCTTCTAACAGCAACCGTTACCGCCCAAGCCCATTCTGGCCGAACTGATGCTAATGGTGGCCATATGAATAGGAAGACTGGGCAGTACCATTGCCATAAGTCGTATTGTTCGGAGTCATCTGCATCCACCTCTAATACTCAGAGCACTCCTTCAGGTCGCTACAGTCGGAAAGATTGGCCCCATTGGATAGACGAAGACAACGACTGTCAGAACACGCGTGCAGAGATTCTTATTAAATCATCTCAAGTCCCCGTTAAGTTCAAGCGAAACCGAGGATGTAATGTATCTCGTGGCCTATGGGTTGACCCTTATACTGGCATGACCTTCACACAAGCATCAGACTTGGATATTGACCATATTGTACCCTTGGCTCACGCTCATAGAACAGGTGGTGGTAGTTGGTCTAGGGAAATGAAAAGACAATTTTCCAATGACCCCGACAATCTTATTGCAGTCGATGATAGGACGAACCAGAAGAAAGGAGCTAAGACTCCTGTTAGCTGGAAGCCTCCTATGCAATCCTATTGGTGTGAGTATGCACGCAGGTGGAAGTTAGTTAAAGAGAAGTATGGATTGACTATTAGTGAAGGTGAGAAAGGTTCTCTACATGTTATGACTGGCTTCTGCTATTAGTGGATGATTTAAAGTGAAATTCCCCTCTATTTTGTATCTGGCTAGGTACTATTATTAGAGGTGGTTAACTTCACTAACCTGAACAAAATTTCTACAAGGAATAAACTGATGAAATTGAATCAGATCTTTATTTGGATGCTACTTGTTTTTAACACTGTCGTGGTAGTAGCACTTTTTATGGATACTACACGTAATGAGCAGGCTGACATTCCAAATCTTATTGGTACTTGGAGCGGAGAAAATGTAACTGTCTCTGATTTGAAAGGCTATAAGGTATGGGGTGATAAAGTGGTACACATTACCGAACAGAAAGATAGACGTTTCCGAGGAACATTTACTTATCCAGACGGTAAAAAGGACTTTTTTGGTGTGATATATCCAGATAATAAATCCTTTACTTGGGTGGCAAGTACTAGTCGAGGTTATAACCATGGTCGGATTTTAGGTAAGAATCGCATCGCTGCCTGTTATGTTGAGTCTTGGGGTCAGGCAACTGCGGGCTGTGCCACTTTAGATCGGCAGAAAGTACCTGATAATAACTAGCCTAAAAACAAGCTAGACCATTGTGTAAGTGCTAAAGAAGTTTCACCCTTACACCCAAACATAAAAAACCCCACATAAACTGTACTGTCTATATGGGTTCTACTATCTCTACTAACAATTACCGTATATATAACAAAATCACTGTGGCACTGAATCTCAAGTATTTAAAAATCTGCGCGAGCGCCGATTAACAGTGCGCGTTCACCAGTAGGTGAAATATCTTTTAAGAATGAAGCATGCTCTCTGATTGTTTGATTGAGCAGATTGTTCGCTTTGGCAAATAATTCAACATTAGTTTTTGTTGGCAGTTTGTATGCAATTAAAGCGCTGACATTGGTGTAGCCATCAGTTGCCAATTCATTGCTTGCAGTATTGCTTTGATTAAAAGCATGCAGTACGTCTATCTTCGCATTCAATTTGTTACGTTGATACTCCAAAGCTGAGCCTAATCTCATTGGCGATATACGTGGCAGATAATCGTGAGTGCGATTGTTTCTTGCATGTACATAGTCACCACGAATAGATAGTTTGAGCTGATCCGACAAGGAAAACTTGCCTTCAGCTTCTAAGCCTTTAAATGTGGCAGGAACCGCTTGAAAAGCTGAGATTGGCAGGCCTGAGCCAACATCAACATTGCCTGTGTCAAATAAACCGATGAAGTTTTGAAAGCGGGTGTAATAAGCACCAACGCTAAAGTGATGCTTGCCATTGTTCCAGCGTAGTTGCGCATCAATGCCATTCGATTTTTCTTTTTCAAAGTTGCTATTACCCATTTCAAACTGGCTTGTGGCAATGTGCTCGCCATTGGCATATAACTCGAAATAGCTAGGTGCACGCTCACTATGAGAAAGGTTGCTTACTAACGACCACTGGTTATTGATGCTGTATATGCCACCTAAAGCAAAACTATTGGGATTGAAGCTGTTGTTTTGAGCCGCACCAAAAGCAGCACTGCTTTTAGTATCAACTGAGGTATGTCCAAACCGCCCACCAAAAGTGATTTTATGCGGCTTTTTATGGCTAGATGAGATTGGAAGCTCTTCGTAAAGATAGAGCGCTTTGTCTTGTGTATTCACATTCGGGACAAAAGCTTCATCACCTAACGCTTCAAAATTGGTATTGCTAAATTGATAACCCATGACACCACGGAGGTTACCAATCGGTGCATGCCCAGCTTCAAAAGTGCCTGCAAGGCCACGGTTTTTGAATGTGGTGCCAACTGAGTCATTTTCCAATTCTTGATGTTGATAATCGGTATGGGTTAAGCGCATTTTGACACGATCAATGACATTGCCTAAGTCAGAAAATTCACTAGCAATGTCCCAGCGGTCACTCTTCATATCAATGCGAACACCTGACTCTGCCACTATGCCATAGTTGTTATTGAGGGTTGAGAATGATGCACCTATATAACCATTATCTAAAGTTAATGCAGCGCCCAATGCGCCCCCGTCACTTTTGGCACTACTATTGACCAGTTTGTTTTTGTTGCTTCGTGGTGTGCCATCCGCTTTATTTTTGCGACTGGAAACAGCATAACCAGTAATGTTAAGGTCATTGGTTTTACGCTTATAAGCATCCACATGAATGGCAAATTTACCATTGCCAAAATCAATCACGGCCACACCATTACGTTGATTATTGGCACCACCAAAACGTGTTTCAGCACGGCCAAGTAAGCCTTCAACGGGTTCGCTGGGGATACGGTGGTCAATGGCGTTAACTACGCCGCCAACTGCGCTGCCACCATAAAGTAAAGCAGCAGGTCCGCGTACAACATCAATTTGTTCGACAATCAGCGGATCAATGCCAACTGCATGGTCAAAGCTAAGGCTGGAAGCATCTAGAATGCCTGTACCATTCTGCATCATCTTGACGCGCTCAGCATCTAAGCCGCGGATAACGGGTCTAGAGGCATTGGGGCCAAATTGCGTTGCAGTGACACTCGGCAAACTATTTAAGGTTTCACCTAATGTGCTTTCACGGCGCAAACTTAACTCGCGGCCATTGAGAACCGATACGGGTACAACGAGTTCATCAGATCCAACATCGAGTGGATTGCCAGTGACGGCGGTTGGCGCGACATCGATAGTAGTGCTATCTGCAGCAAAAATGTTTTGGGCCGTAAAAATAGTGGTGATTGCAATCAATATGCTACGCAATTGAATAGCGGGTTTGGTCGAGTTGACGTATGACACTTGTCTATTAGACAGCATGGGGTAATCCTCACAAAATAATCAAGGCTAATCCAGCAAGTTTGCTGATTAGCGTAATGCGTTAAGTTTGTAAGGTTGTTGGAGGTGCGCGAGCACTATAAAAGGAGGGGTTTGCAGACAAGGCGCTAGTAAACGCACTAGCAGTAAAAATATGTTCAGCTGGCGCAACAGAAAAAGTGAAAGTAGGCGCTAAGTCAGCAACAGCAGCATGGCTGTAACTTAAGCATTGCTCGCACTGTCTTTCAGACTTGTTTTGATCTTGCTGGTGCTGCTGTGTACCACTGGTTAAGTGGCTAATTTCATGCGTCGCAACACCAATTTGCGTGAATACAAATAGTAAAATTAAACTTAAATGGATGAAAACGCGTTGCAGCATACTGTTTATTTTAACATGCTTTACAGAAAACTAAATTGGTCTATCCCTAGCTTGAACCTTAAATCCCTCTATTTTGTATCTGGCTAGGCACTATTGTTAGAGGTGGTTAGATTTGCCCCTCCTGCCCCTTACTGGTTACTTACCTTTTTACTATTCAAGCAACCCACTTCTGAATGTTGTTTCTTAATATCGTCTAGGCATCTTAACTGCTTCAACACTAATCCCGATATCTCTTGCTCTAGAGTTTGAGTATTCGTGAAGCGTTATATGATTGTAATATTTTCCTTTGCGCCATTCGGGTTCATAGATTATGTCATGGCGGTAATCGTAGCCATAAGGAACGTTCGGATCAAAATCAAACGATAAGGTGCCATCATAATATTCAATAGGAACCTTAATTAGATAATAATGTTTTTTAGGATGATGAAAAGTAATTATCTTCCGTTCGCCATCAGCAATGCTAAATGATACAGGACGGTAATGACGGTGTTTGCCATTGAAATAGAACTTTCCACCACGAATAGTCACACGTAATAAATCTCCTTGAACCCCAACTTTACCGGCATATATTTCTTTAACACGAGCTTGGCGATGCTCCATTTTTAGCCGCTTCTGCTTTTCTTTTTCGGCAGCAATTTTAGCAAATTCAACACGACGTTTCTCGCGCAACACTTCCTTTTGTTGATGGTGTTCAATGGCCTGATTGCGCTCTGAAGCAGTGAGTTTTCCCCACTGCTCTTCGGTAACCCCATATATTTTATTGGCACAGGCAGAAACAGAGAGCAACATAAAAATAATAAATAGTATTCTCATAAATAGATAACCCTTGATTAATTGGAGCGATATTTGGATTCAAATACAACACACTGAAAACTTTGATGACCTCGGGAATTAGGTATCCGAGATTTGTCCATGCTGTGGGTGCTTACATCTCTAACAAGCGATGCCCCAAAATCGTTAAGGAAGTCAACGAAAGCAAGTCCAAGTTTCTGTGCGTTCTCCTTCCGTGAGGTTGGGCTTACTTGTATGCACCCGTGCTTCTTCTCTTTTTTAATGTCGTGAGAAAACTGTAAACTGACAGACCAATCTCCCATGTCTTCTCTAGCCAGAAAAGTTGCTTGGCCAGTGGACCAATCGACGCATTCGATCTTGTCCATTCGTACGCATAACTGAATTATTCGGCAACCGAATAGGTAGTGCCCGAATCTGATTGTAGGAGGTGTATTTGCGTTCTGCAGCACAAGCACAAATTTTTTGCTGGCAAGGAATGAACAACAGCCATCGATGAGATGGCGGTATATACCTCTGTCTTCATCATAATGTGACCAAGCGAAGAAAACAACTATGGATAACCAAGCGATTGAAGGGATAACGGCAATCTGGTCTTTAATATTTAGTACGCTCAAAACAGTAAAAATCACTGTAATAGACATGACAAACGCACCATTACCCCTTTCCCAATTAGGAGCGGTCATTTCCGTTCTTTCCATTGATATTTCCTTAGAACTTTAGGAGATAGTTTTTTTCGGGTTGCTCCCATATTTATTTTCTTCTGGCGTACTATCCAGACAGTAAAAAACCAAAAGAGTAATAGCACCAATTAAAGGGATTATACTAATTAAGAGCCACCATCCGCTTCGGCCAGTGTCATGCAGTCTCCTGATGGACAACCCCAGCATCGGAAGAATAATTGCCAAGAGATAGATTCCACTAAGCAACTCCATACCAAGTGCTCCATCTATAACTAACAGCACAAATCCAACTATCGTGCTAATTAAGGAGAACATCCAAAATTCTTTACGTTGCGCTCTCCCGCTAAAAACAGCATATTTTTTTAGAACATCTAGGTAGTAATTCATGAGAGTCCTTTGAGGATATTATTGGAATGTTAACGGTATCAATTAATTCTATGCCCTGTCAATAGGGCACTCATTGTTACGTGTCCAACAAGCGTAGCGCATTAGTAATACACCCAGTAAGTGAGTTAAAGATATATATGCCCACATAAATTGCTTTTTTGGCTTGAAATTCCTATACTTTTAATTACGCATAGGCTATGCGAACACAGCTCGCATTACTCAAAAAATTATGAACGGACATAATGACACGCATAAGATCTATTTTTACAATCATTATTTCACTGTGCATGCTTTCTGGATGCTTAGTGGCGCCAATAACTGCTAGCATTAAGCTGGATGAGGGAGCTATAGCTAATGAGGCAAAAAAACAGAGAGAGATAGCATTAAAAGATCAATTTAAACAATTCAAAAAATTGCAATCTGCATCTTGGCCATTACTCGCAGCTAATACTGATCTGTGTGGTGATGACACTAGACCATCTCTAGGATTCTATGCTGCCAGTGTTTATTCTTTTAAAGACAAAGATGCACAATTAGCGGCGCGTGGTGCCCTCAATATAGACAGCAATACCCGATTTCTAATTATCTATCCAGGCAGTCCTGTAGAAAATTCAGGTATTGAGGTTGGCGACATCATACACAGTATCAATGGGAAAATAATACCGTCCACACCTAAAGGGAATTCAATATTTAGGGAAACACTTAAAAGCAATAAAGATATAGATGTTTGGAATATAGAAGTTGTTAAAAAGGATGGGGGGGGAGAAAGCTTCTCAATCAATCCCACACAAATTTGTGACTATGGGGTTGTGTTAAGTGGAGACGATAACGTCAATGCATATGCTGATGGTAAAAACATATACTTAACCCAAGGAATGATACGTTTTGCAGAAACAGATCAAGAATTAAATTTAATCATTTCTCATGAGATCGCTCACAATTTAATGGGACATATAGGTGCCAAGAAGACTAACTATGCGCTTGGCACTATTTTAGACGTTATTGCTGCTGTATATGGAATTGATACTCAAAATGCCATCGGTAAAGCAACTGGTAGTGCATATTCCCAGCAGTTTGAAGCTGAGGCTGATTATGTTGGCTTATACGTTATGGCTAAGGCAGGATATCAAGTAAATGGAGTGGCAGATTTCTGGCGAAGAATGGCTGCTTTACATCCTGGCAGCATAGCTACAAACCATGGGGCATCACATCCGGCTACTCCAGAGAGGTTTTTATCCATAGAGAAATCTGCTGTAGAAATAAACAATAAACTTATTGCTAATAAACCTCTTGTATTTGATTTAAAGCCAAGAAAAAAAGCCCCTGAAAAAGCAGCACCTAAAGTATTTGGAGCGCACTGATTAATAGTTTGTCTGAAGTTGCAATACGTTATAAAAGGATTTAAGAACAGCATGAAAATACTAAAACATATAGGCCTCGTTCTGCTGCTATCAATAGTTGAGTCTATTTAATTGAAATAGATCTAGAAATTATTTATAAAAAAGCCCTTATATACTAGCTATAGTGTGAGGGTTTTGTATTTATGGGGTTGGAAATATGACGTTTAATTATTCTGTGCTGATATTGCTTGTTGCTACATTCTCGACAAATGTTTTAGCTGATGAGAAAGAGGCTGGCTTCTTTGATTTTGATGCGTTAACAGAGTCAGCAAATAGTGCGGATTGGGATGCTACTTTACCGTGGAAATTGCCTAAGGGTTATTCTCAGGAGGTGGTGTCGGATGAGTCTGCGCTAAATATTTATGGCAATGGCTGTACTGATTGGCCTGATATGAATACTGTTAATGAGTCGGGTGTGTCGGCTGGGCGTTATTTATATCGAACGCATGAGGTGTGGCTGGGTAGTGATCCTGTTAAATATCCCTGTGCGCCGAGTTATGATCGTGTTGGCGCGGCTGTGAGCGTTGTTGATTTAAAAACGGGGGAGACTAAAATTCTTGCTAATAAATTGGACTGGACGGCAATTGATGGTATTCGTTGGACTCCGTGGGCAACGCTTGTTTTTGCTGAAGAGACGACTGGCGGGCGCTTTTTTGAACTAATACTGAATGATGATTTGATGTCAGGTACTGTCATTACTCGACCTGCGGTTGGTTTTATGACGCATGAAGGAATTGAAGTTGCAGATGATGGCACGATTTATACTGTTGATGAATATTGGGGGCAGTCCGTGGGTTGTGATGATGTTAAGCCGTGTGGCGGCGGTATTTATAAGTTCGTTGCTGATGAGTTTGGTGATTTATCTGCGGGAGATTTGTATATGCTAAAAGTCATAGGGGATGATGGTGTTGGGCGTGGTGAGTGGGTTGGGCCTATCGATGCGATGAATGTACGCTTGTCTGGCGCAAAGCTAGGTGGAACCAGTTATCAGCGGCCAGAAGATATAGAATTGATCGGCGATGTCTTATATATAGCGGTGACAGAAGGTTCGCAAAATAAATCGGGTAAGCAGAAATATGATGGTCGTGTTATTGCTGTTGATTTAAGGTCTATGAATGTTACTAATTTTGTAAAGCCTGGAATGAATGTGCTGGTTGAAATAGCCAAGCCAGGTGAGAAGGGGTTTCAAACGGGCTTTGATAATCCTGATAACTTAGCCGAATCACCCGATGGAAGGCTTATTATTATTGAAGATAATAGTCCGTCAGATATATGGGTTGCTGAAAAGGATAAGAATGGTGATGGTGCAGCGGATGATGTACGACTATTTGCATCATTAAGCGACCCCAAAGCGGAGGGTACAGGCATTTACTTTGGCATCGACCCAAAAAGGATGTTTGTCAGCATACAGCACTCAGCCAAAGAGGATGGTGATGGAACGTGGGTAATTACTAAAGATTGATTTTTTTTGTTATGTTGTGAGTTAAGATCTTAACTACGTGTTGATATGGGCTCCGCGCCAAAACTAGTTGTAATGGATGGACATCTTTGATATTGTTCAATTGGCGAGACAGCGTATTGGGAGCTGATCTCTTTCTTTTATGAATTTGAAACATATGGAGAGTTATGATGAGAAATAAGCAAAAAGGTTTTACGCTGATTGAATTGTTGGTTGTTATTGCCATTTTAGGCATTCTCGCTGCTGTGGGTGTCCCGGCATATCAAGGTTTCCAGCAGAAAGCAAAATACAACTCCGCTAAAGCCAACTTTACGAATGCTAAAGCTTTTATCATGGCTGAAATTTCCAAGTGCAACGGTAACGATAATACGCTAAGTTTTGTGGATGCATTAAATGAAACATACACAATGGATGTTGTATGCCCTGTTGGCTCAGCAACCGGTGGCCGAGACGCTGCGCTAGGCTACTTTAGACAGATTTTATGGGACAAATTCAAAAACCCTTACAATCCTAAGAAGGGTGTGGTTATTGATGCTGCCGATATTGCTTCTGCAAAAACAGCAACGACTATTGCAACAACAACAAAAGAGCATATGGGTTTTATGGCAATCACTGAAGGTTTGGCGGATAACACAATGCGGTTAACCATCAACATTGGCACACAAACAGGTGTAGGGACTAATGAGCTGCTATCACAGGAAATTGGTGTTAACGAATAGTTAATAATAATTAATTGTCATAGGGATTCATTGAATGTTGTGGCCTTTATTGCTAGAACTTGCTGACAAGACAAAGCTATCAGACATACATATTCACTCAGATGAAGGGGTAGCTTATCGTGAACTTGGTGAGATGGTTCGGCTGGATCATGTGGTTGAAGAGGAGGATATTCATGCCTTCCTAAACGAAGTGATGGGTAAAGAGGATTACGATGAGTTCCTAAGCCATAAGGATGCCGACTTCGCTATTGCAAAAGATGAGACAAGGTTTAGGGTCAATGCTTTTGTCGACAGGTCGAAGCCGGCACTCATTTTGCGAAAAATTGAGTCTAAAGTTCCAAGTTTTGACGACCTTGATTTGCCCGCATACATTAGGACAATCCCCACCATTGAAACAGGCTTGGTTTTAGTTACTGGGCCAACAGGGTCTGGGAAGAGCACCACTCTGGCTGCATTGATTGATGTTATTAATCAGACACATAAAGGTCATATCATTACCATTGAAGACCCGGTTGAGTTTGAACACAAATCTAAATCATCTGTTATTACGCAGAGGGAAGTTGGCCGAGACACCAAGAGCTTTACTAATGCCTTAAGGGCCTCCCTTAGGGAGGATCCCGATGTTATTTTAGTTGGTGAGCTTAGAGATTTAGAAACTATTCAACTTGCATTAACTGCGGCTGAAACTGGCCACTTGGTCTTTGGAACATTGCACACCAATAGTGCGCCTTCGACTGTTACTCGCATTATTGATGTTTTCCCACCTGAGCAACAAGGCCAAGTTCAGTCTCAGTTAGCGCAAACTTTGCGGTGCGTGATAACACAAAGACTTCTTAAAACTATTGACAAGCCAGGTCGCGTGGCAGCCTTTGAGCTCATGATTTGTAATACTGCCATTCAAAGTCTGATTCGTGAAGGCAAGGTTTTCCAAATCGAAAATACGATGCAAATGGGTAAGGCGGAAGGTCAAATGCTTATGGCCAATTCTTTGAATGACCTGATTGCTGATAGGCGAATTGATCCTGCAGATGGTGACGGATAGTGAATAACCCGAAGAACAATCAATTGGGGTTTACTCTTATCGAGTTGATGGTTGTTATCGCAATTATCGGCATCTTGGCTGCCGTGGGTATACCTGCTTATAGCGGATATATATCCGATGCAAGAGACAAGGCGGCTCAGAGCACACTACAATCTATTGTATTAATGCAGAAGAATTACTATCAAGATAATTTTTGTTATGTAGTTACTGGCGAGGGGGATGATAAAGGGCCAGCGATTAATACATATTTGTTTGGAAGTGCTGAGGAAGAAAGTACAACCTCACCAATCGATACCACAACAACTAACTTCTTTTACTTTGAAATAACGGGTGAAGAATCTACTTCCTGTCCGGCATCTGGGGTTCCTGGGAAGGGAAAAAACTTTATAGTTAAAGCGGTTAATAGGGCTGATACCACTCAATGGTTTACTGTCAGCGACAGCTTGTCTAGACTCGATCAAGATGGGAAGGTTTGGTAGTTGAATTTTAATGGCGGCATATATTTTTCTTTTCGGCGCCCTGGGTTTGATTTTTGGAAGTTTTTTTAACGTTGTTATTCATCGACTTCCTCAAGTTTTAGATCATAATTTAGGCAAAAACCTACCTAAGCAATCAGTTTTAAAAAGTATTTCATACCCCAAATCACATTGCCCATCTTGTAAAAACTCAATCCCCTGGTATGACAATATGCCTTTGTTATCATGGGTGTTTTTATTGGGAAGATGTAGGCGTTGCCGCACACCAATAAGTCCAATTTATATCGCCGTTGAATTCATAACGATGCTTTTTTTTTCGTATAGTTATTGGCGTTATGGCTTGTCATTAGAGGCTTTCGTTTGGATAGCATTTTTCTCCCTTTTGCTTCTATTGTTCTTTATCGACCTCCAAAGTTTTTACCTTCCTGACGTCCTGACTTACACCTTAACTGCTCTTGGTCTTCTATTAAGCTTTGTTGGGCTTACCGGCATAGATTTAACCGTGTCATTAATGGGTGGCACCTTAGGCTTCTTGCTATTCTTCCTTATTAATTTATTGTATAAACTATGGCGGAAGGCGGACGGTTTTGGCGGCGGGGATATGAAGCTGCTTGCAGGCCTTGGTTCGTGGATGGGCTTTAAAAGCCTCCTTCCAATAGTAATGCTATCTTCTATTATCGCTATATGTTTTACTATATTAATGCTCGTCATAGGGAGAAAATATAAAATGAATAGCATGTTGCCGTTCGGACCTTTTCTGATACTGTCAGGCTTAATGGTATATGTTAGTCTGCACTTATATCCTATAACATTCATGAGGTATTTCTATGCGCTGTAAATATTTGTTTATTTTGGTTATTTCGATATTCCACACTCAAAATATTGCCGCTGAAACCCGCATTGAGCATCAATGCAAGGATGCAATAATGGACGTTACTAGGGTTATGATGAGTACAGAAAATATAGCACTAATTAACCAAGCTATTATTGAGTCAACAAACATTACTAAGGTAAGGGAATATTTAATGATGAAGTGGATTCCAATGGTCAAGGATGATGAAAGCTTCACCCCAAATACACTTGTATTAGAGGCGGATAAGTACGCCAAGCTTTGTGTGGAGTTTTCATCAAAGTGATGTCAGCTAAGCGAGCCGAATTATTTGCTCTTAATCAGAGGGGCTTCACTCTCATAGAGCTATTAACCGTTGTTGGTTTATTGCTAGTGCTTACTACTTTTGTAGCGCCGGCAATAGGGAAATGGAGGGTGGAGAAGAACATCGAAAAAGATTTTTATGCTTTGGTTGGCGCCATAAATTACCTTAAGGCTAAGGCAAGGATCGTCAACGGAACGGCTATACTTCATTGCTCAGAGACAAATACACTTTTATACAGCGTGTCTGACTTTGTGCAAACATCTACCGCTACCGAGCATGCTAGTTATGCTGCGGGTATTCTAGAAGATAAAACAGAAAGTATCTTGTCAGGGAAAACTGCTTTTGATTGCGCGAGTGGCACAAAGGTCATTTTCCTAGCCAACGGGAGAGCGACATCTTGGTCTGGGGAAATAACCTACCAAGTGTCTGGAGTTTCGGATAAGGTGAACTATAGTTCATACAAGGTGGCTGTTAATTCTGCTACGTCTTTTGTGCAACGCTATAGGTGGAATAAAACAAGTGAGGTTTGGCGTGAAATTCGATAACGGATTAAAGAAAAAGACAAGTCAATTAGGATTTACCTTAATTGAGGCAATTATATCCCTACTAGTGTTTGGTATCAGCTTTGCAGGGCTTTTCTTGTTATTTGGCATTGCACAACAAACAGCTATAAATACTGAAAAGAGGATGTTTCTTAATTTAATGGCGAATCGTATTGTCGAGAACATTGCTAATGAGGGGGCTAATGTAAGTGCTTCCATTAACCCATTCGATAATCAAACGAATTACCATGGCAGCTTAGATGACTGCTCTATTTATGGAGAGGCAGATATCCCCAATTACCAATTTCATTGGTGTACCGACCTTCAGGCCCAGGTGGGAGGGGTTACAGGAAGTGCGGGTGAGGAACGAATGGTTAGTGTCGTAAAAGAGGCTAATGGTGATTTATATGTTGATGTTAGTTTGATCGTCGACGGCGGAATGAGTGGACGGAATTTGGTGCAGGCGTATTTTTCTCGCAGGTTGAGGAGGGGGCAGATTTAATGAAAATCAAGCCTGGCTGGTCAAGTTTTCAGAGCGGATTTACCCTTGTTGAGATGCTAGTCGCATTAGCGGTGTCCGCTATTGTTATCGCAGGAAGCATAGCTGGGTACACATACTTTGCCCAGCAATACCAAGTGCTCAATCAGAGAGTTTCTATTGACAGGGATACATTAAAAGTCATTGATCTTGTTCAGACCGATATAGGCATGGCAGGATTTAAAGTTTACGGGGCAGGTACTCCAGCAATTATTAAGGCGGAAGTTCTTCAAAACATAAATGGTTTGGCGACAGTTTCAGACTTTAAGGTTGTTTATGATGCCTATAAGGATGATGGCACCCTATACCGCGCTTTAATTCATTACTATCTTGAAAGCTACACATCAGACCTTTCTGGCACCGAAAGGAATGTTCTAAAGCGTGACTGGAGAGAATGCATCACACCCGAAACAGGATGTCTGGTTGGTAGTTCAGTATCTCTGTATTCGGCAGCTGATGGACGTGGAGAGCCAATTCTAGACAAGGTCACTAAATTTGAGGTTTTGGGATTAAATCTTAAAACAGGGGATCCGGATAGTACATTTCTTGGGGTGTTCCAGTCTGTTCAGACGGCGATAACGGTTGAGGCAGCTACGATGGTCGAGGGAAGAGACGTTTTAGTTAGTAAAGATTTTAAGTTTATTACGAGGGTGAAAAATGTCTCCATCGTCCCTTAAATTAAATTTAAAGTCATTAGAGCAAAGAGGAATGACGCTGATATTAACATTGCTGCTAATGCTGTCATTAACCATGATGGCTTCTGCCATTATTATAGTGATTAATAATCATGCGGACTTGGTTTCCTCTGTGACACAAAAGCCTGCCGCTATAAAAACTGCAGACAGCTGTGTTGATCAGGCTATTGCCTGGCTTCTATTGCCTGATGGAGCGACATGGGCAGCATCTGGGGTTGGCACAATAATAGATATAGCGGCGCCTGGGCAGCCGCTGCATGGGAAAACATCAATTGACGATACGGGAAGGCCCGTTGAAGCGCGAAGTGATAAGTTTAAGGCTAGAATAAAAAAATTAGCATGTACATCAGTTGTGCTAACCATTTTGGCTGAAGAATCGGGAGGCGGGGGAGGAGGTGCGGGTGTGGGATTTGAAGCAGGGAGTGAATCGTCTTACGATGCCGATACATCTATATCTAGCGCTACCTATATTATTAAGGTGGTGGCAGAAGGTATATTTAATACGCCAACATTGCTGGGTGGGACAGTCATAGATAAAGCCAACTGGGAATCAGGTTCAAGCCGTGGTACTGTTGAGGTTGTTATCCAGTATCAGATATAACTTTAGTAAAGTAAAAAGCTATTATGAAAAAAGCCATACTATTTGCTGTGTTAATGTTTTTTTACAGCCATACTATTTTTGCGTGGCACGGCGCGGCCAGTGCGCCAGGCAAGATTATCTATAACTCGACTATCGTATCTGAGCAAAAAATTGCGTTAGGGGTTAACCCAAGGGGGCACCTCAATACGCAAGTAGAAGAAGATGGCGGTGTCAATATCGTTCAGAATGCGTATTACACAGGGGTGGCATATAAGTATCCGGTAGGGAGCCCAAGAGCTCGCCTAGATTATTCAGGTCCTGATCCTATAACGTCCAGCAAATGGTATGACGCCATTGCCCCGGGATGTCAATGCGAGGGTTGGGGCGCCGGCGGTGTCGATAAATATGGCAACCAGTTTAGAGGTTACGCTAATGGTTCGAGTGGAATCTCTAATGTTACGGTAGTTAACTTCACCTACGATACATCTAGTATTGAGTCGGTGACTGTTATCAAGGATAGCGCTGGAGATCCAGCGCTTCAGGTTAAGCACGTTTATGGCCCATCACCTTTGGCAACAGACAAGTTATTCGAGGCGGTGGTCACTATTACCAATATTAGTGGCGCAGAGGTCACAGATGTGCGTTACAACCGTAGCATGGATTGGGATATTCCTGATAGTGAATTTAGTGAGAGAGTGACGATCGGTGGTGTAACCGCATCAGCTGCGAGTGCGAGTAAACCGCGCGTTAAATATTCCGGTAATAACGGGTTTATGCGGCCGGATGTGTTTAGCTCCTCTGGATCACACGCTAAATCGCCTAAATCAGGCGTAATTAATACTGATTACGAGCGTGCAGGCCCAGCCGACCATGGTGCAACCTTTACCTTTGAATTTGGGGATTTATTATGTGGTGAGAATCATAATTTTATTACCTATTATGGGGCGGCTGAAAATAAAGCGACTATAGAGGCGGCACTTGAGCTAGAGGGTGCGCTTGTGTACTCAACTGGAGAGGCAAATGGAACATGGGGTACTAGCGAAGTAGCCTTTGGTTTTGGTTTTAAGGGGGTGAGTGGGACAGCCTTGGCGCCAACTTTGCCAGTAAAGACAGCCATTATACCTTCTGGTGAATTGACTGATCCAACGAAGGTTCAGACCTATGCAAGCCCAGTAATCACGGATGATTACGCTTACCAAGCTATATTCTACTACCGTAATAACCATCAGTGGGAGGGTGATATTCTAAGATACGCACTGGAGTCTGATGGGTCTTTCACGAGCGATGATCCGATATCTGCCAAAACGCTTCTTGAGGCAAAAATTAATAATACTAATTATGAGGATGACTATTTCGCAACGGGTGGCACGACTAGTGGGCGAGGAATTTGGACGGTAGGATATGACCCAAGCTGCGTTACTTCCCCAAAACTTGAGAGAGTTACACACTCAGTATCAATCCCAGGTAAAGGGAGTAAGGCCATATTAGATCAAAATAATTTTACTAGTGCTAACGCAGATGCGCTTGAATCGTTACTATATAACTGCACCGGGGAAGTCTCTGACGGGGACAAAGAGAAGCTTGTTGGGTTTGTGAGGGGTTTCGATGCCTATGGGGAGGATTCCGGACTGCCTGCGGACAGTTCTAATTTAAGGAGAAGTCTACTAGCTGACACCTTTCATTCTGATTTGGTTTTTGTAGGAGCTCCATCGGCAGCGACGTCGGCTTCAGGAGTTTATACTGAAGCTTACTTTAGAGGGCACCATGATTATGAAGCTTTCAAGGCTACATGGAGTGATCGTGAAGGGCGTTTCTATGTGGGCGCTAATGATGGCATGCTTCATGCTTTTGATAAGGATTTAAATGCTTTGTGGTCATTTATTCCTCCATCCATCCTGCCGAAATTAAGGACTTTGGAAGGGTTGTCTGGTCAAAGTGTAACTAAGTGGCTGGTAGATGGCCCTATTGTTGTAAAGGATATATTCATCAAGGCCAGTTCTGAATGGAAAACCCTATTAATCGGCGGGCTGGGCTGGGGTGGTAAAGGGTATTATGTGCTTGATATAACTGATGAGTGGAACCCTAAGCACCTCTTTACTTTTGAAAATGACTATAAGAATAAGCAGATTAGTTATTGGACATCGAGCGGTTATAAGCGCACCCATAATTATGCTTCCGCGCCGACTAATCTAGATTATTCTATGCTTGGTGATGCATGGGTAAGGCCTGCAATTATGCTTTTGCCACTTAAAGATTCGTCAGACTCAGCTTTCAATCAGCGCTATACCATGGTGTTTGGTGGGGGTTACGCAGGCGGTACAACAACCGATATTGGGCCTTATGTCTATGTATTAGATTTCGAGCCCTCACTGGAAACCTTCAGCGATCCAGTAACTGGTACTGTTGAGCCTATGTATAGCGGGGGAAACGTCATTAAAATAGTCGCGGTCCCAGTGGCCCCTGGAAGTGATATACCAAATGGTGTAACAGCCCACATGTCGGTAATTACCCCGGATGGGGCACCAGTTCCAGTAGGAAAAGAGTCTTTAGCATATTATGGGGGGATTGCTTATTTCCCGGATCTTCAGGGCCAGGTATGGAAGTTAGATTTAAGTAAAACTGCGCTAACGGAAGATAACGCAACAATGTATTCAATTAACCGGATGTTTAAGACTGAGGGAACGTTAATGAATGATCGGTTTGGATATAATCAGATGGCGTCAACCTTAGTTAATTCAACCGACCCAATGGGGACGCATTTATTCCAATATTTTGGTTCGGGAGATCAAGCCCATATCCAAAGACGCTCTGCTAGTATTGCAAATCGTATTTATGGTATTAAGGATTTAGATTGGCCGGGGACTGATTTAACCTTAACAGGAGATAGTACAATTTCTAGCTCAGGAATTATTAGTATTGATAGTGCGGTCTGCGATGATACAGACATTCCTGGTTGGTATAGTAATATCAATACTAAGACAACGTTGTCAGATCCTCCGATTGGTGACGGCAGTGATAATCAAAAGATTATTGGCCGAGCTATTGTGGCTAATAAGGATGTGTACTTCACAGCGTATCGACCTGAGGATGCGGCTTGTCCGGCATATGGCGATGGGGAAACCATTAAACTTACTAACGGCTGTGGAGGTGGGGTTACAACTATTGCCATAGGTGCAGGTCTTACTACCGCTCCCGTGCTTGATGGTAAGGGTAATATTTATGTGGGTGTGAGCAATCTAGCTACCGGTGAAACCCTTACAGGCAAAGGGGAGGTGGCGGACCTTATAGGTAAGTCAGGGGTGGATAATATGCTTAAGATTGGCACCTCTGAAGTTGCTGCTGGGTCATCATCGGACCCTGGAATAAAAATCAAGTCATGGAGAGAGGTTTCTGGCAATTATTAACAGCCTTAATGTTGTGAATGTGCAAATGCTCATTAATGCTGGTTATTTTTGAATAGATAGTGCTAGAATGAATCATCAGCTATGATCATGGTAGCTTTAATCAATAGCAATAAGAAAGGTTCTTCTTGTTTAGTAAATTCAACTTAGGGATGCTATTTGGCCGCGGGACACCAACATCCGAACCTGTTCAGCAGGATATTATTGGTATTGATATTTCTCACTCATATGTAAGAGCTGTTGGCCTAAAGAAGAGGGATAAAAAGTGGCAGCTCCATAAAATAAGCACTAAAAGCCTTGATAGCAACTATGAAAATGAAGAGAAAAGAACTGAAGCGGTTGTTAACCACCTTAAGACTATAAAATTAGAGCAAAGATTTGAAACCAATAATGCGGCCATCTCCCTCCCTGTCAATGCGGCAATTGTCCAAGTCATACAGATACCATATTTAGATGATGCTGAATTAAAAGAGGCGACAGACAACGGAAGTCTTTGGGAGGCCTCAATTGAGCTTCCTGGGGATCAATCTGAATATTCTATTTTTTGGCAGACGATCAGAAAGAACAGGGAAAAGAATACGCTGTCACTCCTTTTTGTTGCGTCTCGTATTGCAGAGATAGAAAGGAATTGTGAATTAGTTCGCAGGGCTGGCTATGATCCGCTAATCGTTGATGTTCGTTGCTTCGCGTTAAGGAATATTTTAAAAACCTACGCAGAAAAAGAAAGTTCGAAAACTCAGGTGTTTGTTGAGATAAGTGGGTCTGAAAATTACGCTGTATGCATGCACGACAACCTGCCATTCATATATGATATTTACGTATCTGACGCAGATACCTCTGCGTTGCTCGATGGTGGGCCACTATTAACAGATGAATTGTTTGATCGACTTTCCTCTCAAATCAGGGGGACTTTAACATCCTTTATTAAGCAAAGCGGCGTGCCAGGTCTCGATAAAATCCAAGTTACGAGCTCGCTTCCACATGCAGGAAAAATATTTGAAAGTTTACAGAAGGGGATTATTGAGTACAAAGTAGACCCAATTAATCCGTTTGCTTTTGTGCATGTGCCAGCACAACATAAGTCACGTATTGAATCAGAAAAGAATCGCTCTTCACTTTCGGTAGCGCTAGGCCTTGCCACAAGGCAACTTGATGTTTTTGGTTACTATAAGTTTGTAACAGCCGTATCAAACATTAACTTATTACCTGATAGAGAAGAGCGAATTAAGAAGGAAAAAAAGAAACATACCAACTCAACTCTGGCGATAAAATTAAACATCATTTTCGCAATACTTTTAATGCTAACTGTTTCTGGGTATGGGTATATGCTCATGAATTACCCCTCAGACACAGAGATTGCCACAATGGCTGCTAGCGCAAACACATTGCAATCTGACCTCAATAAGCAGAAGAAACAATATAAGGACTTAATTCGGTGGACAAAGGATTCTGGAGAGTTAAATGAGCAGATCCTTGGGTTTGGTTATGTGGTAACGTTCCCTAGGGGTTCATTTGTTACTAATGTCAAACATTCAAGGGGAGGGAAGTCGCTGTTGACTGTTCGAGCAAATGACCCGGGGATCTCATCTGATATACTGAATGATCTTGATAAATCCTTTGCAAATGTGAGCCTTCTGTCTATCAAGGCGCCACGTGGTAAAGATGAATTTAGTACGTTTGAATTTTCTTTTGAAATAAAATAGAGGCGTTATGACTAAGAACACAAAAGAATCTACTGACTTAAAGAACCCAGACCTAAAAGACATGGGCGGTTTGTTGAAGTCAGTTTTTGGTAAGAATGGAAAAGCAATCGGCAGCAAAACATCAATGTTTATTGCCATAAGCTTTCTGACGGCATCTATTCTTTCTTATTTTATATATGGGTTATTAGATAATCCAGCTATCTACAAGCAGGAGCAAGCAAGACACAATAGCACATCAGCTGAACTAGCAAACTTAACAAAGAAATTCGATAAAGTAATTAAGGGTAATGAGGTATATTTCACACGGCTATTTGGCAGCCCTAAATCGAGTGACGAGTTATCAGGCAGAATTACAAGGCTTGTATCTAATCACAATCTCAGCTTAATAAATATTGATTTGCAAAAGAAAATAAAAGGAACAAAGAAGTTTGGTATTGGGTTGGAGGTAAGTGGCGCCTACTTTAATTTGCTAAGATTTTCTAAAGAATTGAATAAGCATGTGGCTGCCTCACAAGTCCTAAATATAAATATCAAAAAAGAAAGAAAGTCTAATAACTTAAATCTGGAGTTATTAGTGAAGTTTGCGCCTCCACCAAAATCAATTCCCAAATTAAAGTCAGTCACAGCAAGTGATAGCTCAAGTAACGGGTATGTTAAGGCATTAAGCAATGCATTTGAGACATCATTAGGCTTTATTATCAGTAGTGCGTATGCGAGTGAGGGGGATAATCTTTCGCCCTTCCAAAAAGCATACTCTGAGGCAAGAAACCAAGGTTTTTACGAGTTTGAGTTTACTAAAAAAACAGGTGAAATATTAAGATATACGACCGGCCTATCAAAAGAGGCAATGGAAAATACCCGGGCGGCAAGAGGAACGGTGATTGAATTGGACCATTCCCCACGGTTGATAGAAGCGACATTGGAGGACTATGCTTATGATTCTGCAAATTTTAGGCGAGTTGGTTTTGTTGAGGCTCCTGAGTCAGGTTTGGATTCTGGGGCATCTGAAATGAGAGATCCATTTTTGCCGCCTGTGGTGAAAGAGGTGCCAAAGAAAAAGAGGCCCGTTGTCGATGTGCCTGAAGAAGGAAAGAAAACGAGTCCCTTTGTCGAGACGCCTGAAGAAGGAAAGAAAACGAGTCCCGTTGTCGAGACGCCTGAAGAGGAGGAGCAATATTATGTCTCTGGTGTTTTAGTTTCGGAGGGGATGAGTGTGTGTATTATCATTACGCCAGAAGGCGAGTCTAAAATTTACGCGCCAGGAGACAGGATATCAAGCAAAGTTACGTTGGAAAATATAACTTTTAATTCAATTCAGATAAGCTCATCTAATGAGAGTAAGGTGATAGTCCTCGGTGAACCATTTAACTAAAAATATATATACAGTAGCTATGCTTAGCATCTTCTTAGCAGGGTGCCTGAAACCTATGCTTACAAAGCAAGATGTTGTAAACAACCCCATTCAAACAAGGGAAGACGTCCTTGAAATGATAAGCGAGTCACCCATGCAAGGGGATGGTCTAACTGTTATTAATCCAAAGAATGCTGGGCTTAAAAGAAGTGTTGTTGAGATACAAGGCGATCAAAAGGGTGTGAAATTTAGAGACGAATTGTGGCGGGATTATCCTATTTCATTAAATGTAAACAAAATCCCAATCAGAAAGTTTTTTCACCTTCTTGAGAAAATGACGGAAATCAATTTTGTTATTGGTGATGAGGTTGTGGAAAATGCAGGCACTTTAAGCATGCGTGTTAAAGATGTTAACTGGCTTGAGGTCTTTAACATGGTGTTAAGGGAAAAAGGTCTTATTCATGATGTTAATGCATCAGGGAATGTTATAACAGTTCATACACATGAACAGGCAATAGAGCAAAGCAAAGCATATAAAGCTGCTCTGGAGTCTAAGATTGATGTTGTTAACTCATTATCTGCACTTGAAACCAAAACTACAGCAATCTTTAAGCTTAATTACACCAAGCCGGATGTTTTGGCTAAACAGCTTCGGGATGTCATATCTACGCTTGAAGCGGGAGGAGACGGTTCTGGAGTTGAGCAAAGGGCAACATTTGTTATTGATAGCAGGACTAATTCATTAATAGTTCAGGCATCACCTTCAGACGTTGAATGGATCAAAACAACCATTGACAACCTAGACCAGCCCACCAAGCAGGTTATGGTGGAAGTGTTCATTGTCGAAGCTTCAGATGGTTTTGAGGAGAAGTTAGGTTCAAGTATAAGTCTCTTCCGAGGCCCCACTGATAGCCACCTTCTGGGGGAGGCGACATTCACTGGAAGTGGGGGAACACCTCCTACTGCTCCAGGAGGAATAACAACGGCTTCTTCTGGTGGCACACTGGCATCAAATATTATATCTGGAGCAACTGGCGGTATAGTTGGACTCTTTGCTGGGAACACTGGAGACCTAAGGCTCGAGCTTCAGGCCATGGAAAAAGAACGCCTAGTTACAATAGTATCGAATCCAAAGTTATTTATTATTGATAATGAAACAGCCACAATTACCGATGGGACGGATATTCCATATCAATTGGCAGCACAAGCTGGATCAACCCCAACCACCCAATTTGTAACTGCAGCATTGCAACTTGAGGTAACCCCCTCAATAATTCCGGATGGAAATGTTTATATGGATATTAAAATTAATAAAGATTCACCAGGGACAGGAAGCAACCCCCCTCCAATATCTAAGAAAATGCTCACAACGAAGTTGTTAATTGAAGATGGCGGTGTTGCCATGATCGGTGGCATTATCAAGGGGACTAAAACCACAGCTGATAGCGGGGTTCCATTCTTTAAAGACCTGCCTGGGATAGGCCATTTATTTAAGTCTAGAGAAAATAAGGATAGCAAAGATCATCTTTATATCTTTATTGCCCCTACGGTGTTATAGGTATTGCTGTAAATGAGTAGAGATCAAATTGCCGACTTAAAAGATAGCCTAGCAGCACAAATTATGGATCTCGGGCTGGTTGAAGGCGATGTGTTCTCTCAGCATTCAAAGCAAGCTAAAAATATGGGGGCGAGTATATTTGATTTGCTGATCAAGGACGGGGAAATTACAGTAGAGCAGATTCTTCAGGAATTCTCAAAGAAATACAATATCCCTTACGACCTAAATCCTGAACCCATTATCCCTGAATTAGAAAAATTCCCAGTTGCATATTGCCTTAAAAATGGCTTAGTTCCAATGAAAGTCGGTCTGGGTACGATTGACGTGGGGATATGCGACCCGACCGCATTAAATTCATTAAAAAATCTTGGTTTAATGCTTGCAAGAAGGGTGTCAGCTAAGTTTATACCTCCGGAAATAATTTTTGAGTCTATTCTGCAAAAACATATACATACGGTTTCTGAGATGGAAAAATCAAAACTCTTGAAGAAAAATACGATAGCAACCTCAAAAGTGGCTACTAAACAACAGACAAATAAAACGGTGGAATTGCGAATGGATAATATTGTTAGTGGGAAAAAACCACCTGAAGTTGTATTGGATCTCTCGAAATTGAAGAAGGAATCGGAGAAGGAACAAGAAAAAAAAGAGGAGAATATTCCGCTCTCAGTTCTAGAGGTCCCAAAGAAGGAGGCCCCTAAAGCTCAGGAGGTGGATTTAGAAAGCCTTAAGAATGCATCTAAAAACATAGAAGTTAGAGAAAAGTCCATTAAGGGAGCAGAAGAGAGGTCTAATAAGGGTGAATTAGACCTTAAAGGCGCGTTAGCCAAAGCAAAAGTGGGGGCTAAAGAAAAGGGAAAGGATGCACCTAAACAGAAAAGTGCAGGGGCGAGAAGCAAGGCTACTAGATCTGATGCTGATGTGACAGGAAACGTTGTAGAGGTTTGCGATGAGATTTTATCAGAGGCAGTACTAGACGGCGTGAGTGATGTGCATATTGAAATATTCAAAGAGTCTGCGCAGATACGATTTAGAAGTAATGGTTCATTGGTGACTCAGTTCAAATATAATAAATTTATATCAGATAACTACCCTGCCGTTGTTGCAAGAATTAAGATTCTGGCTAACCTTGATATCTCTGAAAGACGCCTTCCTCAAGATGGTAAGATTGCATACATTGTTAATGATGGCACTGAGGTTGATTTTCGGATATCAATCCTACCTACTAACCTAGGTGAACGAGTGGTTATTCGTATCCTGAATTCCTCTTCACTTGCGGTAACTTTGAGTGCGCTTGGGTTTACTCAGAGCCAAGAGGATGATTTTTTAAAAGCCATCAATATGCCACAGGGAATGATATTGGTTACTGGTCCAACCGGTAGTGGTAAGTCAACTACATTGTACGGGGCAATGAATCACCTTAATCAGCCTGACGTCAACATCCTGACTGCTGAGGACCCTGTGGAATATACAATGTCTGGAATATCTCAAGTGCAGGTGAGGGAGGATATTGGCCTAACATTTGCCAGTGCATTAAGATCATTCTTGAGACAAGATCCTGAAATTATTCTGGTTGGTGAGATTCGTGATGCTGAGACCGCAGATATAGCTTCAAAAGCAGCGCTTACAGGTCACTTGGTCCTAAGTACTCTTCACACAAACAGTGCTATTGGAGCAGTTAGTAGGCTAGTTAATATGGGGCTTCCCACATATTTAGTGTCAAGTGCGCTGTCATTAATTGTTGCACAACGACTAATTAGAGCAAACTGTATTGATTGTAGGGAGCCGATAGATAAGTCAGGCAGGGATGTTAAAAAATTCATGGATGAATACGGCATTAATGAGGATGCTAAATTGATGAAAGGTGCAGGTTGCTCTTCCTGTGGCGAGACTGGTTATTCTGGACGAAGAGGTGTTCATGAAGTGTTGGTCATTTCTGCCGAGATAGAGGCGGCAATAAGCGCAGGCCAGAACTCAGCAGAAATTTTACAAATTGCAGAAGAGCAAGGCTTCCAACCTATATCTAAAAGTGGGCAGAGATTCTTAGTAGATGGCACACTTTCTGTGGAAGAATACTTGAGAGTCATACCTAAGGATGAGTAATGCTCAGAAAGTGATGGCTTGTGAAATATAAGTGGAAAGGCCTCAATAAAAATAAATTTGCTGAAGGTGAAGTTGAGGCAGATGAAAAAGATGATGCCATTTACATCTTAAGAGAACAAGGTGTCACTGTTACTACTATTGAATTGCTTGAGAAACCTGGAAAGAAGAAAGCACCTAAAAAAAGAAATAAAGCAAAGATTACGGATAAAGAGTTACTTCTCTTCACTAAAAAGCTAGGAACTATGATGAGGGCAGGGCTTTCAATTGTCCCGGCTCTTGAAATGCTCCAAGCCCAAAATGAGAATCCTTCCTTCGAACCTATTATTGCGGAATTATTACTACAGATTAATGCAGGGGTGCCATTGTCGCAATGCTTAGAGAAATATCCGAATTTGTTTGATAATATTTACGTTAATCTTATTAAGGCGGGTGAAGTTAGTGGTAATTTAGATACATTTTTGGACAGAATTACCTACTCATTAGAGAAGTCTATAAAGATAAAAAAGGCTATAAAGAGTGCGATGATGTACCCAATCATCCTGTTATGCGTAGCATTTTCTGTTGTAGGGGTCATGATGATCTTTGTGGTGCCTGTTTTTGTCGAGATATTTGGAGAGGCTGGCATTGAACTTCCTTTCGCTACAAAGATTGTGATGCAGGCGAGTGATTTTCTTCGTAGTTGGGCAGCTCCAGTTTTCTTTGTTGCTGTATATGTATCCTTTAAAGGGATTAAAAAAATATTACAGTCTAACGATGCTCTGATGATGAGATTTGATAAGTTTTTAATGACGGCTCCAGTTATTGGTAAATTAGTTAGCGATTCAATTATGGCAAGAATGGCTATGATATTAACGAACCTTATTGCAGGTGGAGTTAATTTGATTGAGGCGCTTGAGATCGTTAAGAATTCCATCTCAAACCTGAAGGTTCAAGTTTCTCTAGAAAGGGTAAAGCGTGATATTTTCTCTGGGAGACAATTCTCCACATCCCTAAGGGAGACTAAAGACTTCCCTGAGACTTTGTGTGGCTTTATTGCGGTGGGTGAGGAAACAGGCAAGCTGAATGAGATGTTAAATACGGTGGCGATTTACTATGAAGAGGAGTTCGATGATTCTGTTGATGCCTTTTCTCAACTGCTAGAGCCAATAATGATTGTAGTCCTGGGCGTGGTTATAGGCTTCATCTTGGTTGCCATGTACACCCCGATATTCCAAATGGGGACCACCATATAGATATGAAATTTTTTTTTTAATATATCTAACATTCTTTTCATCTTCCGTACTGTCTGAGCCTTTCTATCGATACTTTGCAAAGTCACAGATAATAGATCATCAACAATTACGCGTTGATGCTAATAGCAAATTAAGTAGTTTTTATAGCGCCAATCTCATTACTTCCGCAACACCATCGGTTAAATTTTACGCGGACATTCTTGCTGAAAAAGGTCTGCCGATAGATCTTGCCGTTATTCCATTAATGGAAAGCGGAAACAATCCTCAAGCTAAGTCGCCAATGGGTGCGTTAGGCCTATGGCAATTTATTCCATCAACAGCAAGGGAGTGGGGATTGTCAACGACTCGAGCTGATGATAGGAAGAACGTTATTAAATCAACACAAGTAGCTATTAACTACCTTGGTTACCTTCACAACCAACTTAATGATTGGGATCTAGCGTTAGCCGCGTATAACTGGGGTATAGGCAATGTTAAGAAAGCGATTAGGAGGGGTTTGGTTAAAAATAATACAATTAATTTAAAGTTTCTCCCACGAGAAACTAGAAACTACCTCATAGCGTTCCATCATTTAAATAGACTTATCAAGTTCGGTTATAAGGGGGAGAATTTTAGAAAGTTCCCTAATCGACCATATCTAACAATAATTAAGCAGTCTAATATTGATAATTACCTTAATAAGAATGATTTATTGGATATAGACCATAAAGTATTGTTTCATATTAATGGGTATGATGTTAAAAGAAAAAATTCTTTGAATCCTGATATCCTTGTTCCTACGCAAACATTCATTAAGTTCTTCTCAACCAATAAGATTTCTTTCAAACAACCAAAAAACAAACAACCAAAAAAAAAGAAAGGTTGCTCAAATCGCTATTATAAGGTGAGGCGTGGGGATTCTATAAGTAAGGTTGCAAGGAAGTTTAAGATTAAAATAGATACGTTTAATAAGATGAACCCTAGTATAGCCCACCTGAGACCAGGCTTCTTGGTTAAAGTCTGCCCTTAATTCTTTATTTGACCCTCATAAACATTGATATGCTTATGAGGTGTTGTATAGGCAAGAATAAGCTATTCTAGAAGCAGGTTAGAATGCCACCATCAAGTATCCCGCTAAAGGGAAGGCGTTCGATTCGCTTTATAGATTTTATTAGTAATACTTTCATAACACTAAGCCTTTTACATGACTAATCTATGGTTTTTATATTTAATTGAGTGCCAAGATGGTAGCATCTATACTGGGATTACGGTCGATGTTGATAAGCGCTATGCGGCGCATAATGCAGGTAAAGGTGCGAAATATATGCGATCCCATCCGCCTAAGAAATTACTCAAGGTGTTTGAGTATCCTACTCGTTCCGAAGCATCAAAAGCAGAGTATGTAATTAAGAAATTGCCAGCTAGTGAGAAATGGCTTCTCGTAAAAACATAGCTATACCCCCTGCTATTTCTCTTTCTTACGCTGCTCTAGCACATCCCATCGTGAGAGGTTCTCTTCTATTTCCACCTCTATTCCTGCGAGTCTGTCTTGTAATCTTTTGACGAGGTCTGGTTGGTCTCGGTAGATATTGGCATCAGTGAATTGTAGATTAATATTGGCTTGTTCACTTTCTAATACTTCAATGTGTTCCGGTAAGGCTTCTAGTTCTTTCTGTTCGTTAAAACTCAGCTTTTGTATTGATGACAGGTGCGCTGTTGGCTTAGCTCCTGATTTCTTAGCGACTGGTTTATTGCTTACTTTTTCAGCTTCGCGTTGTTGGTTAAAGCGCTGCCAGTCATCATAGCCACCACTAAATTCGTCTAGCACACCATTGCCTTCAAAAGCGATGACTTGAGTGACGGTATTTTCTAAAAACTCACGGTCATGGCTGACTAAGAATAAAGTACCTTTGTAATCTTGTAATAAGCTTTCTAATAATTCTAGCGTATCAATATCTAAATCATTGGTTGGCTCATCTAGTATCAATACATTAGTAGGGCGGGAAAATAATCGTGCTAATAATAAGCGGTTACGTTCGCCACCCGATAATGATTTAACCGGGGAACGTGAACGTTGCGGTGGAAATAGAAAATCTTCTAAATAGCTAATGACATGCTTGCGCTCTGTGCCGATTTCGACAAAGTCTGAACCTGGGCTAATGGTGTCTGCCAGCGTGGCTTCTTCATCGAGTTGTTCACGCATTTGGTCGAAGTAGGCCACATTAAGTTTTGTGCCGTGCTCTATGCTGCCGCTATCTGCTTGTATCTCACCTAGAATCAGTTTTAGCAAGGTGCTTTTTCCGATGCCGTTTGGTCCTAATAAGCCAATATGGTCGCCACGCAGGATGCGAGTGCTAAAGCCATTAATTAACAATTTGTCACCATAGGATTTTTTAATATTGTCTAATTCTGCGACTAATTTTCCTGAGCGTTCACCTGCATCAATATTGAGTTTGACATTTCCTTGGCGCTCGCGCCTTGCCGCGCGTTCTAAACGTAGTTTTTCTAATTGTCGTACGCGGCCTTCATTACGGGTGCGGCGGGCCTTAATGCCTTGGCGTATCCAGACTTCTTCTTGCGCTAATACTTTATCAAACTTAGCGGCATGGGTGGCTTCAACTGCTAACAGTTCTTCTTTTTTAATCAGATAGCTGCTGTAAGTGCCAACAAAGTCGGTGAGATTGCCGCGGTCTAACTCTACAATTCTGGTTGCTAAGCGATTGAGGAAGCGTCTATCATGGGTAATAAAGAGTACGCCGCCTTTAAAGCTCAGTAGTAATTCTTCTAGCCATAGAATGGCTTCTAAATCCAAATGATTGGTTGGCTCATCTAGTAATAATACTTCAGGATCCGCCACTAAGGCGCGTCCCAATGCCACGCGCTTGCGCCAACCGCCTGAAAGCGTGGAAATTACAACATCGGCATCTAAACTTAAGCGGGTGAGTACGGTTTCAATTTTGGATTGCATCTCCCATGCGCCTAGATTATCTAGGTCATGTTGTAAGATTTCCATCTCTTTCATCAGCGCATCAAAGTCGGCACCAGGCTCACCCATCTTGTGTGTGACATCGTGGTAAGCGACTAAGGCTCTTTGTGCTACACCTAAGCCTTCTGCTACAGCTTCATAAACCGTATTTTCAGGGTTTAGCACAGGCTCTTGCGGTACATAAACACTATGTGCTGATTGAGCTGTCCATACTTTACCATCGTCTAATTTAATTTCGCCAGCAAGCGCTTTTAGCATGCTAGATTTTCCCGCACCATTGCGACCAATCAAACCAACACGTTCGCCTGCGTCTAATTGAAATGCCGCTTTATCTAAAAGGGCATGATGGCCAAAGGCGAGTGAGGCGTTTTCTAGGGTAATGTATGGCATATAAGTCTTTTGTATTTATAGTTTTGATTAGAGTGGCTTGATTAGTTTCTGGCTTTATTTTTATTTGCTCTGGGCTAACATAGCGCGGATATTCGCCATTTTTTCTTTTCCGAAGTCTTTGTTTGCTTCGGGGTCGTTGAACGGGTTGCCAAAGTGACGCACATCATCCTTGGGCAATTCTTCAATAAAGCGGCTGGGTTCGCACATTTCCATTTCGCCTGCGCGTTTACGTTTTTTGCACCATGAAATATTCAATGATTTTTGCGCGCGGGTAATGCCCACGTACATCAGGCGCCGCTCTTCTTCTATTTTATCATCATCAATCGATTGGCGATGCGGCATGATGCCTTCTTCTACACCAATTAAAAAGACATGACCAAACTCCAAACCTTTGGAAGCATGTAAGGTGCTGAGTTTGACGGCATCTGGCTCACCTTCTTCGTGACCTTCTAAGATGCTGATTAAGGCAACCAGCTGTGTGAGTTCTAATAAGGTTTTTTCTGCCACATCATTACCAAGCTCGGTGCTACCTTTGCTTTTTGTGGTTAGCCAGCCAATAAATTCTAATACATTATTCCAGCGCATTTCTGCTGCACGCTGTTCTTCGTGGTCATATAAATAGGCTTCATATTCAATGGCTTTAATTAAATCATTCAACACTTCTTCAGCAGGGTCTTTTAAAGCACGTTCCTGTAATTTATTGATATATTGCGTGAAAACAAGTAAGTCATCTAATTGCTTTTGACCAACCGTACTTTGAAATTCACCTTCAAATGTCGCGGCAAATAAGGATATATGATGTTCACTAGCATATTCACCTAAGCGTTCTAGCGTCGTGCTGCCGATACCTTTTTTCGGCGTCGTCGCAGCACGGATAAAAGCAGGATCATCATCTTCATTCGCGATTAAACGCAGGTAACTGACGACGTCTTTAATCTCGGTTTTATCAAAAAAAGATTGCCCGCCAGAGATAGTGTAGGGAATGTTGTTTTTCCGAAGCTGCTGTTCCAGTATGCGCGATTGGTGGTTACCACGATACAGAATGGCATAGTCTTTATGATGCGTACGGTGCTCAAACATATGCGCCATCAGCTTGGTCACGACATTTTCTGCTTCATGATTTTCATCACGTGCGGCGCTAACTTGTAATAAATCACCCATGCCTAAATCACTCCATAGTTTCTTTTTGAATGACTTTGGGTTATTGGAAATAACTTGGTTAGCCGCGCGCAGAATGCGTACTGTAGATCGGTAGTTTTGCTCTAGCTTAATCATTTTTAAATTGCTAAAGTCTTTGGTTAGTTGATTGAGGTTCTCAACATCAGCACCACGCCAGCCATAAATCGCTTGGTCATCGTCACCTACAGCAGTAAATTGCTTGGAGAAGTCTGTAAGTAATTTAACTAGTTTGTATTGGCAGGCATTGGTATCTTGGTACTCGTCAATCAGCAAGTATTTCAATTTCATTTGCCATTGGTGCAAGGTATCGGGATTTTGTTCAAATAATTCAACAGGCAGTTTGATTAAGTCATCAAAATCAACTGCTTGGTAGGCTTTCAATGATTGCTGATACAGCTGGTACACTTTAGCCGCAACAACTGTTAATTCTTCATCTGCAGTGGCTTTCGCTTGGTCTGGATTGATGAAAGCATTCTTCCAGCTCGATATTTGCCACTGAATGGTTTTTAATAGCTTTTTGTCTGTTGTCGCCAAGATGTCCGATAATATTTTGAAGCTATCAGATGAGTCTAAAATTGAGAACTGTGGCTTGTAGCCGAGTAAAGTCGCCTCTTTGCGTAGAATTTGCAAGCCTAAGGAGTGGAAGGTGGCAATGGTTAGCCCTTTAGTATTTTTACCTTCCATTAATTTAGCTACACGCCCTTGCATTTCTAGTGAGGCTTTATTGGTAAAGGTAATGGCGGCAATTTCTTTAGGTGAGTAACCAACATGCTCTATCAGGTGTGCAATTTTTTGTGTAATTACACGGGTCTTGCCACTACCGGCACCGGCCAGTACTAGCAAAGGGCCGTCGACATATTTTACAGCCTCACGCTGTGGTGCATTAAGCGTGCTCAGCATGATTTAAATTTTAGGGTTTTCAGGTTTGTTTTGTGGTGCGTCTGCTTTTGCTTCGTCAGCCTCAGTTTTTTTGGATTCGGATGTTTCAGTTTCTGACTTTTTAACGGGTGCTTTTTTAGCTTGTATCGCTTCAATCATGGCCTGTCTGCTGGTGGGTGTTTCTAAGCTAATGCGACCAATCGTACCGTGGCGATAGTCTGTCAAAAAGACCATGGACGTTCTTTCTAAATCCCAGTAGCCATCACGCTGCTTATAAGAGCGACGTTTAGCAATTGCTTCTAATAAGTCGACACCATCCATAGCGTTAACATCTAACTTCATGGCATCTAGTTTATAGCGTGTATTGAGTAAGTTAGAGTATTTGATGAGCAAGTTGTCCCCTAGGAAGGTGGCTACATCTTCATCAATTACCGCATTGCGACCAATCGCATGGCTGGCGGCCAGCATAAAGCCATCACTTTCAAACTCAATTCTCGGCCACATCATGCCCGGCGTATCAATAATGTACATAGTTGGATCTAATTCAAAACGCTGCTGATTTTTGGTCACCGCGGGTTCGTCACCTACTTTGGCCACTCTGCGATTAAGAAGGGCGTTCATGAGTGTGGATTTTCCAACATTCGGAATGCCCATGATCATCATGCGTAATGGTTTTAAATGCGTGCCGCGATGGGAGGCTAACTGTTTACATAAACTCGGAATTTTTTTGGCATCGCCTGGTTTTTTGCATGACAGCGCAACCGCCTTTGTATTAGGCTGCGCGTTAAAGTAATTAAGCCAAGCTTGCGTCATTTTCGGATCAGCTAAGTCTGCTTTGTTGAGAATTTTTAAGTTTGGACGCTGACGAAATAAACGCATCTCATCAATCAGGGGATTATGACTCGCAGCAGGCAAACGCGCATCAAGCACCTCAATAACGACATCGATAAATTCCATGGTTTCCGCTGCTTTTTTGCGTGCAGAGGTCATGTGACCTGGGTACCATTGAATTGCCATTTTTACTCCGTTTAACATGCGGTAGAAAGCTGCTTACGACTCGTCTTGCTGTTGCTTTAGTGTTAAGGCAAGTGATTGTGCGGTCAGCCAGATGGAGTATTTTATCATTAGCTAGGACAAGCAATGAATTTATTGCTATTTAGATGTGCCTTTCATAAGCGCTCAACATTTTTCTAGAAATCTCTAAACTTTCAAATAATGTACAGAGGCGGTAGCTTGTTTTAAGCATCTTGCGATGCTTTTGTTATTAAAATATAAACGCATATGACAGAGGGTAAGCTAATTAATTTTTATCTTTGTTGCCAGGACATATAAAATAGGACCCATGTCATTGCCACCAGAAATCAAACCCAATCAGTCAGCACCTTTATTAAAGGCGCTTCATATCCTCACCCGTGATGGGAAGCTCAACCAGGATAGCCGTCGTAAGCTTAAGCAGGTGTATCACTTGGTTAACTTTATTGAGCCTTTACTCAAAGACGTACTGACTAAGCAAGAGAATCCAACTGTCGTTGATCATGGTGCCGGGAAATCCTATTTGGGCTTTATATTGTACGATTTACTACTCAAGGAATTACCACAAGGACAAGTGGTGGGTATAGAAACACGCGGTGATTTGGTCAAAAAATCAAAATCCCTAGCCCAAGAGTGTGGCTTTGAACGCATGCGGTTTGAGCACTTGAGTGTGGCTGATTCCATGGTGTCAGTGACTATTCCAGATACAGTAGAAATTGTGACAGCGTTACATGCTTGTAACACGGCGACCGATGATGCGATTCAGTTTGGCTTGAAGAAGCAAGCGCAATACATGGTTTTAGTGCCTTGTTGCCAAGCGGAGGTGGCAGAAGTGATGCGACGACATAAAGCGCAAAGCCTGAGCAAAACGCCATTATCTGAAATCTGGCGTCACCCGATTCATACCCGTGAATTCGGCAGTCAAATCACCAATGTATTACGTTGTTTACAGCTGGAGTCAGCGGGTTATAAAGTAACGGTAACAGAGTTGGTGGGTTGGGAGCACTCGATGAAGAATGAGTTGATTATTGCCAAATATACAGGGGAAAAGCGTAAAAACGCACGTGAGCGTTTAGATGCTATCTTAGATGAGCTTAACTTAATTGAGATGCAGCAGCGCTTTCAGTCTTAAGGTTAACTAGCGCCCGTTTCTTACGCATTAGAAACACATCAAATGAAAACCATAATGCTAGGTTAAGAGTTGTTGCTTTAGCGTGGTAAAATCACGCCCTTATGAGGGACAAGACTAATAGTGACGCTGAAAAGTTAATTGGTAATTTACAAGGTCAATTGCCAACGTGTATGTTGGCAGACCGCTTTCCGCTAAGTAGGCGATTACGACAGGCGAGAGATTTAATTAAGCAGAAAAAGTCAGTTAAAAAAACGCTGACTGATATTGCACGCAAGGTGCAAAGCTCATCTCAAAAAATGGCGTTACGCTTAGAGTGTCTGCCTAAACCAGAATACCCATTAGACCTGCCAGTCTCATCACGTCGAGATGAAATTGCTAAGGCGATAGAGGAAAATCAAGTCGTCATTATCTGTGGTGAAACGGGTTCTGGTAAAACGACACAAATACCTAAAATCTGCCTCGAGCTAGGTCGTGGCGTATCAGGTTTGATTGGCCATACACAGCCACGCCGAATTGCTGCACGTTCAGTCGCCACGCGGATCGCGCAAGAACTAGACTCGTCGCTGGGTGAAGCTGTCGGGTATAAAGTCCGCTTTAATGAAAAATCATCCGAAGCTAGTTATATCAAACTAATGACCGATGGTATTTTGCTCGCAGAAACACAGGGTGATCGCTTCTTAAATGCTTATGACACTATCATTATTGATGAAGCGCATGAGCGTAGTTTAAATATTGATTTCCTACTGGGGTTTCTTAAGCAGCTATTACCAAAACGCCCTGATTTAAAGGTCATCGTCACCTCTGCCACCATTGATGCCGAACGTTTTGGTAAACATTTCGAAAGTAAAAATGCTAAGGGTGAGCTGGTAAATGCACCGATTATTGAAGTGAGCGGTAGAACCTTCCCAGTAGAGGTGCGTTATCGTCCATTGGGTAAGGCTGGCTTCATTTCGCACGAAGTCGCATCAGATGATGAGGTGGTTGAGGAAGAAGATACAACCGTTAAGTCGCTACACGGTATTAAACGAAAAGGCAAGACCGAGGCACGCTGGTTGGCGGAAGACGGTGAAGAAGAAGCGATAGAAGAGGCCATCTTAGATGCAGCGGATGATTTGCAGCGGCAAGGTGATGGAGACATTCTAGTGTTCCTACCTGGTGAGCGTGAGATACGTGATACTGCTGACCATATAAGGAAATATCAAGGACGTTCTCAGAAGTTGAAGCATGTTGAGGTGTTGCCATTGTTCGCGCGCCTAGGTATTGCGGACCAACAAAAGATATTCAAGCCTAAAGGGCAGCGTCGTATTGTGTTGGCTACCAATGTGGCTGAAACATCACTAACCGTACCAGGTATTAAGTATGTGATTGATGCAGGTTTGGCAAGGGTGAATCGCTACAGCACGCGGGCTAAAGTGGAGCAGCTGCAAATAGAGAAGGTATCCCAAGCCGCAGCTAAGCAGCGAGCAGGACGTTGTGGCCGAATTTCTAGCGGCATTTGTGTGCGTTTGTATTCAGAAGAAGACTTTAACAACCGCCCTGAATTTACCGACCCAGAAATTATCCGTAGCTCGCTGGCTAGCGTTATTTTGCGTATGGCGGCCTTGCGCTTGGGCGATGTTGATTACTTTCCATTTCTCGAAGCACCAAGTTCACGTTTAATTGCCGATGGTTACTTGCAGTTGCAAGAGCTAGGTGCTGTTAATGCAGAACGGAAAATTACCGACATTGGTTTACAGCTGGCAAGGTTGCCACTAGACCCACGTGTCGGCCGTATGATACTGGCGGCGAAGAAGGAAGGCTGTCTACATGAAGTCTTGATTATTGCTAGTGTGATTAGCATGCAAGACCCACGAGAGCGCCCGATGGATAAGCGCGAAGCGGCTACGAATGCCCATGCTAAGTTTGCTGGTGAAGGTTCAGACTTTATGAGCTTTCTGAAAATTTGGGATTGGTATCAAGACGCGTTTAAAAACAAAAAGTCGAATAAAGAATTGCTCAATCAGTGCCACGCCAACTTTTTATCCTTTATACGTTTAAAAGAGTGGCGTGAGTTATATAGGCAGATTTTAGATATCGTGGAAGAGATGCAATTTAAGCTCAACAAAAAAGAGGCAAATTACGAACAAATTCACCGTGCTTTACTTGCAGGCTTGCTTGGTAATATAGGCTTTAAAGATGGGGATAATGATGCTTACTCAGGAGCGCGTAGCATTCGCTTCCATGTGGCGCCAGGTTCTTGTTTAAAGAAAACACGACCAAAGTGGATTATGGCTGCTGAGCTGGTGGATACCTCGAAACTCTACGCCCGCTGTGTGGCGAAGATAGAGCCAGATTGGATAGAGCCGCTTGCGCGTGATCTCACCAATAGCACCTATGCCGATCCACGTTGGGATAGAAAGAAAGCACAAGTCACAGCGTGGGAGCGGGTGAGTTTGTATGGTTTAACCGTTGTACCAAAGCGCCGTGTGCATTATGGGCCGATTAACCTTGAAATTTCGCATGAAATATTTATTCGCGAAGCTTTGGCTAATATGCAGCTAGAGTCTAAAGCATCGTTTTTAGTGGCAAATAAACGTATTATCACCGAAATAGAAGAGTTGGAGCATAAAGCTAGAAGGCAGGATGTATTGGTCGACGAGCATGCTTTATTCGCCTTTTACGACAAAATAATCCCAGCTGATATCGTCAATGGCATTGGCTTTGAAGCGTGGCGTAGAAAGGCTGAAAAAGAAAAACCTAAGCTGCTATTTTTAACCAAAGATGATTTAATGCGTCACACAGCGGATAGTGTGACCGAAAGCCAATTTCCAGAAGCTATGGAAATGGATGGCGTGACCATTCAGCTGAAATACCGTTTTGAGCCAGGACATGTATTAGATGGCGTTACCGCGACGATGCCGCTGGCATTGCTCAACCCATTAGACGCAACCCGCGCCGAATGGCTGGTGCCGGGTATGTTGCGTGAGAAGGTGACTGCGCTTATTAAGGTCCTGCCAAAAACCTTCCGCCGTGTTTGTGTGCCAGTGCCAGACTTTGTGACGGGGTTTTTAGAGCAAGCCAAGATAGGTGCGCAGCCGATATTATTGGCGCTAGTGGACTACATTCAAAAACAAACTAGCCTCAAGCTGGGCATTGATGACTTTATGATTGATAAGTTGCCAGAGCATTTCTTCATGAATTTTAGTGTTATTGATGAAAAGCAGCGAGAGCTAGGCATGAGCCGCGATTGGTATGGCTTAAAAAATCAGTTGGGTAATGCGGCGCAACTTACGTTTAGAAACAGCACGACTAATGGCATCGAAAAATCAGGAATTAAGCAATGGAACTTTGGCGATTTACCCGCCACGCTCACCTTTAGCAAAGAAGGCCATCAGCTCACGGGTTATCCTGTCTTAGAAGATAATATCGATAGCGTTGCCATTAAACTATTCGATACTGAGCAAGCCGCTTACTTATCACATCGAGCAGGCGTGTGTCGCTTAATGCGCTTTGAGCTAAAAGAGCAAATGAAGCAACTGCAAAAAGGCTTGCCCAACTTTAACCAATACGCGCTGCAACTCCGCAACGTCGTGTCACCAGATGATTTAAAAGAAGACTTAATGACCACGCTAGCTGATCGTGCTTTTGTCGGCGAAGATGATTTGCCACGCTCAACCGATGAATTCATGGCACTTAAACAGCGTGCTAGAACACGCTTGCCAGCCGTGAAAGACGCGCTTTTCCGAACTATTTCCATTATTGGAACAGAGTATTTTTCACTGGCGGACAAACAGGTCAAGATGCCAGCGAGGGCGAATAGACTGACTAAAGATGTGGAAAGCCAAATTCAACAGCTACTGTATAAAGGCTGCTTTAGCCAAATGCCATGGGATCAATTGCAACACCTGCCACGTTATTTAAAGGGTTTACGCTTAAGAATCGAAAAGCAACCGAGCAACCCAGATAGAGATGGTAAACATGCTGCTAGCGTTGGGCTACTATGGCAAAAGTGGCAGTCTGAGATGGTGAAGCAAGCTAAAGTAGATAATATTTCACCAGAGCTACAAAACTTCCGTTGGCTGATTGAAGAGCTACGTGTCTCCCTATTCGCACAAGAGCTTAAAACACCATTTCCAGTTTCTGCGAAAAGACTTGAGAAGGCGTGGTCTCAAATAGTTTAAAGGGTGTGTAGGGTGTCAACAACTGAAAGTCATTGCGCCGTATGCTGTTGTTGGTATATCAAAACCAGCATTTTATAGAATTTTGTTAAACGCTTAACAATTTCTTATACTGCAAGAAAAGGAAAAAGTTAGTGAAAGTAGGAGTTTATGGGGTGTAAGTGAGTATTTTTAGGTAACTTTTAATGCCGCATTCAGTAAGTGCAAGTATGCGTGGGGTTAAATCCGCGTCAATAGCTTACGAACCGCACCCTCATCCAAGTCTTTGCCAATACACACCACGCGGCTGAGTGGCGTGTTTTCTTTCCAGCCAACCAATAAGGTCGCAGGGTGTGGCGTGAAGTGTACAGCATGAATCGCTAAGGGGTGCGGTTGGTCATCGGCATGCAGGATGCCTTTTAAGCGTAATAATTGTTTGCCGTGAGTTTGGCAAAGCTTTAGCAATACGGGTTTAAAGGTTTTCCACTCAATACCTGTTGGCAATGTCACGGTAAAGCTGTTAATTTCATCTTGATGTGGTGTCGATAATTCCCAACCTAAATTACTCACAGGCTTCTGTGGCGCACGTAACCAACGCTCAGGTTCCGCACGTTTGCCAGATGGGCCAAACAAACCTACATCCACAATAAAGCGAGGTTTAATCTCACCATGCAATACCTTGTGCTGCGACGCGCCAGGATTGAGTTGAATCAACTTCTCTTTTAACGCGCTAGTTTTCTCAGGTGCAGTAATGTCGGTTTTTGTCAGTAACAACACATCCGCCACTGCCGCTTGTTTACGCGCCTCTTCATGCTCCAGTAATTGCTGCTCTCCATACATGGCATCAATGGTCACAATCACCGCATCTAAGCAGAAAACAGACTCAATTACAGGTTCACTCATCAAGTTCGACATAATCGGCCCAGGGTCAGCCATTCCAGTCGTCTCAATCACCAAGCGGCTAAATTGCGGAATTGCTCCCATCGAACGCTTAAAATATAAATCGCGCATGGTGTCCGCCAGCTCATTACTTAATGAGCAACACAAGCAACCATTCTGCAATAACACCGCATTATCAGCCACATAACTACTATCCACATTCTGCGCCAATATATGGTCCAATCCCTCCTCTCCTAACTCATTGATAATCACCGCCGCATCTTTCATGTCTGCGTGCGATAACAGCCTGTTGAGTAAAGTAGTTTTTCCTGAGCCAAGAAAGCCAGTGAGGAGGGTGACGGGTATTCGGTGATCCATAGGAGGGTATTTTACAGGTAATTTCGCTATAAAACTTTAGTGTTGTAGTGCGATAGAACAGTCCAGCCTAAAGGCTTTTAGTTCCCTGATATTTGCATTGCGGCATATCACTTATTTTCATAATGATCTCTGTTTGCATTTTTTCTATTTTGAATGGTGTGGAATAGGGTTTACTAAAATCTCGGCTAGAATTTTCTCCGCAGTTGATTGAGTTTTTCTCCGCTTCAGCGTATCCTCTCGGCTCATAGTAGCTTTGCACACGCATGGCGCTAAACTAAACAATTGCATGGGCTTTAACCACTAACGGCTCATCCAACCTTATTGATTCAACCTATTGGAGTATTACTATGAGCAAAAGACGCTCACCACGATTATTAAAAAAACTTAAATTAGGCGCATTTCAAGAGTTTGGCTTTCCATTCTCAGCAGACTTCACCAAAGAGGTCGATATACAAGCGCAAGAGGATTTGATTATTGCGTTGCTAGAAGAGGTGATTGAGCCACGTAAGTTGGCTTTAGGCGGTTGGATTGACGGTGGTTTTGTCACTAAATATAAAAATGGTTCTACGAATGAAGAAGATCAAAAAGCCGTTGGCGATTGGTTGAAAGCGAATAAAGAATTGAAAGATACTGAAGTCGGTAAGTTAGTAGACGCCTGGTACGAGTAGTTCGCAGCCAAGTTACAGAACGTTCCAGTACGGAAAGCTAGCTAACGCTGGTTAAGTAACGGACAACAAAAAAGCCCAGATAAGCTGGGCTTTTTTGTTTGAACTAAATGTCGCTTAGCTTATTTGTTCATTACGTACATTGTAACTTCAAAGCCGAAACGCATTTCAGTAGCTGCTGGTGTTGTCCACATAGTAATTCTCCTTTTATTGTAAGCTCAAACTCCATCATTGCTGATGTGTTTGTATGTCCACAATATTACATGGTTGTTTCAAAATTCCCCTGGTCTGATGACGTAATTTTACCTAATGATTTTGCGTAGTTTGATGTAGTCGAGTGCAGTTCAAGGCGCGTGCACACAGGGATGAAGATAATGCGGCGAGTGTAGTGGTTGGGTAGCAACGAAGTTGCAGTATAAGCTAACCTTTAGGGAGTACGTAACGCAGAAATGTGTCGACTTTATTCACTTTATGAGCTGCAAGATAACATAGAGCAACCAGCTTTCTCTCTCGCCCAATCAGGACGCTTTTGTTCAAACTCATCCATCCCATCTTGCTTGGTGTAAGGAGTCTTGAGCAGTTCTAGTAAGGTAAGCAATCGTGAGTTATCACCTTTTTCAGTTAATAAATCAATGGCTTCTTGCGCCATATAGTTACGCAATACGTAGCGTGGGTTATGAGTGCGCATGATTTCTTGGCGGTCTACTGATGATAGCGTGCTTTGTTGTACGCGTTTGCTATAGGAGTTAAGCCATTGTTGTACGTCGTCGCCAAACTGTTTTAAGCCTTCTTCGGTATAGAAAGCGCCGCTAATGTTATCAATACTTGGTTTCGAAATATCTAACTCGGCTAGCTTGGTGAAAAATAGCGTCATATCAACTTCTGCGCTGGTCATGAGTTCGAAGATGCGATTCACCATTTCACCGTCACTATCTTGCCAGCCATCTAAGCCAAACTTACCTGAAAGCGATTGCGTTAAATTCTTCATGTAGGTGTTATCAAAATGCGCGATTGCATTAGCTAAGCCTTCAGTATTGGGCAGGATAGTCGCTAGCGCATCGGCTAAGCGTTCCATATTCCAGCGGCCAATATCAGGTTGGCGACCGTAGCAGTAGCGCTTGCCTTGGGCATCGGTGGTGTTAGGTGTCCAGCCTGGATTGAAGTTATCTATCCAACCATAAGGGCCGAAGTCTATGGTGAGGCCGATGATGGATAGGTTGTCGGTATTCATGACGCCATGTACAAAGCCGACGCGCATCCAGTGTGCTATTAGTTTGGCCGTACGTTCACAGATTTCTTTAAACCATGCTTCGATAAGCTCTGGTGACGGGTTGTCTTGGTCTAGCGTTAGGCCTGTTGAGGGTAGCCACTCGCTAAAGTCTCTGTCGATTGTAAAGCCAATAAAGCGTTTGAGTAAGGCTAGCTCGCCTTTGCTAGCCATGAGTTCAAAGTGGCCTGGGCGGGTAAAGCTTGGTGCGACGCGGCAGACGATAGCGCCTGGTTCCATTTCAGGGTTGCCGTTGTAGAACATATCGCGTCTGACTAAATCTCCCGTGGAGACTAGGCTGAGCGCACGGGTGGTGGGTACGCCAAGGTAGTGCATAGCTTCTGAACATAAGAACTCGCGCAAGCTAGAACGCAAGACGGCACGACCATCGGCACTGCGTGAGTAGGGGGTTTCGCCTGCACCTTTGAGCTGTAGCTCAAAACGATTACCTTGGTGCATGAGTTCGCCCAAGTAAATGGCGCGACCATCACCGAGTTGACCTGCCCAATTGCCGAATTGATGACCACCGTAACGCGTGGCATACGTAATCATGCCATTGAGTGAGCCATTGCCGCCTAAGGCTTGAATCAGATCAGGGTCCTGCATGTCTGCTGGCGTGAGGCCGAGCATAGTAGCGACATCTGGGCTGTAGGCGAGTATTTGTGGATTTCTTACCGGTGTCGGTTGCGCGAATGACCAGAGGGCATCGGATACTTGGCGGGTGTTGTTGTCCGTGATGGGGTCTTGCGGCAGTTCGCGCGTAAAGCGGTTGTCAAAGCTTAAGTCTCTCATGTCTATTATTGTAGACGGAATAGATACATTAAGTAGCGGTTTTTTACTGATGAATGTGCTGTTCTATAAGGTATTTTTGGTTTCAGTCATGTATCATTGTGGGTATCCCACGAATAGCCCATTAATTAATTAAGATTAACCGATGAATATCTCATCTATTATTAGGTGAGAGAAGAGATGTATGAACGTATTTTATGAAGAAAGCGGTAGTTTTAAGGTCGCAACGGTGAAGGCAGAGAACCCTGGCAGCATGCAGGTTGAAGCGGCGTCAGGTAAGCGATCGAAAATAAAAACAGCCAATGTATTACTCAATTTTGATGAGGCTTTAGATAGTTTTATGGTGATCGCGCAGGTGGAAGCTGAGACGTTAGAGACGGACTTCTTGTGGGAATGCAGTGAAGAAGCTGAGTTTAATTACAAAGACTTGGCTAAATTGTATTATGGCGATAAGCCAAACAATGTACAGCTAGCAGCGATTGCCATTAAAGTGCATGCTGCGCCGATTTATTTTTACCGTAAGGGGAAGGGGAATTACAAAGCCGCACCAGAAAGCACCTTGAAGCTGGCGCAGGCTGCCGTTGAGCGCAAACGCGTACAAGCGGAACAAATTGCGGTGTGGGTAGAACAGCTGAACAACAAAGAACTACCTGAAGGCTTTGCTGAGAAAGCCGACTTTTTAATTTATAACCCTGATAAAAGCAGTGTGGAATGGAAGGCGATTGATAACGCGGCGGCTAGCTCTGGTCGTTTGGCACTCACCGTTATGGCGGATGCTGGCTTAATTACTAGTGCGCATGATTATCACTTGAATGCGTTTTTACGCGAGATGTTTAAAGGCGGAACTGACTTTCCTATACATGAAGATGTGAGTGGTTTGCTAAGTAGCAATATAGTTGGTTTGCCGGTTGCAGATGTGGCGGCGTTTAGTATTGATGATGCGACGACCAATGAGATTGATGATGCGTTTAGCTTTGCTGATTTACCGAATGGTAATAAGCGTATCGGTATTCATATTGCTGCGCCATCGTTAGCGATTGCACAAGGCGGGGAGTTAGATGCCATTGTGTTAGATCGCCTTTCTACCGTGTATATGCCGGGCAATAAAATCACTATGCTGCCTGAGTCCGTAGTGCGTCTGTTTAGTTTGGATGCTGGAACGACTAAGCCTTCACTGAGTTTATATCTTGAGGTCGCGCCTGATTTTTCTATCGTGTCGAATGAGAGTAAAGTCGAGCAGATTACAATCAAAGAGAATTTGCGCCACGACAGCTTAGAGCCACACTTTAATATTGAGACGTTAGCAGCTGATAGCAGTGAACATCCATTATGGGAAGAGTTGAAGTTTTTACATGCGTTGGCTGAGTCATTAGAAAAAGCACGTGGTCAGGGTGAGCCGCGCCGCGCGCCGCAGATTGATTATAATTTTTATGTGACCGATGGCATTGTGAGCATCGTTGCACGTGAACGTGGATCACCGATGGATAAGTTGGTGGCAGAGTTGATGATTTACGTCAATAGTGCCTGGGGTGGATTGTTAAAAGAAGGCAAACGCGCGGGTATTTACCGTGCGAAAACCAGTGGTAAAGTATTGATGACCACAGAAGCCTTGCCGCACAAAGGCATGGGCTTGGATCAGTATGCATGGTGTACTTCACCATTGCGCCGTGCGGTGGATTTGATTAATCAACGTCAATTGATTGCTTTGTTAAACCAAGAAGAAGCACCTTATGCCGCTGAGGGTGATGCATTGAAAGTCATTATTCGTGATTTTGACCAAACGTATCAGATGAATAACGACTTCCAAACACGGATGGAGCGCTATTGGTGTTTGCAGTATTTGATTCAAGAAGATGTCAAAGAAGTCACAGCAGTGGTTTGGCGTGAGAATTTAGTGCGACTAGATGGGATGTTTTTTATTACTAAAGTGCCTAGCTTGCCAGAGATGAAAGTCGGGGCTAAAGTGAGCTTGGAAGTGCAGGATGTGAATCCCTTGCAGATCGAATTGTATTGTAAGTTTAAACAAGTCATTGAAGACGAGTCTGTGGAAGACGGTAGTGATGATGGAGAAGTGGAAGTAGCAGACGGTCCGGAGGAAAACTAAGTGGCGTTTTTTAGACGTAAGATTCATAAAAGTGTAGCTAAAGATTGCACGGTAGAAGTAACAGAGCTCGATGGTATTAGACAGTTGCATCTGGGCTCAAAAACAGTACAAAGCGGCATGTTAGTGGCATCACCTTTAGCGTTGACCTTTAACTATTCGCGTGCGCTCATGTATTTCTTGTTGTTTAGAGATGATGTTAAAGACTTTCTGATGGTTGGACTGGGTGGCGGCTCCGTGAGTAAATATGTACATGCCTATTGTTCAACGATTAATCAAACAGTGGTTGAGATTAACCAGCAAGTGATTGATGTGGCGCGTAGCCATTTCTTTTTACCAGATAATGATGACAAGCTGGATGTGATTAAAGGCGATGGATTGCACTATATGGAAAACAACCCATTTAGTCAGGATTGTTTAATGATTGATGGGTTTGATTCGGATGGGGTTCCAGCTGGATTTTGTACGCCTGACTTTTTTGACCTGTGCTATGACGTGTTAAAAGATGATGGTTTGTTTTTAATTAACTTATGGGGATCAGATAAGAACTTTGATATTTACCTACAGCGTATTGAGCAGACGTTTCTAGGACGTGTGCTTGTGCTGCCGACTGGGAAGCCGGGCAATATTATTGTTTTTGGCTTTAAAGACCCAATTAAGCTTACTGAGCGGAAATTAAGAGAACGTGCTTTAAATTTGAACCACGATCACATCATCGATTTTAACGAGTTTTTGGACAAATTGCATGAGCAAAATGGTTACCAAAAGCTGTATTCAACATTGGAATCATAATGAACCAAAATTTTTTTGCTACTTGCCCGCGTGGGCTAGAAGCCTTGCTCGTTAAAGAGCTAAAAGCCAGTAGTGCAAAAAGCATTCAGCAAACCGATGGCGGCGTATCCTTTCTTGGTGATGCAAGTGTGTGTTATCACATCAACTTGCATTCACGAATAGCGACTCGCGTGTTGTGGCAAGTGACAAGGGGTAAGTATGAAAATGAGGAGGATTTGTTTCAGGCTTCTTATAAAGTGAACTGGCCGAATTGGTTTGATGTGAAGCATGATTTCATGGTGAAAGTCACGGGCGTTAAGTGTCCGTTAAAAAGCTTAGAGTTTGCAACGCTTAAGATTAAAGATGCGGTTTGCGATAAGTTTAGAGAAGCGGTTGGTTCACGCCCTTATATTGATACCAAAACACCTGCTGTGCGTATTCATGCCTACTTAACAGCCGAAGATTATATTTTGTATGCTGATGCTTCTGGCGATGCGCTTTATCAGCGAGGTAACCGTAAAGCGAGTATAGAGGCACCATTGCGTGAAAACTTGGCTGCTGGTGTGTTGCAACTGAGCGGTTGGGAGCCGGGACAGGCTTTACTTGACCCGATGTGTGGTAGCGGTACGTTTTTACTGGAAGCAGTCATGATGGCGCTCAATATTGCACCGGGATTGAATAGAGGTTTTGGTTTTGAACGTTTAAAAAACTATGAATCGGATACGTGGAAGAAAGTTAAAAAGATGGCGAAAAATAACGCGAAGCCAGTGACCTTCCAAAAAATATACGGTAGCGATATTGATTTACGCGCCGTGCGGATTGCGAAACGCAACTTAGAAGAGGCTGGCTTTTTAGAAGCAGTGCAGTTGTCACAATTTGATATTACTGAAGTACCACCTGCGGCTGATAGCGGTGTGCTAGTGGCGAATCCGCCTTATGGTGTGCGGATTGGTGATGAAGTAGATTTGAGTGATTTATATCCTAAATTAGGCGAGGCGCTAAAACGTAAATTTGCAGGTTGGAATGCTTACTTCTTAACGAATGATTTCCGCATGCCAAAGCTGATGCGTTTATCACCAAGTAAGAAAACACCATTATTTAACGGACCATTGGAATGTCGATTATTTGAAATTAAAATGGTGGCTGGTAGTAATCGTAAAGAGAAGAAAACAATTGACCCAGCAGCTGCGGAAAAACCCGTAGAAAATTCAGTTGATCTAAATCGAAAACTTACTTATAAAGACGTGAAGCCGCTATGACACCAGACTCCATTGACCAACTAAGAGCCCGCGTTAATAAATTTGTAGAAGAACGTGATTGGGAGCAATTTCATTCACCGAAAAACCTGTCTATGGCAATGATTGTAGAAGCGGGTGAGGTGGTTGAGCATTTCCAGTGGATGACGGAAGAAGGCAGCAAAAACTTAGACGCTGAAAGGAAAGAGCAAGTTGGACAAGAGTTATCAGACACCTTTGTTTACTTGCTGCGGATTGCAGAAGTATGTGGTATTGATTTAATTGAGGTTGCGAATAAGAAGATAGATTTGAATGTAAAGAAATACCCAGTCGAGAAGGCAAAGAGCAGTAGCGCCAAATATACGGAATATAAATAATTTTAACCGTTAAATAAGGAAAATGTATGGCCGAACAAAATAATGGAAATGAAATGGATATGCTCGTTATGGCAGATCAGTTTATTAATACCGCGAATGCTTTAGTAGGCGATAGCAAGCAAGATGTTAGCCGTGTTGGTGGGGCGATGTGTTATGCCGTTGCACGCTTTAATGCACATGAAGCTTCTAGTAAAACGACTGACTTGGTTGCTACAAGAGATGAGGCAATTGAATGGTTCTCCAATCAATACAAAGAAATGCTAACTGGCAATATTGATCAGTATATTGAACTAGCTAAACAGCAGGCGGATAAAGAAGTATCAGCTTCAAAATCTTAGTATAAAGATATGGTGAACATGGTCATTAACTCAGAGGCAACTGAATTACTAGTATCAGCGGGTATTGCTTTTGATGTGGTGGAAATCCCATTAAGCGAAGATAAGAAGCCAATACGCAACCTAGAGGAACTGTTGAGTGAGGAAGGCTTGGATCCAACGTCAGTGGTCCGTAGCGTGGTGTTTCGTGGTGGTTCCAGACAGTTTTACCTGTTAGCCGTTGCTGGGCGCGCACGCGCGGATTGGGGTGTGCTACGCAAGCACCTTAAAGAGCGTAAGTTACGCATGGCTGAGTATGATGAGGTGCCTGAGGTTACAGGGTATGTAGTAGGTGCTGTGCCACCGGTGGCTTTGCCAGCGGACTTGAAGACGTTGGTTGATGTCAGTGTAACGACTTATAAAACCGTTGTGATTGGTAGCGGTGTGCTGGGTTATGCGTTGGCGCTAAAAGGTAGCGACTTGCTGAAGTTGCTGGAGAATATAGAGCAGGGAAGTTTTGTAAAAGAATAGTTTTCCCATTTGAACATGTAAAAAAGCCCTGCAATGCTGGGCTTTTTTTACTGAGCTTTACTATTAAGTACGATTGCTTTTATTTTAATGCCGCAACAGCCGTTTCGTAGTTAGGCTCTTCAGTAATTTCTGGTACTAATTCAATGTATTTTACGATGTCGTTCTCATCTAAAACAATGACTGCACGTGCTGCTAAGCCTGCAAGTTTGCTACTGGAGATTAATGTGCCGTAGTTCATTAAAAAGTCACGACCACGCATTGTTGATAGATTAATAACATTCTCGATGCCTTCTGCAGCACAAAAACGCTTTTGTGCAAAAGGCAAGTCAGCAGAAATATTAAGTACTACTGTGTTATACATATCACTAACACGTTTACTAAACTCACGTACTGAGCTTGCGCAAGTTGGTGTATCTACACTAGGAAATAAGTTCAGTACTTTACGTTTTCCTGCATAAGCATCTAATGTGACATCTTGTAATGCAGCGTCGACCAAAGTGAAGCTGGGTGCTGTGCTACCCATTTGCGGTAAGTTTCCGGCAATATCGACAGGGGTTCCTTTGAGCGTGACTGAGCTAGACATTTTTTGATCCCTCTTAAGTTTGATTTAACATCATAAAGCAAAAAACACCTTAACTGCAGGAGACTTGTAAAAAAAGCATTTCGGTTAAGCTAATTAAGCCTGTGAGTGGTCCGCCATTCAGAAGCCTCGCATGTTTGTTGTAGGCGAGTCATTACGATGCGTAAAGTGCTTGCAATTTTTAGAGCGCGAAAGTTATGAAGTGCAATTAGTGTCGATACGTTTTTTGGTAAACCAATACAAGGTGAAGTATTATTGGAAAATGTATAATAATTATTAGTATCGAAACAGTAAAAATAGTAACCATACAATAGACACCATAAATAGCACAAAGAGCAAAGCCACTTAATTTTTAGCGTCTTTTTTCATTGTAATAGGCTCACTTTCCATTTGAAACGCGTAAAATATCGGCATGCAAGATTCAAGTCAGTCACCTTCATTCATTCATCTTAGATGTCACAGCGAGTATTCGATTGTTGATGGTATCGTCAGAATTAAAGATTATGTGAATGCAGCACAGAATGATGCCATGCCTGCATTGGCACTAACTGATTTAAGTAACTTATTTGGCGCTATTAAATTTTATACAGTTGCTAGGAATCAAGGCGTTAAAGCAATTCTTGGTGTAGATGTATGGTTGGAGAATAGCAAAAGACCACAGCAAGCAACACGGGCCTTATTGTTGGTGAAAAATGATGCGGGTTATAAACTGTTGTGCGAGTTATTAAGCAAAGCCTACTTGGAAAATCAAACAAGGGGGCGCCCAGAATTTAAGCCAGAGTGGTTTCAACAAGGCAGTGAAGGACTTATTTTGCTATCGGGCAATAACGATAGTGATATTGGCTTGGCATTGGAACAAAATAGTGCGGAATTAGCCAGCAAGTTGGCCAAGCGGTGGTCTGAGCTTTTCCCTAACCGTTTTTATTTGGAAGTGCAGCGTGCAGCTGATGCAGTGAATACGGCAAAGCAAGAAACACATGTGCAACAAGTGCTATCCATTGCTAGTAACTTGAAACTCCCTGTAGTAGCAACACACCCTATTCAGTTCATTACACAAGATGATTTTCAAGCGCATGAAGCTCGCACCTGTATTGCTGATGGGTATATGTTGGCCGATAGACGTCGGCCTAAAAAGTTTAGTGACGAACAATACTTTAAAACACAAGCACAGATGGCCGAGCTTTTTGCCGATATACCGGAAGCGCTTGCGAATACGATTCAAATCGCCAAACGTTGTAATTTAACGTTAACGTTGGGTGAGAGTTGCTTGCCAGATTTCCCGACGCCTGAAGGCCAGGACTTGCAGACCTACCTAGCGGAGCAGTCCATAAAAGGATTATATACCAGATTAGCGCAGCTATTTCCCGATGAAACAGTTAGAGCTGAACAGTTTGACGCTTATAAGCAGCGCTTAGATTTTGAGTGTGGCATTATCGGTCAAATGGGTTTCCCAGGCTACTTCCTGATTGTGGCTGACTTTATTAATTGGGCTAAAAACAACGGTGTACCAGTCGGGCCTGGACGGGGCTCTGGTGCTGGATCATTGGTGGCTTACAGTCTTGGTATTACAGACCTTGACCCTTTGGAATATAACTTGCTATTTGAGCGATTTTTGAATCCAGAGCGGGTTTCAATGCCGGATTTTGATATTGATTTTTGTCAAGATGGCCGCGGTCGCGTGATTGATTACGTGAAGAAAAAGTATGGTTTGGATTCGGTGTCGCAAATTGCCACCTTCGGTACCATGGCCGCTAAAGCGGTGATTCGCGATGTTGGCCGCGTGCTTGATTTACCATTTAATTTTGTTGATGGCATTGCTAAATTAATTCCACTAGAGCTGGGCATCACCTTGAAAAGTGCTTTAGAAAAAGAACCGAAATTGCAAGAGCGGCATGATAAAGAAGAAGAAGTTACTAAACTTCTAGAGTTGGCGCTGCGTCTTGAGGGTGTGGTGCGTAATGTGGGAATGCATGCGGGTGGTGTGCTGATTGCACCAGGTAAGATTTCTGATTACTCCGCTGTCTACTGTCAAGAAAATGGCGATGGCTTGGTGAGTCAATATGATAAAGATGATGTGGAAGCTGTTGGGTTGGTTAAGTTTGACTTCTTGGGCTTGCGGACATTAACCATATTGGATATGGCGGTTGATAGTGCCAATACACAGCGCTTAATTGAAGGTGATCCCCCTTTGGAATTAGAGGAATTGTCGTTAGATGATAAAGCCACCTTTCGTTTACTAAAGCAATCCAATACAACAGCAGTCTTCCAGTTGGAATCTAAGGGCATGAAGGATATGCTTAAGCAGGCTAAGCCGGATTGCTTTGAAGATATTATTGCTTTGGTTGCGCTATACCGACCAGGTCCGATGGACTTGATTCCTGATTATTGTCGCCGCAAGCATGGGCAGCAACGGGTTGTGTATCCACACCCATCTACTGAAGTTATCTTAAAAGAAACTTACGGTATCGCTGTTTACCAAGAGCAGGTGATGCAAATTGCGCAAGTTGTGGCAGGCTTTAGTTTAGGTGCGGCTGATTTACTACGCCGTGCCATGGGGAAGAAAAAGCCAGAGGAGATGGTCAAGCAGCGTGAGATATTTAATGAAGGTGCGCAAAAAAATGATTTGAGTTTGCAGCAGTCAAACGACTTGTTCGATTTGCTTGAGAAGTTTGCAGGCTATGGTTTTAATAAGTCGCATGCTGCAGCGTATGCTTTGGTTGCTTATCAAACTGCTTATTTGAAAGTGCACTATCCTGCAGCCTTCTTGGCGGCAACTATGTCGGCAGATATGAATAATACGGATAGCATTCGTATCTTTTTTGATGATTGTGCACCGAATGAAGTAGAGATGTTGCCGCCAGATGTTAATCAAAGTGCATATCGATTCAAGCCATTGAGTAAAAGTCAGATTCTTTATGGGCTGGGCGCAGTAAAGGGGACAGGTTCTGTAGCGATTGATTTGATGATAGCGGCGCGTGAAGAAGGCGGCCCATTTAAAGATTTATTTGATTTTTGTAGTCGATTAGACTTACGCAAAGTGAATCGCCGTGTGATTGAATCATTAATTAGAGCTGGTGCTTTTGATCAATTAGAACCTAACAGAGCGGCTTTGTTAGCAGGTGTTAGTGCGGCGATTGGTGCTGCAGAGCACGCGAATAGCCATGTAGGTCAAGACAATTTATTTGGTGAGGAAGCGAGTGTTCAGCACCAGTTGCCAGCAGTTGAGGTTTGGCGGACAGCGTTGCAGCTGAAAGAAGAAAAAGCAGCATTAGGTTTTTATTTGAGCGGGCACCCTTATACGGAAAACAAAGCTGAAATTGCACAGTTTGTGCATGGCACATTGGCCGACATTGCACCACAAAAGCAACCAAAACGGATTGCCGGGGTGGTGATTGGTGTGCGCATCCGGATGACACAGCGCGGTAAGATGGCGATTGTGACGTTAGATGATGCAGTTGCACGTGTTGATGTCGTGATCGGCGGAGATTTATTGGCAGAAAATTCACACCTGATTAAAGAAGATCAAGTGTTGGTGATAGAAGGACGTGTTAGTCACGATGATTTTTCAGGTGGTAATCGTGTTAGTGCCAATAAACTGTTTAACTTGCCTTCGGCCAGAAGCACTTACGCGAGCATGCTGAAAATCGCATGTAATGGACAGTCGGATGCGGCCAAATTGACGACGATATTACAACCATATCGTAAAGGTGAAAGTACAGAGAAGAAGGTCTGTCCGGTTAAAATTGAATATCACAATGCCAGTAGCCAAGTTGCCTTGATGCTAGGTGAAAGTTGGCAGGTTGAATTGCAAGACGAATTAATTCATCATTTAGAAACTTGGTTGTCGAAAGAAAACGTAAAAATCCTTTATAATTAGCGATATTGAAACAATAGAATTGTTATTTGAGTTGTACATATGATTGAAAAAAAAGTAACAGCGTTAAAATTGACTTACTTAGATTTTGAACAGCCGATTGCAGAGCTTGCAAAGCGGATAGACTCTTTGCAATCGGTACATGATGAACACGATGATTTGGATGTTGCAAAAGAAGTGACGCAGCTGGAGAAGAAGAATCATCAGTTACTAGTCGACACTTACAAAAACTTAGATGCATGGCAGGTTTCGCAGGTAGCACGACACCCACAACGTCCTTATACGCTTGATTATATTAGCCGTATTTTTAACGATTTTGAAGCGCTTCATGGGGATCGTGCCTATGCAGATGACCCTGCAATTGTTGGTGGTATAGCGCGTTTAGATGATATGCCAGTAATGGTCATTGGCCACCAAAAAGGTCGGGATGTGAAGGAGCGTCAGTATCGGAACTTTGGCATGCCTAGACCAGAAGGCTATCGTAAAGCATTACGTTTGTTTAAATTGGCAGAAAAGTTTAAATTGCCGGTTGTGACATTGATTGACACACCAGGAGCTTATCCTGGAATTGGTGCTGAAGAGCGTGGGCAGTCAGAAGCGATTGCTAGAAATTTATTTGTAATGGCTGATCTTAAAACGCCGACTATTGGTGTGGTGATTGGTGAGGGTGGTTCAGGTGGGGCGTTGGCTTTAGGTGTTGTTGATCGGTTGTTAATGTTGCAACATTCTACCTACTCAGTAATTTCGCCAGAAGGCTGTGCTTCCATCTTATGGAAAAGCGCTAGCAAAGCACCCGAAGCAGCAGAGACGTTAGGTATTACTGCTGAAAGGTTAAAGGATCTTGGCTTGGTTGATCAGATTATTCCTGAGCCGTTAGGCGGGGCACATCGCGATCAGGATGCCATGATGAAAGCCGTTAAAAAAGCGATTAAAACCAACCTTGTTAGCTTGCAGAAAAAGGCGACAGGAGAACTCTTGGAAGCTAGGTATGGCCGTTTGATGAGTTATGGCAAGTTTAAAGAAGCTGTCAAAGAATAACTTGGCGAAGAAGAAAAATACTTCACTTTCAAGCCACCTTAAGCTTTTTGTCAAAAGCTTTTTTCAGCAACATCATTTAGAAAAACCAACACTGCTGGTAGCCTACAGCGGCGGCCTTGACTCATCTGTGCTATTGCATTCGCTACACCAGCTGCAAAGCAAAATCCCTTTTCATTTACATGCTATGCACGTTCATCATGGGTTGAGTGATAATGCGAATGACTGGGCAGATTTCTGTGATAAAACTTGTTCGGATTTAGGTGTGCCGTTTGAATCCTATCAAATAAGTGTTGATAGGAATAGTGGGTTAGGTACGGAAGCAGCCGCAAGAGCAGAGCGTTACCAGGCGCTGAATACAGCAGCAGTTGATTTTATTTGTTTGGCACACCACCAAGATGACCAAGCTGAAACATTATTGTTGCAATTAGCAAGAGGCGCTGGGGTTAAGGGTCTTGCTGGAATGGCGCAAGTGGATTTGGAGCGTCGATTAATAAGGCCCTTTTTGCATTGTTCACGCGCTGATTTATTGGCGTATGCAGAGCAGAACAGATTGCAGTGGATTGATGATGAAAGCAATGCTGATACAGCATATGACCGCAATTTTATACGGCATGCGCTGATGCCTGTTTTTCACCAACGCTACACGAGCATTACAAATACATTAGCACGCTCAGCAACACATATGGCAGAAGCAAGTGAGTTGTTGAATGACTTGGCGGAGCTTGATGCAGAACACGTTGTTGATGTTGCTCAGCAGTATGGTGCCATACAGTTAGAACAGCTTGTATTATTAAGTCAGGCAAGGCAAGGAAATATAATTCGTTTTTGGCTTGCTAACAACCGGCTGCAAATACCGAGCGCTGCATTGTTAACGCAAATTCTACAACAGCTTAAGTCTGAAAAGTCGGATGCATCGATTCAGATTAAAGTGGCGGATAATTTACATGTGATGCGGTATAAAAAACGTGCCTATTTAGTTAATGAGCTAGAAAATATGCCGCCCATTAACTTAATTTGGCAAGGTGAGGAAGTTATGGTTTTGCCTAATCGATCAAGACTGCTTTTCACAAAGAAAAAAGGCGAAGGTTTTGCTTTCCAACGAGGCGGTAATAATATTGAATTGCGCATTAAAAATAGAGAAGGAGGCGAATCCTTCAGGCCAGCACTAGGCCGCCCTAGGCGTGGCTTGAAAGCCATCATGCAATCTAGCCAAATCCCACCTTGGCTACGGGTGCAACTACCGCTAATTTTTATGAATGATAGTTTAGTCATTATTCCTGATATTGGTATCGATGCTGAGATGCAAGCGGAAAGCCATGAAATGGGCTTAACAGTAAGCTGGGTGTCAGAATGAGTTTAAAGTTTCGAATAAATCTAATTGTAACGGTATTGTTGTTTGTAACAATTATTATTGGTGGTGGAATATACACCGTTCAAGATGCTAGAGATAATGTTCGGGCAGAGATAGAATCCACAGTCATCTTGGCCTTGCATCTGCTGGATGATGAGGCCAGGTCTACCACACCCGTGAGCGCCTATAATGGCTCAGCCTTCCAGTTAAGGAGCTTGGCTAATGTACGCCATTTAAAGATAGATTTTTTTGATACCTACGGACGCCTGCAAGATACTAACCAACTGGGCCGATTACCTAGTGGGGTACCGGGATGGCTTGTAGAAATGATGGATTCAGTGATAGATGAGGTGCCAGTAACTAGGCAGAAAGTTTATGGTCATGGAAGAGTTGTAGGTGAGTTGGTTGTTAGCCCTGATCCATTATACGAAATAGCCGAAGTGTGGAAGGGGATTCAAGCAGTGCTCATACTTGTAGGGGTGTTTTTGATTATTGCTAATATTCTTATTTATTATTTCGTTGAACGAGCACTTCGACCAATTGATGATGTTCTAGCTGCATTGACAGAGTTGGAGCTGGGAAATCTAAGTTCAAGATTGCCTAAGTTTTCGTTGTCTGAGTTAGCCCAGGTCAGTGATAAATTTAATGTGATGGCGGGAACCTTAGAGGATAGTATTGCCAGTAACCGTCATTTAAGTCGGAAATTATTTCAAGTGCAAGAAGATGAGCGCAAGAGTTTGGCACGTGAACTTCATGATGAAATCGGCCAACATTTAACAGCTATCCATGTTGATGCCTCAGCTATTTTAAGGGCAAAGACAGTTAAAGCCTCTAAGGAAAGTGCGTTAGCAATTGATGCTGTGGCACTTCAGATGATGGATATTGTTCATAGTATTTTACAGCGCCTTCGCCCAAGGGGGTTGGATGAGCTGGGGCTCGAATTGGCTCTTGAAGACTTGGTTGCTTCATGGCACCAAAGGCATGAAGATATCAAGCTGGATTATCAAACCCAAGGGGAGTTAAGTTGTTTGGGCGAAGTCGTGTCAGTTACTCTTTACCGCCTCATTCAAGAGTGCCTGACTAATGTTATACGGCATGCCCACGCTGGATCTGTTTCCATCTCCATCAGCGAGCATGTAGACAAGGTGATTCTGGTAGTAAAAGACAATGGTAAAGGCTTCGATATGTCTCTCAAGCCGGCTGGTTTTGGTTTGGCGGGTATGCGTGACCGGGTAGAAAGTCTAGCGGGAGAGTTCGAGGTTGTTAGCTCAATTAATAATGGGGTTTGTGTGAAGGTTGAGTTGCCATGGAGCATGCGAAATGAGTAAATTAATACGTGTGTTGTTAACAGATGATCATGCCGTTGTTCGTGCAGGTGTTCGTCGTTTATTAGAGCAATACAGTGGTATTGAGGTGGTGGCCGAGGCGGAAAGTGGGGAGCAAGCATATCAGATGTATGCCGAGTGTTTGCCTAGTGTTTTGGTAATGGATGTATCGATGCCAGGAATGGGTGGTCTTGAGTCTTTAAGGAGAATTATGCACCGCTACCCGTCTGCAAAGGTGGTCATGTTTTCCATGCATGCAACCCCTGCATTTGCGAGACATGCCCTCGAATATGGGGCGTCTGGATATGTCGTGAAGACAGGTGATACAGATGATTTAGTTAACGCTGTTCTGGATGCGGTTAAGGGTAAGAGTTACTTAAGTGCCGAAGTGGCACATAACCTTGCTTTGCAAGGCAAGTCTGGCGGTGAAGATCCCACTCAAAAATTAACGGCACGTGAATTTGAAGTGTTTCGGCTGCTTGCAGAAGGGCGTGTGGTTGAGGAGATTGCAATACTTTTAAATATTAGTCAAAAAACAGCATCCAATTACCAAACAACATTAAAACAAAAGTTGGGTTTAACTAGTCCTGTAAGCCTGGTTAGGATGGCAATAAGATATGGCGTGATAGAAGGGTGATTATTCACAATTCTAATGTTGGGCCATTAGCAGAAACTTCGCGCTCTATTTCAACAATAAACCCTTCTTCTGCATTGCATGCAACATTATAGCTATTGCCATCTTTCCCATCCATGTCAAATTCATAAAAAGGGTCATTACCCTCCATTTTCAATTCAACTTTTCTGGCATTGCCTGGTCTCAATGCTCTCCAGCATAAGCTGCTGAGGAAAGGGGTAGGCGATTGTTGTGAAAAGTAATTTCGATTTGATATTCATTTGAGTTCTTCTAGGTGGGTTTAAGAAGACTACTATTGTATCGACTGCTTTCTAGGAAAAGTATCCCCGTAACTATAATTCGGGAACTTTTCCTATAGATGTTTGATTAGTAATGTAAGAGAATGGCACGCTTAATTAAACAAGGTGAGTTGATATGAATAGTGGGGTAAAGGCAATTACATTAGCAATAATGACAGTGTATTCAATGCCGTCAATAGTCCTGGCTGAAGAGCAGAGTGTGGGAATCGAAGAAATTGAAGTTATAAGCACGACGCCCCTACAAGGGGTTGGGTTGCCTGTGGAGCAGATTCCTGCGGCAGTACAAGTAATAAAAGGTGAGGACTTAGCACAGCAAAAAAGCACGAGCGTTGCTGACTATATGAATAACAATTTAACGGGTGTTACTATTAATGAAACACAGAATAACCCATATCAGCCTGATGTTTTATTCCGCGGCTTCGTATCAACTCCATTGTTGGGCACACCACAGGGGTTATCAGTATTCCAAGATGGCGTACGTGTGAATGAACCTTTTGGTGATGCCGTGAACTGGGATTTGATTCCTGTTAATGCAATTGCTGGCATGAACCTGATTCCGGGTTCGAATCCTGTATTTGGTCTCAATACGCTAGGTGGCTCGCTTTCAGTTGTTACAAAGAATGGACGTACGCATCAAGGTGGTTCCATAGAGACGAGCTCTGGCTCATGGGGCCGTAAAAACCATATGGCTGAGTTTGGTGGTGTTTCAGAAAGCGGTTCAATTGATTACTTTATCTCGGGTAACTATTTTGATGAAGATGGTTGGCGCGATTACTCCCCGACAGAAGTTAGACAGGCATTTGGTAAGTTAGGCTGGGAGGATGAGTCAAGCCGACTAGAGCTTAGTTATACTGGTGCTGATAATGACATGATTGGTAATGGCCTGATTCAAAAAGAATTTATGGATGATTTTGGGCGAGAGTCAATCAACACTAGACCCGATCAAACTAAAAACTCATTATCATTTTTTAATTTAAATGGTAGTCACTGGTTTAACGATAATGTTGAGATGACTGCTAACATTTACCATCGGAAATCTAACCGTAAAACATTGAATGGTGATGCTAATGACGACTTCAATGATAATTTTGCTGATGATGGTTTTGCATCTTTGGATGCCTATTTAGCGACTTGTGTGGCTGGTGCTGATGAAGACGATGCTGAAGAAGCTTGTAGTGGCGCAGTCAATACAAGTAACACTCGCCAAAAAGGATATGGTTTTAATGCGCAGTTGGCATTTAGTCAGCCGCTATTTGGTAAAGAAAATCAATTGATCGCAGGCGTTGGTTATGACCATTCAAAAATAGATTTTGAGCAAGGAACTGAGTTTGGCTTAGTTAATGCAACGCGCGGTGTTGATAGTATTGGTGTCGAAGGTGATGAGGCAGAAGTAGAGCTTTCTGGTAAGACTAAGAGTTGGGGTGTTTTTGTAACCGATACTATGTCTTTAACAGATCGTTGGGCACTAACGTTAGCTGGACGTTTTAACCATATCAATGTGCATAATAACGATAAATTGATTCTAGATGATAGTGATCCAGAATCACTTTCTGGCGATCATGACTTTAACCGCTTTAACCCTTCAATGGGGTTAACATACTCGCCAAGTAAAGCACTGACATTATACGGTTCATATAATGAAGGGATGCGTGCGCCAACTTCGATGGAGCTAGGTTGTGCAAACCCAGCTGTGCCTTGTAAATTGCCAAATGCCATGGCTGGTGATCCACCACTTGATAAAGTGGTAGCTAAAACCATAGAATTTGGAGCGCGTGGTAAATTGGCTAAAGATATTGGCTGGACAGCAGCTGTTTATAGAGCAGTTAACCATGATGATATTCAGTTTATCTCAACTAATGCAACGAATGGCATGGGCTACTTTGATAATATTGGTAAAACACGTCGCCAAGGGTTGGATCTTGGCTTAACAGGTAGCTTCAATAAGTTTAGCTGGAATGCTGGTTATAGTTATGTTAATGCCACTTATCAGTCAGCGCTTGAATTAACAAATGAAGTTAACTCAACCGCTTCTGATGATGCCATTCAGGTTAGCAAAGGCGATAAATTGGCCAATATTCCTGAGCATGCTTTAAAACTACGCTTGCAGTACCAGGCAACACCAAACTGGTCTATCGGTAGCAGCATTAATTCATTCTCTGATGTTTATGCGCGCGGAAATGAAAATAATGACCATCAAGCAAATTCTGGTGATGACGACCATGTGCAAGATTCAGGTAAGATAAGTGGCTATACAGTTGTCAATTTAGATACGCGTTATCAATTTAATAATAGTGGTTGGCAAATTTTTGCTAAAGCAACCAATATTTTTGATAAAAAGTACTCAACTGGTGGCATGCTTGGCGAGAACTGGTTTGATGAAGACGGCGCTTTTGCGGGTGATGATGAGGCTTCACTTATGTTGATGCCAGGCGCACCACGTGCTGGTTGGATTGGTGCACGTTATCAGTTTTAGGCTAAATCAACCTTTAGCTTGACCCTAAAACCAGCGCATGTCGCTGGTTTTTTGCTATATGAGACACCTTCATGCGGTGGCAACAGCTAAATGGTTTTGTAACTAATGATCTAGATTCGACAGAAAAGAGCATGTTGATTGCAGCTTTAGAAACGACACATGACAATGTTTCTAAAGCGGCGCGTCACTGAGGTATTACTTGTATGAAAATACGCTATCGCATGGAAAAACACGGGATCAACGTTTAGCATCGTTATGCATCGTGGTATCATTCCAGTCATCAAAGACTGGAGTTTTTCATGAGTGCATCCATCATTTTAGGCACCCCTTTATCACCTTCTGCAACCAAAGTGATGCTGCTAGGTAGTGGAGAGCTTGGTAAAGAAATCATCATTGCATTGCAACGTTTAGGCGTAGAGGTGATTGCAGTCGATCGTTACGAAAATGCACCAGGCCATCAAGTAGCACATCGTGCTTATACAATCGATATGACGGATGGCGAGGCGTTAAAAGCGTTGGTTGAAAAAGAACGTCCACAGCTTATTGTGCCAGAGATTGAAGCATTGAATACCGATGCTTTAGCTGAAATTGGGCGGCTGGGTGTTTCTAAAGTAATTCCAACCGTAGAAGCTGTACAACTTACCATGAATCGTGAAGGTATACGTAGCCTAGCTGCGGAGACACTCAAACTCCCAACATCCCCTTACGCCTTTGCAAGAAGCGAAGCCGAGGTAGCAGCCTGTATTGACGCGGGTATTGGATACCCCTGCTTTATAAAGCCTACCATGTCATCTTCTGGCAAAGGTCAGTCACGTATTACCCAGGCCAGCGAGGTGAAAACAGCATGGGATTATGCTGCATCAGGAGGGCGGGTCGATAAAGGGGTTGTGATTGTAGAGGGGCAGATTGATTTTGATTTTGAAATTACTTTGCTAACCGTCCGTGCTAATAATGCAGCGGGTGAAGTGCAAACTTACTACTGTGATCCAATCGGACATCGACAAGAGCGGGGTGATTATGTCGAAAGTTGGCAGCCGCAAGCAATGACCGAAATAGCTCTTGAAGTAGCACAACAGGTGGCTAAATCCATTACAGAGGCATTAGGTGGTTTAGGATTGTTTGGCGTAGAGCTATTTGTCAAAGGTGACCAAGTCTGGTTCTCAGAAGTGAGTCCACGACCACATGACACTGGTATGGTGACAATGTGTAGCCAACGGCTGAATGAGTTTGAGCTCCATGCGCGCGCTATATTAGGGTTGCCTGTTGATGTCATGCTGACTAAGCCAGGGGCTAGCGCTGTTATATATGGCGGAGTAGATAGTGATAATCTAAGCTATTCTGGATTAGATGCTGCACTTGCAGAACCTGATAGTGATATTCGTTTATTTGGCAAACCGGCCGCATTTGTACATCGTCGTATGGGTGTGGCATTGGCGACTGCTTCTGATGTAACCAAAGCGAGAGAGAAAGCAACAAAGGTGGCTGGCCTAGTGAGAACTAAAGGTGAGTAATGCTAGATAAGATCGAAGAAGTTGGGGCTGATAAATCCACATTCTATGAACTATTGGGTGGTGATGAGTCAGGTGCCGACAATATACGTTTATTAGTCGAAACGTTTTACGATATTATGGATAGTGATGAAAAAGCCGAAGCACTACGCGCCATACACCCACCTGATTTAACAGAAGCACGTGAAAAATTGGTTATGTTCTTAACGGGTTGGACAGGCGGGCCGCAACTGTATATCGAGCGCTACGGACATCCACGATTGCGCGCTAGGCACACACCTTTTTCTATTGGAGAAACAGAAAGAGATCAATGGATGTTCTGCATGATTAGCGCGATGCATAAAATTAGCATTGAAGAGCGAACGCTAACAAAGATGGCAACGCAACTCTATGGCGTTGCCGACTTTATGCGCAACAAATAACGAAATTGTTACGCACTATCAGTTGATTGCTGCCACTTTTAACGCTTTACCTTTTAAAGCCACCTAGTAAAGCAGCAACTGGTGCTTTACTGTTTCTTGAAGGCATTCTCTTTGTGCTAGTGGGATTGCTGCCACTTGGCTTGCTTGGTTCATAAGGTTTGTCAAACCATGGGTCTTTACTCTTGGCCGGGGCTCTTTGCGGCCTTTTCCCTGCTGTAGATTGCGGTGCTGACGATTGAGACCTTGAGGTATTTGATGGAGTATTTGTTTTTCTACCGCGTGTAACAGCAAGTTTTTCGCGTGTAATACTTTTTTTGATTAACTTTTCAATTTCTACGAAATATTTTTCTTCATCGCTCGAAACCAATGAAATCGCAACACCACTCGCACCTGCACGACCAGTACGGCCAATACGGTGTACGTAATCTTCAGGGGCTGATGGAATTTCATAGTTAATCACCATTGGTAAATCGCTAATATCCAAGCCACGGGCGGCAACATCGGTTGCTACCAATACTTTCACGGTATCTGCTTTGAATGCATCTAATGCAGCGATACGCTCTTTTTGCGTTTTATCGCCATGAATCGCATCGGCAGAAATACCATCGCGCTCTAATGCACGGCTTAATCGATTGGCAGTGATTTTTGTTTTCGTAAACACAATCACTTGGTCTTTTGTTTCTTTTTTGAGCAATTGTGTTAACAATGCTTGTTTATCTATTTGTTCAACCGAATATACTTTTTGCGTTACATTTTCATTCGTCGCATTACTGCGCGCCACTTCAATCAATGCTGGTTTAACCATGAAATCATCAGAAAGTTTCTTAATTTCTTTAGAGAATGTGGCTGAGAACATCAGCGTCTGGCGTTGTTTTGGTAGTAAGGCTAGAATGCGCTTCAAATCAGGCATAAAGCCCATATCTAACATACGGTCCGCTTCATCTAACACCAAGAACTTGACTTGATTCAGTTGAATGGTTTTTTGTTCGACATGGTCGAGTAAGCGACCTGGTGTTGCAACAACAATCTCAACACCGGTCTTAAGGTGCGGTGTTTGCTTTCTGATATCAACACCGCCAAAAACAACCAGACTCCGTAAGTTAGTTTTTTTTGCGTAGACCTTAATGTTTTCTTCCACTTGGATAGCCAACTCCCTTGTCGGCGCTAAAATCAACGCGCGGACAGGGTGTTTAGCAGGTGAAGTGCTTGTGCTCGCAAACGGTAACAGTAGTTGCAAAATAGGCAGTGTAAAGGCGGCTGTTTTACCAGTCCCTGTTTGTGCGCCAGCCATTAAGTCTTGGCCAGTTAACACAAGCGGAATCGCTTCCGCTTGCACCGGGGTCGGTTTTGTATAGCCTGTTTCCGCAATGGCTTGCAACAGAGGTGGTGCAAGGCGAAGCGAATCAAAGCTTTCTACTACTTTAGCCTCTACCGGCTTAACTTCTTCCATTTTATTTTCTTTTGTCATCGTATTAATTATGAAAAGTCACGTGAGCGTCTAGCACCATCATTGTTGCCACGGCGTGGTGCAGTGTTACCTGCAGTATTGCCGTTACTACGTTGTGGGCGTGGTTTTCCAAATTTCTCATTTGAGATTTTAGCAGAGCCTCTATTCGCGCCAGAATTGCGACCATTACCTGAACCACGTGCAACTTCTTTTGCAAACTGTAGGTTCGTGTCTTTTTTATAGTTTACGCTGTTGCCATTGACCTCAGCTTCGCCTCTATCATTATTGCGTGGGGCATGGGTTCTGGCTGGTCTTTCAATGCGTGAATTATTTGAGTTGCCTCTTGATGGATGGCCTGCTGCGGCACGGTCGCCAAAATTACGACTTTCATTGCGAGCGCCATTATTACGTGGAGCATCATAACGACCTCTGTCGCCAGTATCACGACCAGCAGCGACACGATCACCAAAGCTACGTCCATTGCTACTATTATTACGGTCTCTGTCATCACTACGGCCTGATGCGTTACGGTCGCCAAAGTTACGACCGCTATCATTGCGACCTCTGGAATTATCACTACGGCCTTTATAACCACCACCAGAACGACTGCTGCTATTGCCGCTACGTCCGCCGCGGCCCTTGCCACGTTTACCATCTGGAGCATTCATATTGATAGGGCGTTTAGGCTCAAAACCTTCAATTACGGTTGCCTCAAGGCGTTGACCAGTGAATTGCTCGATTTTACGCAATACATGTCTGTCCATATTGCCAGCAAAGGCAATCGCAACTCCTTTTTGACCAGCACGACCAGTACGACCAATACGATGCACATAATCTTCGGCAAATTTAGGTAAGTCATAGTTGATCACATGGCTAATACCTTTAACATCAATACCCCGTGCTGCAACATCAGTAGCAACCAGTACTTTAACATCCCCATGACGTAGTTTTGTTAAGGTTCGGTTACGCGCGCCTTGTGTCATATCGCCGTGTAAAGCGGCTGTTTTGTGACCAGCAGCATATAAATCCTCTGCTAATAAGTCAGCATGACGCTTTGTGCTCGTGAAGATAATCGCTTGATTGACATCAGGTTCAATCAATAGATGCTCAAGCAATTTGTTTTTATGTGTCATGTCATCAACGTGATGCAAACGTTGCTCAATGTTTTCATGTTTCTCTTTTTGCGTAGCCACTTCAATCGTGAGTGGGTTTTTTAAGATGTCTCTTGCGATGCGGCCAATATTGCCGTCTAAGGTTGCAGAGAATAATAATGTTTGACGAGACTCTGGCAATGCAGCACAAATCTTTTGTACGTCTGGCATAAAGCCCATGTCTAACATACGGTCAGCTTCGTCTAAGATCAGCATTTGTAAACGGCTTAGGTCAATACGGCCACGTTCCATATGGTCGATAAAACGACCTGGTGTAGCGACTAAGATATCTAACGGTTGTGATAGTAATTTGTTTTGTAGCGGATATGGCATACCACCAACGATACTCACGGTACGTGCACGGATGAACTTGCCGTATTTACGTGCTGATTCATTAACTTGCGCTGCTAATTCACGTGTTGGCACTAATACCAAGATGCGTGGGCCGCGACTGTTTGATTCGTGTGGTGTCGCTAATAAGTTCAATGCTGGCAATGTGAAGCCAGCTGTTTTACCTGTGCCTGTTTGAGCAGAGGCTAATATATCACGACCCTCTAAAACGGCAGGAATCGCTTGTGCTTGAACAGGAGTCGGGTTGATGTAACCCGACTCTTCAACCGCCTTAAGGATGGAAGGATGTAAATCTAATGATTCAAATGTAACTGAAGACACTGTGATGTCCCTTTCAAAATAAATAATAAAAGGGCGCGAGCAATAACGGAATGGCACATTGATTGATGAAATCATCAATCAATCAATGAACAACATAAACGCAGAAGACAAACTATAGGAGCTTCTTTTACCGGCGCGCTGGCATAGCCACTAACCGATAAAAAAGAGAGGTAACGTCTATGCTTCACGCGTTACGAAAGGTCAGGGCAATGAATCTAAAACTTTTTATAAATACAATATTTAAGTTTTAACTTGTGCGCAGTATAACTTGTTATTTGACCATGTCAATCATAAAGGCTTGTTTTGTGGTAGAATCGCGCCCTTCTGAACTGAATGGCAACTTAACTAATGGCTCGCAATCTAAGAAATATCGCAATTATCGCTCATGTTGACCATGGCAAAACGACCATGGTAGATAAATTATTACAACAATCAGGCACCTTTGCCTCGCATCAAGCGGTGGAAGAACGTGCTATGGATAGCAATGATCTCGAAAAAGAACGTGGTATTACTATTTTGGCTAAAAATACAGCGCTAACATACGAAGGTACACGTATTAATATCGTGGACACACCAGGTCACGCCGACTTCGGTGGTGAGGTTGAGCGTGTATTAGGTATGGTAGACGGTGTGTTGCTAATGGTTGATGCTGTTGATGGACCAATGCCACAAACTCGCTTCGTAACTAAAAAAGCATTGGCACTAGGTTTAAAACCAATTGTTGTGATTAATAAGGTTGATCGTCCAAGTGCGCGTACGGATTGGGTGATTGATCAAACGTTTGATTTGTTTGATGGCTTGGGCGCTACTGATGAGCAGTTAGACTTCCCTATTGTTTATGCTTCAGCATTAAATGGTTTTGCTATGATGGACGAGAGTGAAACGACTGATAATATGCGTGCTGTTTTTGAAACAATTATAAGTCATGTTAAACCACCCCAAGGCGATCCTGATGCACCATTGCAAATGCAAGTGTCAGCATTAGATTACTCTACATATACAGGTCGCTTAGGTGTTGGTCGTGTATTAAATGGTCGTGTGAAAACGGGTCAAGCTATTACCGTGATGCATGGTGATGAGCAAGTCGGTACTGGTAAAGTCAGCCAAGTGCTTGGTTTTGAAGGTTTAGACCGTGTAGAGGTGCCTGAAGCTGAAGCTGGTGATATTATTATTGTTGCTGGTTTGGATAAAATTGGTATTGGGTACACACTTTGTGACCGTGAAAACCCGATTGGGTTGCCGCATTTAGGTGTGGATGAGCCAACACTAACAATGGACTTTATGGTGAACACATCACCATTAGCAGGAACAGAAGGTAAATTCATTACTTCACGCCAAATTCGCGAGCGCTTAACAAAAGAGTTGCTCGTTAACGTGGCATTACGTGTAGAAGATACAGATGATGCAGATGTTTTCCGTGTGTCTGGTCGTGGTGAGTTGCATTTGACGATTCTATTAGAGACTATGCGCCGAGAAGGCTTTGAGGTCGCTGTTGGTAAACCAAAAGTGGTTTACCGTGAAATTAATGGTGCGAAATGTGAGCCTTATGAAATTTTAACGGTCGACGTTGAAGATGATAACCAAGGTCCTGTCATGGAAGAGCTAGGTCGTCGTAAAGGCGAAATGCAAAACATGGAGTCAGATGGTAATGGCCGTACACGTTTAGAGTACAAAATTCCAGCACGTGGTCTAATTGGTTTCCAAGGTGAGTTCTTGACCTTGACGCGTGGTACGGGTTTGATAGCACATATCTTTGATGAATATGCACCTGCAAAATCAGATATGCCAGGTCGTCGTAACGGTGTATTGATTTCATCTGAAAAAGGTGAAGCGGTTGCTTATGCGTTATGGAAATTACAAGATCGTGGAAAAATGTTCGCTAAGCCAGGTGATAAACTATACGAAGGTATGATTATAGGTATTCATAGTCGTGATAATGACTTGGTTGTTAACCCAATTAAAGGTAAGCAACTGACGAACGTGCGTTCATCAGGTACAGATGAAGCTGTTCGTTTAATTACACCAATCGCACTGACATTGGAAAGCGCAGTTGAGTTTATTGATGATGATGAGCTAGTGGAAATAACGCCCACAACAATCCGCATGCGTAAACGTTTCTTAACAGAGGTTGGCCGTAAGAGATCATCTAAAGGTTAAGCTGTTATTTTAGATATACGTGTCTGTTATCCCGCACTAAGCTACGGGGCGTGATGTCAAAAAGCCAAACTTGATAACAGGTTTGGCTTTTTTGTTTCTGGATAATCATTTAATTATCCAGTGTACTCAACGAGCGTTCGTTATTTGGTTTTTGTGGCTGCTTTTAATACTACTTGCTCAATGAGTATATTGTCTTGATTGTTCATTAACCACACTTGTCCATCTTGAACATTACACTGCAGCTGCATGGTTCGTTCGACCAACTTTTCCATGCCTTGCGTACAAGCTTGCGACAAGTTAATCACGGTGAGATTTTTTAAGCGGACAAATCCTTTTGCATTCTGGTCGTACCACAGCTGTGCTGCATTGCCACCATAGCAATAAACCACCACATGGTTTGCTCGTCCGCAGGCTTTGCGAATTAACCTCTCATCAGGCAAGCCAACATCTATCCATAACTCAATTGCGCCTGTGAGGTCTTTACGCCAGAGGTCAGCTGACTCATCATCGGTCATGCCTTGACCAAACTCCAGATATTCACCTGCATTAAGCGCAAAGGCCAACATGCGCACCATCATACGCTCGTCAGTCTCAGAAGGGTGACGCGAAATCGTTAACGGATGTTCAGCATAATAGTGGCTGTCCATATTGGCAATTTGTAGGCTCACCTTAAATACTGTGGATTTACTCGCCAACTTATTCTACGCCTTGACTAGCTAGATAATCTTCATAATTTCCAGTAAAGTCAACAATGCCATCTTCTTTAATTTCTAAGATACGCGTCGCAATTGAACTTACAAACTCACGGTCATGACTTACGAAGAAAAGAGTACCATTATATTTGTCTAGCGCCGTATTCAGTGCTTCAATTGACTCCATATCCATATGGTTGGTTGGTTCATCCATCAATAATACATTGGTTTTTTCGAGCATCAACCTACCGTAAAGCAAGCGACCTTTTTCACCACCTGATAATACGTTCACAGCTTTTTTCGTTGCCTCACTACCAAATAGCAAGCGACCTAACATGCTGCGAACGGTGTTGTCATCATCGCCGAGCTTGCGCCATTGAGACATCCACTCGAATAAATTTTTACCTTTTTCAAATTCATATTCGTGATCTTGTGCAAAATAACCAATATTGGCTTTTTCTGCCCATTTCACTTCACCATATTTCGGTTCTAAATCTTGAGCTAAGCAGCGTAATAAGGTGGTTTTTCCCATCCCATTTTCACCAATAATGGCGACTTTTTCACCTGCTTCAAAGATGACTTCAAAGTCTTTAAATAAGTCTGTTTTATCAAAACCGTGGCCGACTTTTTTCATCTCTACAGCATTGCGGTGTAGCTTTTCTTTAGGGTCATATTCAAAGCGAATAAACGGATACTGACGGCTAGAAGGTTTGAAATCTTCCACTTTGATTTTATCCAGCTGTTTAGCACGACTGGTTGCTTGCTTAGCCTTCGATGCGTTGGCAGAGAAACGACGCACAAAGTCTTGTAACTCTGCAATTTGTTGTTTCGCTTTTGCGTTATCTCTGGCTTGCTGATTGCGTGCCGCAATACTAGCCTCCATATAGTCATCATAGTTGCCTGGGTAAGAAGTAATCTTACCGTAATCCATATCACAAGTATGTGTACATACTTGGTTTAAAAAGTGACGGTCATGCGAAATAATCACCATCGTACAGTTACGGCTATTGACGATGTCTTCTAACCAGCGAATAGTATTAATATCCAAGTTATTGGTCGGCTCATCTAGAAGCAATACATCTGGATTAGCAAATAGCGCTTGTACCAATAACACGCGCAGCTTCCAACCAGGTGCTACTTCACTCATTGGCCCTGCATGCTGTTCTGTTGGGATGCCAACCCCATGCAATAGCTCTCCAGCGCGCGCTTCGGCGGTGTAACCATCATACTCAGCAAACACACCTTCAAGTTCTGCTGCTTTCATGTAATCATCTTCTGTGGCTTCTAAGTTGGCGTAAATAGCATCACGCTCAGTCATCGCCGCCCACATTTGCTCATGACCCATCATGACAACATCAATGACGCGTTGATCTTCAAAAGCAAACTGATCTTGACGTAGAAAAGCCATGCGTTCATTTGTGTCTAATGAAACATTGCCGCTAGATGGTTCTAATGCACCAGCTAGGATTTTCATGAAAGTGGATTTTCCACAACCGTTGGCACCAATCAGGCCATAGCGATTCTCATCGCCAAACTTAACTGAAACGTCTTCAAATAGCGGCTTAGAGCCGAATTGCATAGTGATATTATTTGCGATTAACATAAATCCTCTAAATTGATATTTCTTGAATGATTAAACTAAAGTGCGTTATTTAAATTTATTATGGATAACAACATCATCCATGTGTAATTGACCACCACGTGCGCGTGCTGGCGTTAGTGCTTTACCAACGACAACAAACATCGTAGGCGTATGATCCTCTGGTAAATTGATTAATTTTCCAACTGCATCAAAATCAAAACCATCCATTGGGCAAGTGTCATAACCCATTTCTTTGGCAGCGAGCATCAGCGTTGTTGCTGCCATTCCGCAAGATCGCATAGCTTCATCCCGTTGCACTTGCTCGTTACCTTCATAGTATTGACCAATGGCAGGCACAAGGATGTCTTGTAGTGGTTGAGGGGCATTGACCCAATAGCGCTCAGGCTTTTTTGCCCAAGATTTTAAATCGGCTGTGAGGACAATTAGCAATGATGCTTCTTCCACTTGTGCTTGATCCCAGCTGGCCGCACGAATTTCTTTACGTAATACAGGGTCAGTGACTGCTACAAAACGCCAGTTTTGAATGTTAAACGCAGTTGGAGACAACATGGCAAGCGACATCAGCTTGGCAATTTCCTGCTCCGTCATTTCATGGGCTGGGTCATAAGCTTTAATAGAGCGGCGTTCTACAATAGCTTCAGTAACATTCATCTTTTTTATACTTTCTAATAACTAATTTCAATAATTACTAATTCGATAGCGCCAGCTGGACGTTGCCACATGACACTATCACCTATTTTTCGGCCAATCAGTGCTTTGGCAATAGGGGAGATATAGCTCACTTTTTGTTTTGTAATATCAGCTTCATCTTCGCCAACGATGTGAAACTGCAGCAATTCGCCTTCTTCATCTTTCACTTGCACGCGCATACCAAATAAAACCGTACTTTTATCTTGCTGGGCATGCGCAACTAAAATAACTTGTTCTAGTCTTGCCGATAAATAACGCAAATCACGATCTACCACAGCCAAGCGTTGCTTTGCAGTTTCACTATCTTTTTGGCCAACTAAAGAAGTACGCTCTTTATCTAATGTATTTGCTTCACCTTCTAACTGCTGTAGCCCAGCTAGTGTTACATAGTTGGGGTGCGCACTAATCGGCCGCTCAGGTAAGTCCATCCCAGCATGTTCTAAGTCATCTTCTTTAACAAAGCCACGACTCATTGAGTGTCTTTATTCCCATTCAGCATTTAAAGTGGTGTAAGTTATTGTTTTATAAGTTTCTTATAAACCTTGTAAAATCCTTGTAACATTTACAACCCCTTAAATAACTATCATATTTTAAAGAGGTGGGATTTTAACACTATAACCACATCCAAACCAGTAATTATATTGGTGTAGTTTATTGTTTTATAAGTTTATTTTAAAATTTTGTTAAATATTTTTAAAATCCAAATACACCACTTGGTAACTACACCCAAACATAAAAAAACCCACATAAACTGTACTGTTTATATGGGTTTTACTGTCTCTACTAATACCGTATGTATTTTGTATAGTGTTTTAATAGGTACACCTACTATTGATTTGCGATAGTTGGTGTAAGTTTGTAGAAAGTTTGTAAGTATTTTTTATAAGTTATTGTTTTTAAACAATACTGTTATCATAGTTACAAACTTTGTAACTTATAAATCCCTTACAAATCAATGACTTAGTGAGTTTTAGCTACTCCCACTCGATGGTAGCTGGTGGTTTGCCTGATACGTCATAAACCACACGATTAATACCGCGGACCTCGTTAATAATGCGGTTTGAAACCTTACCTAATAAGGCATAAGGAAGCTCTGCCCAGTTGGCAGTCATAAAGTCACTGGTCACAACGGCACGTAGTGCAACGACATATTCATACGTACGACCATCACCCATGACGCCAACTGACTTCACTGGTAAAAATACAGTGAACGCTTGGCTAGTTAATTCGTACCAAGTTTTACCTGTCTTTTCATCAATCGTGTTATTGAGCTCTTCCATGAATATAGCGTCAGCACGTTGCAGTAATAAGGCAAAGTCCCGTTTCACTTCACCTAAAATGCGCACACCTAAACCCGGTCCCGGGAAGGGGTGGCGGTAAACCATTTCACGTGGTAAGCCAAGTGCTACGCCCAGTTCACGGACTTCATCTTTAAATAAGTCACGTAATGGCTCTAGTAATTTCAAACCTAACTTCTCAGGCAAACCGCCAACGTTGTGGTGGCTTTTAATTGACACTGCTTTTTTAGATTTTGCACCGCCTGATTCAATCACATCAGGGTAAATCGTACCTTGTGCAAGCCATTTAGCATTCGCGCATTTTTTAGCTTCTGCTTGAAAGACTTCAACAAATTCACCGCCAATTATTTTACGCTTAGCTTCTGGGTCACTGACGCCTGCTAGCTTGCCCATAAATTGATTTAATGCATCAACACGGATGACTTTTACATCTAATTGCCCAGCAAACATGTCCATTACCATATCACCTTCATTAAGACGAAGTAGACCGTGATCAACAAATACGCAAGTAAGCTGGCTGCCGATTGCACGTTGAATTAACGCTGCTGCAACGCTAGAGTCCACGCCGCCAGATAAGCCAAGAATCACTTCTTCATCACCCACTTGATCTTTAATTTTAGCAACCGCCTCGGCAATATAATCACCCATTATCCAGTCAGGTTTCGCTTTGCAGATATCTAATACAAAGCGCTCAAGCATAGCTTGGCCTTGTTTTGTGTGTGTTACTTCGGGATGGAATTGCACGCCGTAAAAATTTCGTGTTTCATCCGCGATAGCGGCAAAAGGTGTTGAGTCATTACTACCAATGACTTTAAAGCCCTCAGGTAGCGTTGTTACTTTATCACCGTGACTCATCCATACGTCAAATAAACCATGACCTTCTGTATTGGTTTTATCTTGAGTATCACGGAATAGGGCAGAGTGACCACGGGCGCGCATTTGTGCATAGCCAAATTCACGTTTAGCACCCGCTTCTACTCTACCGCCCAATTGCAATGCCATGGTTTGCATACCATAACAAATACCAAGCACTGGAATACCTAATTCAAATGTGACTTGTGGAGCTTTGTCGGTTTCTTCTTCGTAAGCACTAGCATGGCTGCCAGAAAGGATAATGCCATCTGCGCCAAAGTCACGTACAAAGTTATCCGATACATCGCAAGGGTGGATTTCGCAATAGACATTGGCTTCGCGTACGCGACGCGCAATCAACTGCGTGACTTGTGAGCCAAAATCGAGAATAAGAATTTTTGAGTGCGTCATGGTTGCTGTCATATAAATAGTTTGGGCAAACAGCTGTTGTCAGCTGTTTGCCCAATTGTTAGTAATTAAAATTAATTTACGCGGTAGTTCGGCGCTTCTTTGGTAATCTGCACATCATGAACGTGTGATTCCTGCATGCCAGCACTGGTGATTTGGACAAATTCTGCCTTCTCACGCATTTCAGTAATATTCATTGCGCCAACATAACCCATGGAAGCCCGTAAGCCCCCCATTAATTGATGAATGACAGCCACCACACTACCTTTGTAAGGTACGCGACCTTCAATCCCCTCTGGCACCAATTTGTCTATATTGCCGTTGTTATCTTGGAAGTAACGGTCACTAGAGCCTTTTTTCATGGCGCCGATAGAACCCATACCTCGGTAGGACTTATATGAACGGCCTTGGAATAACTCTACGTCGCCAGGGGATTCTTCAGTCCCTGCAAACATGCCGCCTAACATGACACTGTAAGCACCAGCGGCAATGGCTTTTGAAATATCGCCAGAGAAACGGATGCCACCATCTGCAATAAACGGCACGCCCGTACCGCGTAAAGCTTCTTCCACACTAGAAATCGCACTAATTTGCGGTACGCCGACACCAGCCACAATTCGGGTTGTGCAAATAGAACCTGGCCCAATACCAACTTTTACACAGTCAGCACCAACATCGACTAACGCTTTTGCCGCGTCAGCAGTGGCAATATTGCCGCCAATCACTTCAATGTTAGGGAAATTCTTTTTCACCCAGTTAACGCGATCAAGCACACCTTGCGAGTGGCCATGCGCGGTATCGACTACAATTACATCTGCACCTGCTTCTGCAAGCAAGGTGACGCGCTCTTCGGTACCTTCGCCCACGCTAACAGCAGCGCCAGCACGTAAACGACCTTTGCTATCTTTAGCCGCGCGTGGATGATCGCTAGACTTTTGAATGTCTTTAACAGTGATTAAACCCTTTAAATTATCTTTGTCATCAATCACTAATACACGCTCTAAGCGGTGGCGGTGTAATAACTCAATTGCTTCAGCACGTGGCGCACCTTCTTTAATCGTAACTAAACGGTCACGTGGCGTCATGATATTTTGAATCGGTTGGTCTAAATTGGTTTCAAAACGCAAGTCACGGTTAGTTACAATGCCAACCACTTTATTGTTATCGACCACCGGCAAGCCAGAAATCTTATGTAATTCTGTGAGTTCTAATACATCACGTACCGTCATGTGGCTTTGGATCGTCACTGGATCATTCACAATACCGGATTCAAAACGCTTCACGCGAGACACATGCGCCGCTTGTTTAATCGGCGTCATATTCTTATGAATAATCCCTAAGCCACCTTCTTGCGCAAGCGCTATAGCAAACGGTGCTTCGGTGACCGTATCCATAGCCGCAGAGATGAGCGGGATGTTTAACTTGATGTTGCGAGTAAATTGAGTGCTTAAGTCAACTTCGCGCGGCATTACGACAGAATGCGCGGGAACTAATAAAACATCATCAAAAGTGAGAGCTTGTTGCAGCAAACGCATGAGCAATCCTTTAATTCCAAAACGAGATTATACAGAATTAGAGACAAAACGCATCAACTTTCCTTCCCTATTTTGTTAAATAGTGTGTCAATTCGAGTCGATTTGTAACGTTTTTATAGTGTAAAAGCAGAGTAGGCTTGTTGTAATCTACATGTTTAACGACAAATCTTGTCGAAAAGACATGCAATGAAATTAAAGCAGTTTGGGAGCAGGCACACTCTTTTGTGTGTTTTTTGAGGAGATTGTACGATGAAAAGATAAAAGCGACGTCGCCCGCTATTTAGATAAAAAGCTGAACAAGAAAAGAAGTGGAAAGAAAATAAAGCGGCTCAGGAAAAGAACAGGGCGGAATATCTCAGCCACCTTTTTTCATGGATTTTCCATCGGCAGCACGTTGCTTTCTTACCTCTTTAGGATCGGCAATTAAAGCGCGATAGATTTCCACACGATCTAAATGGCGCAAAGGCGTATCTAGCTTGGTTAGTTTTCCAAAGATACCAATTTGGTTTTTAGATAAGTCAATATCAGGAAATTTTTCCGTAATGCCAGATGCCTTGATTGCATTTTCCGCTGTTGTTTCTGGCGCAACGTTTATTGGGATGATTAACTGCTGTTGTGGTAGTGCGTAAGCAATTTCTACTGTGATATGGTCATTAGTGCTCAAGATGCATCCTTTTTTACAGCGTAAACTTTGTCGGCTTGTTTTACAAAGTTATCAACAAATGTAGTGGCAATATGGTTAAACACGGGTGAGATTAACTTTTCTAGAAAGTGGTTCTCAAACTCATAATTAAGCCTAAATTCAATTTTACAGGCATCTGCTCGTAATTCAATAAAACGCCAATCTCCGGCTAAATGTTTAAATGGCCCATTCTTCAGCGCAATGTCCATGCTAATAGGGGAGACCTTACTATTCACCGTGGTAAAGATCTGTTTAATGCCGTGGTAGTTAATGTGCAATGTTGCACTTGTGGTGACATCTGTGCACTCATGTAAATCAACGCCACCACACCATGGTAAAAAGTTCGGGTAATCTTCTACCGAATCGACCAAAGTGAACATTTCTTGCGCTGAGTGCATTACTAAAACTGTTTTTTCTACCTTATTCATTAAAGCCGTTCTATTTAAACTAGCGTAAAATACCAATTTTAAGCTATTTATCGTTAAGTCATGAGCATTGTCCAAAATAAAAAAGCATTTTTTGATTACTTTGTTGAAGAAAAATACGAGGCTGGTATCGTCCTAGAAGGCTGGGAAGTTAAAGCCATTCGCGATAAGCGCGTCAATATCAAAGAAGCCTACGTTGTGATTATGCGCGGCGAGATTTACTTAATTGGCTGCCATGTAACGCCGTTGGGCATGGCATCTACCCATGTCCGTCCAGACGCGATTAGAACGCGTAAGCTATTGTTACATAATGAAGAAATTTCCAAGTTGATTGGCAAGGTAGAGCGTTCAGGCTACACTTTAGTTCCTTTAGACATGCACTACAGCACAGGTCGTATTAAGGTCGAAATTGGACTAGGTAAAGGTAAAAAACAACACGACAAGCGCGACACCATGAAGCAAAGAGATTGGGAGCGCGATAAAGCGCGAATTATGCGCGCGCATAATAAATAACAGGCTACAACTAATGGTGTCTTAAGCGTATAATAGTAATGGATGCGTTAAATATGGACGTATTTGATAATAAATGCAATGGGCAACACGCTGGGGCTGACTTGGTTTCGACGTGGGCTACAAAGCATGCAGGGCATACCGAGGGTTTCAGGTTTCCTCGTAAATCCATCTGGAAAAAGTATAGTCGCAAACGACGAAACTTACTCTTTAGCAGCTTAGGCCGCTAAACGTTGCTCTGGGGGTTCTCTCGCCCAGGCTAGGTGACTAGCAAGCAACGTCATATAGAGGGAATCGCATAATATTGGGTTACTTAATATATTGTTAAATCTAAGGTGACTCGCGTCATATTCGCTTGCTTGTTGGTGGGTATGTCGTTAAATTTAAACAACACAGCTAAGTATGTAGAACTGTCTGTGGAGGGCTTGCGGACGCGGGTTCGATTCCCGCCTGCTCCACCATATACCGATACCGAGAGGTGTCATGTAGTACTAAAACCCTATCAAATTCAAGTAGATAGGGTTTTTTATGTCTAACACCATCAGTGGAGAGATAAACATGACAGATGCAGTAGCGGTTATGAAAGATAAAGTAGCTACGGTTAATAACGGCAACATGCAGGAGTTGGAAGGAACATTGACAGCGCAAATTGTTTCGCTAGATACTGTCTTTAATAGTTTGGCTCTGAAATCTAGAGATTCAGACACCATGCCTAAGATGGAAAGTTATTTAAGGCTGGCATTGAAGGCACAAGCACAATGCGCACGATCTATTGAGGTGCTCGCTAATATTAAAAATCCACCTATCGTTTATGTAAAGCAAGCCAATATAGCTAATGGCAATCAGCAGGTAAACAATGGCGGTTCAGCAACTACTTTCGCACGCGGGGGGAAATAATTAATCAACCAAACGAACTATTAGAGGTTAATAATGGCAGCACGACAATGGACACCAGCACAGCGAAAAGCACAAAGCGAAAAGATAAGGCAATGGCAACCGTGGGAAAGTAGCACAGGTGCTAAAACATTAGAGGGTAAGGCTGAGTCGTTTCGAAACGCTTATAAAGGCGGGCTTAGAGAGCAGATGAAAGAGCTAAGAAAGTTACTTAAGGAACAGGAGTTATTTATTCTTTGAATACTTGATTAAACAGCTTCTCAATATATCTTTATTAGTTGGATTTTGTTTGGTTCATAGCGATAATGGCTTAAAGTTTTATCTTTAATCTTATCAACGGCTTCATCAATTATAAATAGCGGTACTAAAAACCATTCACGTGGATTGATTGGATTTCCAAAGCGGTCACTGATTTGAATATTCAGTCTGGCTGAACCAAAAAAACGATGCAGTAAACGCTCTAATTTAAGTCTGTTAATGTTATAAAGGTCATAAGTGGCAACGATTTCAACGTCAGCCATTAAAAATGTCGGATCTAGTTTTGCATTTGAAATTCGTTTTTCAACACTCCCACCAGTCACACCAATTTTATGCAGTAAATTAGCATTTGGTTTGATTTCAGGATGATCTGATTTACTTCTTAGTACGTATATTGTCCCACTTTCAGTATCCGTAACGTCTACTACATCATCAAATAATGGACCTGCATTTGGGTCTGTAATTCTGCGTCCAGCTTCATCTTCCCACAACCGTTTTTGCAAAGAACGCATGAGTTGATTACTTTCTACTCCATTATCAAAAATAATTCTTAACCGATACTCTTTTCGTCCATCAGTACCTATAAACTCATCCCCTACTGATGCAACAAATGCTTTCTGGCCAGATAAAATAAAGAAATTACCTTCTTCAATACTGCCATCTTTGCTGAATGGCACTGTTTTTCTTCTACCTTCGCTCAAATCCTTTTGAACAACCTCAAAGATAGGCTTGAACTTATCAAAGTCTTTACAGGGTGTGCGGTTACCAATTTCTTCAGCCGCCTTTTTCTCAGTGACTGATTTCACGTGTTTTAGCTGAGTAATATCCCTTCCAGCAGTCAAATCAATACCAAGTTCAGTAAGCAATTCGTCATCATCGAGATGCTCAAATGGTTTTTCATTTACATTAATGTCATTTGTCAGAAGTCCTTGTTTATCCAGTGCCCTGAGTGAATCTCTACATTCGGTTGATGAACGAATCTTATCCAGCCTTATCGCATAAATCCGCTCAAATATATCTTTATTCTCACCATGCTCTGGCAGATGTCCATGCTGCTCTACAAAACGCTCTATCTCTTCAAACCCTGCAATAATACGTTCCTCGCGTGGCGTGCGCTTCCCTTTTTGTTTCGCCTCAACCTCGACTCCAAGTTCAGCTAGAAGCTCATCATCCTCATCTGTAAATGTTGCTTTAGCCATTTGCTGCCTCTGCCTTCATTCGTGCTAAAAAAGCTACACCTTCGGCCATTTTCTTTTCCCATGGATCTGCTGAGGTAAGAGATGGCAATCTATCACGCTCTTGTTTGAATTTTAGGGCGCGTTTGGCTAGATCTCGCGCTTCTTCAAGAGATAAGTTCACACGCTTGCTTGCAATGACTGCAGCCACTTGTTTCAGGCTATCTTCATTCATCGCTTTAGCTAAAATACTATAAGCTTCGCCAAATGGATTAATGTGGTCAATTAAATCAATATCCAAATCACGCACATCCATTGCAAATTTTCGCACTCCATCAATCAGTGCTGTATTACCACTTTCTTCAAGCTCACTGTTAGGGTTTAAAGCTTTCTTCTCTTGTTGAGTAAGGGTCAAAGCAGCAATTGCGTGCTG
>ENA-OSET01000095-OSET01000095.1-sediment-metagenome-genome-assembly--contig:-NODE-95-length-100909-cov-47.568589_pt1 | contig 100909 bp, 88 predicted proteins | sample MGYA00237882_ERZ534229 | MGnify/ENA primary metagenome ERZ534229 (study PRJEB26408, sample SAMN06266212) | sediment metagenome | isolation source: Hudson Canyon methane seep mesocosm | place... | reverse complement strand
AAAAAGCAGTTGCAAAACGATAAGGTAAGCTATTGATATATAAGGGGCGAAAGTGGTATGTTTTTCCCTTGCATAAAATGGGCTAAAATCTTTTTAAATCATGGTCTTACTGGTGAAAACGCATAGGTCTGGGGGACATGTGGTCGTGGGTTCGAATCCCGCCATCCCGACCAATTCTTTCAACGAATAAGCGCATTCTAATATATTCTATAGTGACTAGTGTTGTTACCTGATTGAATTAAGTGGGCGGGTATTCATTACAGTTATCCAAACGGTATCAAAAAAACATTCTTCATTGATATTTACTCTCAGAGTGTAGGGATTTAAGCTTTTAATTTAACCTAAGTTTCTGGCGTACTATTTTTTCAACAAAATAGAGGGTTAGAAAATTTTGGCTTTTGATTAAAGCAGGTGAGGGTAGAGGTAATCACTTAAAGACTACGAGCAATTGCTTCCAGTTCTGCAATGATGGCTTCGGAATTGGTTTTATCAATACTGGTTCTTTCGGCAATCATGGTATCTAAAAGCTGAATTTGGTCGAATAAGCTTGTGGTCGGAAGGGTGGTGGCTTCCGGTAGTGATGTCGAAACGTCAGTCCCGAACATCTTCTTTACAATTCGTCGGTTCTTTTCTTGAATAATTAAGTCGGCGATTAGTGACATTATAATTTACGATATAGATGATATTAAGTACGAAGACTTGTCGTGAGCCTTATATATTAACAGATATCTGGCGTTATATCTTTTAAGGGTTATCATTTGGTTTTCTTTAGGGGTTGTTTCCACTGTTGAGTTGGTGAAAATGTAGTCTATAGGTTTTCTGAGGGCCTTAAATGTGTAGTGAATCAAAATTAGCGCTATTTAACGGTTAATGAAGTGAACTTATTTATAATGCAATAAAAGCACTGCGCTTCTGTGTCTACCTTGTTTCATCTTGTTGTGTGGCATGTGAAAGCATGGGTTTTTCATGATAAATACAGAGCGTACATTTAATGTTAATCAACAATCTTAGTGAATGATAGGACTGGAGCATGAAATTGAAAGGATTTTATATTTTTATCTTGGTTATATTTAACCTCTCTGTGGCGCAAGCAGAAAATTTATCTGTTGAGCAGGCGCAGAAATTTTTACACATATCAGGCCTACAGCAGGGTATAGATATGTTGCCTCAACAATTCGAGCAGCAAATTAATCTTCAGCGCTTATTAACTGAAGATATTGTTGAGCATGAAAAAATTGGCAGTTTGATGAATGAGGCTATTGCAGAAATTGATGGGCAGGGTTTGGCGCTTAATTATTTAACGACGAACTCCAAGGCCGGAGGTTTGAGTCATGCGATTTCATTTCTGGAAACAGATTTAGGCAAAGCCATTGTTGTGGCTGAAAGCCAAGCGAATGAACCTGTATTTCAAGCTGAAATGCAAAAGTATGCGCATGAAATGGCAACCAATAACTCAACTTCAACTGAGCGCTTAGAGCTGGTGCAGAAGCTGATAAGGTCGTTACATGTGGAAGATGTGATGATGAACATGGTTAAAGGTATGATGTTTTCAACTTTAGATATTTTTAAAGCAGTCAAGCCAGAAGCCGCAGACTTTATGGAGGCTGAATTAGAAAAACAATGGCAAAGCATGGAAGGTGTTCTGAAAGCACAGTTCTCAGAGTATCTGTCTCTTAGTACTCACTATATTTATAAAGATATTTCGGATCAGAATTTGTCAGAGTATATTGCTTTTTTAAATTCGAAAAATGGCCAGGTCTATTGGACCTCTTCGATGGATATTTTCAACTTGTACTTGAATGAATTTACAAAGAATTTTGTTAATTTGATCATAAAAAAAGTATAAGTGCGAAATAATCAATCGTTGGTTAGCTAGTAAATCATTAACAGAAAAAGCAGTTTAATATTCCACAACTTTAAGCTGCTTTTTATAAATATGTTTGCGTTATTGCTGTTAAATCGCATCTCTTACAGCATACAAAAATGTACATGCAGCTTCAAATATAAGTCTTTTGTTTGATCGTGGTTATTCCGAGCCCCCCCTTTTTTCTCTCATAATGAATTATCGCAAGATTTCTGCTTACGATTCGCGTTACTATTGATATTTGTACCATGCTCAAATAAAAATATATCAAATAACAATAATTACTAACTAAAATGACCGATAAACTCCTACTTAATATTCTTTATATATTACTTTTCCTTCTGGGCTCGACGGATTGCTACGGCCAAGAATCGGGTTCGGCGACTAACGTTGAGCCTGCAAATAGTGATGTTATTGATTTGCGCCTGAATAGTTGGGGAGGTGGTGATGTACATAGTCTGAAAGGAGGATGGTCATTCGCTTGGAGAGCCTTTACTCATGTTTATGATGATCAACAGATAAATTCATGGGAAAGAGTCTATGTGCCAGGCTCATGGAGTCAGAAATCCAGTGAGATACCTGAAACTCAGAAGCTTCTTTCACCAAAAGGCTACGGCACTTATTACAAAGAAATAAGGGTGCCTGCAGACTTGGAGAAGGTCTATATTTACTTCCCTGACATGGCAAGCGCTTATGAGCTGTGGAGTAACGGTGTTCGACTTGGTGGTAATGGCATTATCGCCACAGATAAAGAGCATGAAAAACCGGCTTATTTACCTAGGGTTTATGAATTTACGCCACAAAATGGAAGAATTAAGCTTTTCATAAAAACATCAAATTACCATTATCAGTGGGGAGGCATATGGTATGCCCCTCAAATCACCGATGATAGTGGCGTACATCTTATTAGAGATATACCTATTCTCAAGGCTGTAGCATATAGCACGATGTTGCTTGGAACGGCCGTCTTTTGTTTGCTGATATTTCTATCTCGACCTAAGGATAAGAAAATTCTATTCTTTAGCTTATTTTGTTTTGCTATCGGTATTCGGCGTTTGAGTATGGATGAGCGTGTACTTTATTTGCTCAATCGATTTGACTGGCAAACGCTACAGGCAACCGAAAACATTACGATGTATCTCATGTTGCCGCTTTTTCTGAGTTATTTTCAATTGATTTTTCCTCAAGCTACCTCTAGGAGGCTTCCCTGGCTTGGTTGGTTAACGGCAATTCCTTTCTGCATTGCCGTGTTAATACTTGATGTGGAAATCTATGCAACGTTAAACCCCTACTTTCAAATACTGCTATTGATATTCGTGCCTTTTATTTTATATAGCTGGTGGCGTGCACTAAAGACCAAGCTTAAGAATGCGAAAGTTTTTGGCTTAAGTCTGTTTGTTTTTCTTTTTGCCGTCATCAATGACATGCTTAATTATAGTTATGTGATTAATACGACAAACCTGACCCATTTGGGGGTTTTGGCTTTTGTGCTATTTCAATTAACCGGGCTTGTTAGGCGGTATTTAAAGAACTTCCGCGAAATAGAAACTTTATCGACGACGCTTCAAGAGCAAAATAAATCGCTCATCAAACTTGATGAATTTAAAGATGACTTTTTGGCCAGTACCTCTCATGAGCTAAGAATGCCGCTTCATGGCATTGCTGGTTTGGCTAAAACCATTAAACAAGAGTCTCCAAGTCTATCTAGTGGTGCTCAAAACAGAATCAATCTCATTGAATCAACGGCAAAACGTTTAGGGAATTTGGTTAACGATATACTCGACATATCGAGCATGAAGCACGATAAACTTAGTATTCAAATAACGCCCACTTATTTGAGTCCGCTTATTGAAAGTACGATTCAAAGTCTGAGTCCGCTCATTAAAAACAAGCCGATCACGCTGGACTATGATATCGATGAAGACGCTAATCAAGTGCTTGCAGATGAACAGCGCCTACAGCAGATTCTCTACAATTTAATAGGTAATGCGATCAAATTTACCGAGCACGGGAGTGTACACATTGAAGCTCACCGTCAAGGTAAGCAAATTCAGATTCAAGTGACTGATAGTGGTATCGGTATTTCACCTGACCAGTTAGATATGGCTTTGAAACCGTTTGAAATGGCCGATAATCAATCCCGTAATGAAATTAGGGGTTCAGGGTTGGGCTTGTCTATTACACGAATGCTTGTTGAGTTACACAAAGGGATTTTAACGCTCAGGTCAATAGAAGGTGAGGGTACAACTGCAGAATTTACACTTCCTATCGCAGAACTCAAACCTAAAAGTGTGTTAAAAGTGAGTGAAGCTGAGCACTATGAGCAGGAAGTTTTAGGGTCTATCAATGTATCAAATGACATGAGTATGAGTGTCCCATTCACATCTGAAGAGGATACTAAGAGTCTGACTAAGAATGCGCTGATTTTGTATGCTGATGATGAAGAAGTGAACCGGGAGCTCGTAGCCAGTCAATTAGTTGCAGCAGGTTATCAAATTGAAGTGTTTCCAGACGGGCGCTCTTTATTGGAACAGCTGCCTCATTCCTCACCAGAACTTATCTTGCTGGACTGGATGATGCCCGGGAAAAATGGTTTGGAGGTTTGTAAAGAAATTCGAAAGCAGCACGATGCCTATAACCTACCCGTTATTATGCTAACCGCGCGACATCAGGTTCATGATATTGTACAGGCGCTTAATGCTGGTGCGAATGATTATCTTACCAAGCCTTACCATGAGCAAGAACTCATTGCGCGCGTTTATAGTCAAGTCAGTGTTAAGCGCTTGCTAAGCGCTTCATTAGAAAATGAGCAGCTTAAAAATGAGGTCCAACACCAGAAAAACCAAAAGCAACAACTCAATCTGTCTAATTTACGGCTCACTAATGCATTGGATACATCACAAGAAAATATCTTACTGTTAAATGAAGACCTAGATATTGTATTCGCCAATATTGGTGCCAGGTCTTTGATGGAAATAGATGATGCAGAGCTGTCTGGCCTTAGTCAATCTGACTTGAGCCACTCCGATATTGCCATTTCCCGTTATATCGATGATGAATCGATTTCCCAGCTTAATGCGCATTTAAACTCGGACCAAACGCGAAGTAAATTATCTCTTCTGCTTAATACACAATCAAAAGCCGTAAGAGTATCAGTCCAAACGACTGGTAGTGATAATGAGCGATTTCTATCGCTGATCCTTCGCAGCAATGACATAAAAACGGCAACAAGTACTCAAGTACTACTTTCAAGTCTAACTCAGGAGTTGGCTGAAAACCGACAGCGAATGGAGCAGATCGAGTCAACACTGATTCAGCTCAATACTGATGAGGTTGTAAATTTACCCGAAGTATCTACTTACTTACCTGAAGCTGATCCAAAAGAGTTGGTTGTCCAAGCGTTACGTATGACACTTATCACATGGGAGCGATATACCCATAAAACAAAGGCAGACCTTGCAGAAGAAAGTCATTGTTGGCGTGTCTATATTGATGGTGCGACCGCTAAAACACGAACCTTGGATAAGTACTTAAGTGTGAAGACTTTACCTGCTAAGCCGCGGTGGCGTGCAGTGATTAAAACTGCTAACTATGTATTGGATCATTGTGAGTTGAGTGAAGAGGATCAGCAGGCTTTAACTGAATTGATTCAAAAGGTGAACGATGCTTATTCGTAGCACCTTTCTAAAAGCAATTATGTTGCCGGCCAGTAAAAAATAGTTAGCCAACAGTCTCGCATTCCAATTTTCGCTCAAGCACTCCATTCATCAATATTGTGAACTAGTCCCCCAAAGTACCTTGATTTGCACACTTTTGAACACGTTTTAACCTGAATTTGCACTGCAAGTTTGCCTCACCTGCGCGAGCATAATTGCAGTGCATTTTTCCTTGGATTGATGCCATACGAAAATAATTAAAAATATAACTTAATAATAATGGAGCACACCATGAAATTACACATGAGCAAGATGGGAGCGTTAGTACTTGGCGCAACTATGTTAACAACACAAATGGCCGCAGCCGATTCAAGCACTGATAAAATCAAAGTTATGTCACGTAACATATACTTAGGTGCTGATATATTCCCAGTTATCGCGACTGCACAGCAGCAGGCTGAATTACCTCCAGAACAGCAAAATCCTATTGCTATTCCTCTAGCAGTAAGCGAAGTGTTCCAGACAGTTCAAGCAACTAATTTCCCAGAGCGTGCACAAGCACTTGCTGATGAAATTGAGCGTCGTCGACCTCATGTCATTGGTTTACAAGAAGTCTCTCAGTGGTTCACAGGTCCAGCTGACTCACTAGTTGGCGGCACTAGCCCAGCTACCGATGTTGTGTATGATTATTTAGATATTCTGATGGCAGCACTTGCAGAGCGCGGTTTAGATTACACCGTAGCTTCTAGCGTCGATAATGCCGATTTAGAACTTCCTATGGTTACAGGTGTCGATGAAACTGGTTACCCAACATTCGCAGATGTTCGTCTTCATGATCGTGATGTCATACTCGTCAAGAACAACGAAAATGTAAGCTTCGCTAACGAATATAGTGCTAACTTTACAACAAACGGTTCTGTAGATCTTGCAGGTACAACGGTTGAATTTACCCGTGGTTACAACATGATTGATGTGAACGTAAAAGGCGCTGATTATCGTTTTGTAAACACTCACTTAGAAGTCGGTGGATCTGAGCCATATATGTCTCTACAAGCTATTCAGATGAATGAATTACTGCAAGTAGTTACAGCAACTACTGCACCAGCTTTACCAGTTATTTTGGTTGGTGACTTTAACAGTGCACCGGAAGATGGACCATTTGAGTCTGCGTTTGGTCTAGGAACTTTATATCCTCCTTACTTACAGGCGGTAGGAACCGGTTACAGCGATATTTGGTTATCAAAGAAAAAGCCTAAAGATGGTTTTACTTGCTGCTTCGCACCAAACGTATCTGATGAAGATGCTGAATTGTATCAACGTATCGATCACATCTTCTTTGATCCAAAAGCACGTGAAGTGGCGAAGTTGAAAGCTAAAGTTGTCGGTGACAGCAACGCTGATATGACAGACACAAGTGGTTTAAACCCATCTGATCACGCTGGAGTATTTGGTAAGATCAAACTAGAGAAATAAACCTCTCTGTAAAATAAAAAGGCCAGAGTCCTGACTCTGGCCTTTTTGTATCATCTATATGAAACTGACTTTCAGTAACTAAAACTCTCTTTAAATATAAAAATTCGTCCCTACCTGAGATACTGCTTTCTAGCATCTAAAGATGTTCTATTTAAAGTCTAAAGCTTAAATATATTGCTGCTTACCTACTCATTGATTGGTGTAGACCAATTCAAGAAAATTCTGTATTTGGTTTCATTGCTGTGATCGATCCATTTTGTGATGGGCAGTTGATAGGATCAAAATCTGGCTCAATAACAGTTATAAATTCATCGTTGGCAGGTGAGTCATTATGGTAATTCTGACATGTTGGTGTCGTGATGTTTTGCATTTCTTTTGAAGGTGATGGAGTAAAAAAGTCGTCAATATAATTATTTAAAATTAGTCCGGTTTGTGATGGTGTAGTTTGTTTGAATTCAGGTGTTCCTTTGGTATAGCAAGCAGGGTCATGACCAAAAGAAATCGAAATTTCAGGCTCTGGAAGGCTATAAGAATAGTAATCAAGTGGAGGTTTATTTTGAACTTGGCGATTTGAATGAGTCTCGCGTCGAGAGGTTTGAAATTTTGGATGCCTTCGTTTATGCCTTTGTTTTGTTTTCAGGCTAGACACAGAGCACAGGACGTAATGTTTGCTAATTTGGAATAGCGTAACGATAACTAAGAAGGAGTAGATAGCTTCTAATGATGTGACTAAAATTGTATTCAAAGTTGTTCTGCTTGTTAAGGAATTAAGTACTCAAATCTATTCAAAATCCCTTCACTAGATTAACCCAAGAAACAGTTCAACCGCCTCTTGTTTTAAAGAGTAGTTGAAGAAATGAAAAACTTCTTTGATTTATGTCTGTTCTTAACTTCTTGTAATTTTATGTAACGCTTATGCGTACGTGCATATTTATATAAAATCGAAGACTATTTATCAGGTTTAGTTGTTAACTTTACCGTTAAATCTGTTGCTGGGATCTACTATAGTTGACTGGTTTCAGTGCTTAAGTGTCAGTGTTTTTTACATAAAAAAAGTTCATAGATAGGCGGTGTAATTTTATGTGTCTAAATATTAATATATTTTAATCTTTTGGCATGAGGCATGCATTTTTTTAATGGAGCTTTTCTGTCAAAGCAAAATCAAAGAAATATGGGGTCAAATATGAATAACTTACTAAGTGGGTTTAGTGCTTGTGTTTTATTTGTCATTTCGTCAACGTGTTTTGCTCTTCCATTTTTACAGCTTGATATCGGTGGTGGAACCTATGTTGGTGGAAGCGAAGAATCGACCATAACCACTGATGATCAATTTACGTTATACGCACTGGCAAACAAGAAAAAAGCTAAAAATAAGCTGGGCAGTAACTGGTTGGACGATATGTTTTACGTCTCGTTTGCAATTACACCCAATGATAACTTATCTGCCAATGTTTCTCCTGACTTAGGCAGCTTTAGCATTGATGGAACAAGTTATGATGCGACTGGCGATATGGTTTTTGGTGTGCCGCCAATAGAGACCGATGGTACTGCCGGGAAGGATCCAGGCGATCTAAGTAAACACGGTATATTTAAAACCTACTTCCTTGAGTTGGCTTTTCAATTTACAGGTTCGAATGAATCAGCCAAATACAATGTACAAGATGACCCGGGGGATGTGACAGACTATCCTGGGACTGGTCTTTTCTTTGAGTCATGGGATGTGGACATTAGCAACCTTGCTGATGGCTATGGCCTGCATTTTGACCTTTATCACGAGAAGTACCTTACAAACGGAGATGTTGATAAGGATTACAATGCGCCTTATTCACATGATGCCGCCACATCGCTAGCGAGAGTTTCAGAACCTTCTTCCATTGCGCTTCTAGCTCTTGGTCTTTTGGGGCTGGCTATTGCAAGACGAAGAACCGTGTCTTCTTAGTTGCTTTTTGGTGGCATTAATTCTTAATGTCACCAAATACTCTTTGCCATATTACTTTGGTCATTGCATTCCTAGGATTTCAGCAAGCAATAAACTCAGAATAGACGTGTTATTAAGAGTTTATTGCCTCCGAGATTTGGGTTACCTTATTCGGATTAGATATTTCTTCTAGTGCTTCCGGTCTGCCTTTACAGGCTTGAACAACTAGATCTTTGTGTTTTGCCAGTAATAGCCCGAACGATTCAGCTTGCGCTTCATCAATATCTTTAATCTGGCTTTCAAGAAGCATGGTGAATTGTTCACCTAGTTCGAGCATCTTGTCATGGGCATCGGCTTCTTTCTTGTTTTCAAACATAGATCCATCCCTATCGCATTTCCACATTGCTATAACGGCCATAATGTTTCCTTGGTCACTAGATTAAAAAATCAAATTATGCTGTATATTAACTCAGTATATTCCTTTCACGCAAATTTTGCTGAGATGGGAGTGTGAATTAATAATCAGCGGCTAATAAGCGTTTTATTTCATTTTCAGAAAAACCAGCCTGACGTCTTAAGTCTGCATTAATGGGTTTCTTCAAAGGCGCATGCAAGTATTGTTTGGCTAGTTTTAAAAAGGTGGAGTCAGGCTCTAATTTTTCCTGCTTACAACGATAATGAAACCACCGTGTTGCGGCACTGACATGGCCTATTTCATCATTGGCGATCATATTCAATACATCAATCATGGGCTTATCACCGACATTTTCGAACTTCTTAATCGTTAAAGGAACAACGTCTAATGCCCGGGCTTCAAATATTCGGTGAACAACGCCCATGCGATGCATTAAATCATGTTCGGTATTGATCGCCATATGCCAAAGCTCTTCGTGCGCGGGGAAATCCCCATACTCAAAACCTAATGTTCTTAGTTGGTCTCGAAGTGCAAAGAAATGCGTTGCTTCTTCAGCTGCAGCAAAAATCCAGTCATCGTAATACTCTTTAGGCATATCTCTATAACGGTAAACAGCATCCAAGGAGAGGTTAACAGCGGTTAATTCGATATGTGCAAGTGCATGAATCATGGATGCTTTACCTTCAACGCTACCTAAGCGTCTTCTGGGTAAGTCTCTTTGAGCAACGATTTCAGGTTTATTTAAACGCCCTGGTTGGTTTAAGTGAAGTGGTTCACTACCAATCTTCCATTCTAATTTATCTGATTTCCAGTCGCTTACCCAATCAAGTGTCTTTGCTAGTTTTTCATCCGGGGATGCTAATAGAAAACATGCTTTGGCTTGTTCATATAGATTTTTCATATCCAGTTTCCTAAAGGCTCGATTCACTTTTTATGTGGGTATTAATAGGCGACATTCTATCCGATATCAGCTTAAGTCGATTCCAATATTTCATAAAAACTGGAAAAAGATCGCTCAAATTATTTATTCAGGCAGATAAAAAAATGGCCATAAGGAACAAGACAGATTGTTTTGGTCTAGGTTAAATTTGTTTCAGGGTTATCTGTAGCCGTATTTTTTTCAGTAAATCCAGACCCAATAAAAATAATGAATCTGAGGTTATCTAAATGAAAAAACCACACAGCCTGGTCAAGCGGCTTATGCTTGGCGTATTACTTGTATTACCTACGATGGTGCTCGCTTATGAGAATAACTATTTGATAGGGCAGGGGATTCATGACGTTACAGGACCGTCTGCTGAAGTTGGTATGATGGGGTATGCGAATCCAGATCAGAAAACCTCAGGTATTCATACTCGCCAGTGGGCAAGGGCATTTATTGTTGCTGACCCAAATACCAATGACCGGTCTGTCTTTGTTAGTGTTGATGCAGGCGCGCTTTTTCAGTCTGTCTCTCAAGGTGTGTTAAGCAAGTTACAGAATAAGTTTGGTAGTACATATAATGTACGTAATGTGGTACTTAGCGCGACCCATACTCATGCTGCAGCCGGTGGACAGTCACATTATGCATTGTATGACATTACTATTTTGGGCTTTATTCAACAAGCTTATGATGCTCAAGTAGATGGAATCGTTGCGGCCATTGAAAAAGCACACAACAATCTCAAGCCCGGGTATATTCTGGTCAATAAAGGAGACTTGGCTAATGCTAGTTATAACCGTTCCAAGCCTGCTTATGATAACAATCCAATTGATGAGCGAAATGCTTACAACTCCAATATTCAAAAAGAAATGACGGTATTGAAGTTTATGGGGGCTGGTAATAATGAAATGGGCATGATCTCATGGTTTGCGACGCATCCAAATGCCATGGGTAAAGATATAACGCTTCAGAGTAGTGATAATAAAGGTTATGCCTCATATTTATTTGAACGTAAGTTAAAAGGTTCAACCTATAATAATTCAAATGATTTTGTTGCGGCTTTTGCGATTAATAATGCAGGTGACATGTCGCCTAATGTTAACCCAGATAGTGAAGGTCGTGGCCCTACTTCTGACCGGTTTGAAAACGTACGCATAATTGGTCAGCGTCAATATGATACGGCAGTTTCGTTATATGATAACGCTTCACAGCAATTGACAGGTAGTATCAAATCTCAGCATCGTTTTGTTGACTTCTCTAACACAGAAATATCAGGTGACTTTACGGATGGATCAGTAAAGCATACATGTGTTGCCGCTTTAGGCGAAGCATTTGCGGCGGGCACTGAAGATGGTCGTGGGCCAGACCTGTTTAGTGAAGGCGCAACTACGACGAATCCTTTCTTACAGTTTATAACTGGCATGTTGGTTGCGCCGATCACGCAAGCTGACCGCGATTGTCATGGGGAAAAAGCCATTTTAGTGGCGCAGGGTAAATCGACACCTTATCCATGGTCACCGGAAGTATTGCCGGTTTCAATTCAGAAAATAGGGCAATTAGCCATTTTAGCTGTGCCAGCTGAGTATACGATTATGGCTGGGCGCAGATTAATGGCAACGGTAGACAGTGTGTTAGGTAATACCATCTCTTATTCCGTGGTGGCGGGTTTATCTAATGCTTACTCAGGTTATGTCACCACAAAAGAAGAGTATGACACACAGCAGTACGAAGGCGGCTCAACACATTTTGGGCCATGGACCTTAGCAGCTTATCAGCAGGCATTTTATCAGCTTGCCAGCAATTTGCTGCCAGCAGGGACAAACCCTGTGCCAGGCTTAAATCCGACTCCTTTTACTAATGTTGAGCCTATGCCGCGTGATCTGACGGGTGAAACGATTAATTTCCAAACTGGCGTTGTCTGGGATGCTCCTCCAATATTTAAGAGTATTGGTGACTTAGTACAAAATGCTAACAGCAGTTACAACAAAGGTAGTCAGGTTGTCGTGAAATTCTGGGCTGGACACCCCAAAAACAATTTACGTACTCAAGGTACTTTCATGGAGGTTCAGTATTGGAAAAATGGACAATGGAATGTTGTCGCAACCGATAATGACTGGGCGACAAAATATGAATGGAAGCGAATTGATGGCGTTTGGGGGACTTCCCATGCCATCCTAACTTGGGATATCCCTACTAGTACGCCAGGTGGTTATTACAGACTTAAGCATTATGGCGATAAGAAAAATGGCTGGACGGGTAATATTTCTTCCTATACGGGAACAAGCCGGTATTTTACGGTTAATTAACCTAGTTCATTAAGTGTCATGTGTAGTGTTGGCTGACAGGGATGTTCAGCCTTTTTTGGTTTGAATAGGCTCACATTTAGGCAGAGTTGATATTGACCTGCTCCTATAATCAGAGCAGTCTTAGCGTATACAATAATTGTAATTCCAATAAAAATAATGATGTAGTATGACCTCTTCACAAAATAGCAAAAAAACAAGCTTTGCTTTAAACCAGATTGCCAGTTTAGGTGATCAAAAATACCCCAGCTTTGAATTACGAATTATATTTGAATATTTATCAGCTCAGGGTTATCACGAATGGTGTCAGGAAAAGCTGCTTGAGCTGGGGATAAGCTCGCAAGACTTGGAGCACACATTTATCAGCTCACATCAGGCGTTGGGCGGTTTAAACCTTGTTATGAACGAATTTTATGAGCCTGGCTTAGGTTGTAAAATTGCTCAATCGTATCGACTAAATGACTTAGGCGCTATTGGGGCCTGCGTTGCAAATGCCAGTACGTTAGGTGAGGCAATGGAGATCACACAAACTTACTATGACCTCATTGGCAGCTTCACTGATATTGTTAATATTGTTGATGAAAATACTTTCACTAATCGGCTGGTTGATGTGTCGAGATTAAATCCTCAGGTTTTACAATTTTTATTCGAATTGACCTTCTCAGGTATGGTGACTTTAAGTAAGGAGTTGACTGATCAAAAAGTACATATTCAAACTATCCGGTTTACAGCTTCTTTGAGTGACAAGGAAAAGCTGGATTACCAGAAACTATTTAATTGCAAAGTAGAGGATAAGTCAAAGTTTAATGAGTGGGTGATTGGGATGGAGACGATGCTTACCCCTATTACTAAGAAACTTCATTCACCTGCTGAGGCTGAAAAAAATCTTAAGTCTTTACTGGGTGAACTAAATAAAGAACAAGGCTTAGTCGATGATATTGACTGTATTTTGAAAGGCTCAATGGGTGATTTTCCAGACCCGGATATGATTTCCCATGCATTGGGAATGAGCAGTCGAACCTTACGTCGAAGGCTAAGCAAAATGGGCACTAGTTTCAGTGCTTTAATGGATAAAATCAGGTGCCAGTTAGCGATAAATTTAATTCAGCATAAGAATCTTTCGAACGAAGCGCTGGCTGATGAGTTGGGTTATTCAGATGCCGCTAATTTCTATAATGCATTTAAAAAATGGACTGGGAATAGCCCTAGTTACTATCGAGTGACTGATACTTAGCTTGTGTTGCGGGGCGAGCTACTAATAAAAAAAGCCCTTACGCTATTCAATAGAAACGTAAAGGCTTTCAATATATGTGTTTACTAAGCCGTGTTAAATGTTTATTTTCCAGTCCATTGCGGTTTTCGTTTCTCTAAAAATGCACGCAGACCTTCTTTCTTATCAGCCGTTTCAATAAGTGCTGCCTGCGCAAATTTCTCTAAAGCTAGACCTGAATGCTGGCTGGATTCCAATCCGTAGTTCACCATAGACTTCATGAAATGCGGCACAAGCGGTGCGAAACTGGCAATGTGGTCAGCCATGTGTGCGAGTGTAGGCATTAGTTCTTCTGATTCAACTAAACGTGTGATTAAGCCAATTTGATAAGCGCGCGCCGAATCAATGGTTTCACCCATTAATAACATTTCCATGCCCCAGGCCTTGCCCACAATTCTTGGTAATCGCTGTGTTGCGCCACCACCAGGAATGATACCCAGCTTGCCTTCAGGCGTTGCATATTTTGAGTTTTTTGTACCGATACGGATATCACAACCAAGTGCTAACTCAAGCCCGCCACCCATACAAATACCATTAATTGCTGCAATGGAGGGTATAGATGAGCGTTCCAAGCGTTCTGCAAAGCCTTGAACAATAGGCTCTAATGCTTTTCGAATATCTCTATGTTCTACTTCACTAAGGTCGGATCCTGACGCAAAAGCTTTTGCTCCAGAGCCGGTAAGACCGACGACGCGTACAGCCGGATCTCTCTCAGCTAACGAAAAAGCTGCGTGTAGCTCATCTAATGTCGCAAGTGACACAGCATTGTGCTTTGTTGGTCTGTTTAGGGTAATTAGTCCAAGCGGCCCTTTTACTTCATAAAGAATATTTTCGTACGGCATTGCCAATCGGCCTCAATATTTCTAATAAAATTTTAGTAGTGTATTTTGTGCTACAAGGAGTATAAACAAAACAGCGAGGATTTATCGCTGTTTATACACTATGGGATGACGAAAATTACCGAAAGGTGACGCATCCGTCAACCTAATAATTTCCTCTATGGGTTTTTGGTTGAATTCGAGCCCTGAAGTTGCCAGACAGGGGGCGCAATCATTACAATACCTGCGCATAAAATTATTAGGAAAATAAAATGACTCAAACCTATAAAATTGCCATTTTAGCCGGTGACGGCATTGGCCCCGAAATAACAGAACAAGCACTGCGTGTACTAAAACTGATTGAACAGAAAAGAGATGTAAAATTTGATTGTGTTGACGCCGAATTTGGTGCGTGCGCTTTCTTTTCAACTGGTAAATCATTTCCAGAAGAAACTAAAGCAATTTGTACTTCAGCAGACGCCGTTTTAAAAGGCCCGATTGGTTTGAGCCATGAAGAATCAGAAAAGATTCCTGTTGAAGAACGTCCAGAGCGCGGTGCATTATTACCTTTGCGTCGTCATCTAAATACCTATGCTAACTTTCGTCCTATTTCGTTACCGAAAGGCATGGCTCACTTTTCGCCTTTGAAAGCAGAAATTGTTGGTGAAGGCATCGACATACTTCTTATCAGAGAATTGATTGGCGGTTTGTATTTTGGTGGAAAAGAGCGCGGCGTAACAGAGGATGGCAAGCGTTATGTGAAAGAAACATTGGAGTATGATGAAGACCAGATTCGTCAAATCGTTACCGTGGCTTTTAAAGAGTCAATGAAACGCAAAAAAGTACTTCATAATATCCATAAAAGTAACGTATTGGTTTCTTCCGTTTTATGGAATGAAGTATTGGATGAAGTGGCAAAAGATTATCCAGAAGTAACCGTTATTCATATGTTGGTGGATGCCGCTGCAACTTATTTATGTTTGAACCCCGGTCAGTTTGACGTGATGGTGATGGAAAACATGTTTGGTGACATCTTAAGTGACCAAGGTGGTGGTCTTTTAGGGTCTTTAGGCTTAATGCCTTCAGCGTGCATGGGGCCAGAAAAAGCTTATTATGAGCCGTCTCATGGTTCAGCTCCAGACATCGCGGGTAAAAATATTGCTAACCCATACTCAATGATTGGTTCTGTCGCCTTGATGCTCGATATGAGTTTCAATATGGACGCAGAAGCAAAAGCGGTTTGGACGGCAATGCAGAGTGTCTTTGAAGCGGGTTATTCTACGAGTGATTTATCTGCTGCGGGTGCAAATATTGAGTTACTGAGTACCACGGAGTTTGGTGATAAGGTGATTGCAGCCTTAGAAGAACTTTTATAAGTTAATTAGTGTTCACCCTGAAGTGCAAAAATACAGCGTTTCAGGGAGGGCACAAAATGGAGTCTTTTTCACGACTCAAGCCCTGTCATTCCGGTAGTCTTTTTAGCCGGAATCCAGTTCATTTATGGCTATTTCGGTACTAAAATAATGGGTTCCGGCTGAAAAACGCGCCGGAATGACAAAGTAGAGTCGTATTTAGAATGCCGCTTTCTTTTAGTCTTTCAGAATGTCTTGTAAGGCATCGACCAATGCTTGGCACTCTCTTTCTGTTCCAATTGTTATCCGTAAAAAATCCTCAATACGTGCTTGTTTAAAATGGCGTACGATAATTGATTTCTCTCGTAGCTGAGCCGCAATGTCATTAGCATTTTTACTAGCGTGCTTGGCAAAAATAAAATTTGCAGCCGAGGGAAGTACTTCAAAATCCAGTTCCGTTAATTGCTTGCTAACTTTGTTACGGGTTTGAATGATGGTATTACAGCATTGTTCAAAATAAGTCTGGTCTTCCAATGCTGCGACGGCACCATGAATTGCAAAGCGGTCTAAGGGATAAGAGTTAAAACTATTTTTAATGCGTTCTAAACCATCAATTAAATCAGGGTGGCCAACGGCAAACCCTACGCGTAAGCCCGCTAAAGAGCGTGACTTGGAAAAGGTCTGAATGACCAGTAAATTAGGGAATTTTTCGACTAATGAAATAGCACTTTCACCACCAAAATCAATATACGCTTCATCGACCACCACAACAGAGTTTGTATTTCTGTTGAGTAAGTTTTCTATCTTGGATAATGGTAGCACTTGGCCTGTCGGAGCATTGGGGTTGGGGAAAATAATACCGCCATTATCAGTATGATAATCATCAAGGTTTATTTCGAACTGGCCATTTAAAGGAACTAGTTCAGGCTCTATTTCATATAAACCACAATAAACAGGATAAAAACTGTAGCTGATATCTGGAAAAAGAAGTGCTTTGTCTTGTTTGAGTAATCCCGCAAAGGTATGTGCCAGTACCTCATCGGAACCATTTCCAACAAAAACGTTATTTTCATTTATATCGTAATAGCGAGCAATGGCCTTTTTTAGGTCACTGGCATTCGGGTCAGGGTATAGGCGTAGTAAGTCGCTCGCTTCGGTTTTCAGTGCCGTTAACACTTTAGGCGAAGGGCCGAAGGGGTTTTCATTCGTATTCAATTTAATTAAGTTCGATACCTTAGGCTGCTCTCCAGGTACATACGGAGTTAAGGTGTGAACGATATCGCTCCAAAAACGGCTCATGCTAATTCTCAATGTTCGCTATTACAAAAGTGTGGCCCTATACAAAGTTGATTAGTAAAAAAATACTAGTCGTACAGGGTTCGATTTCGGCCTACTGTATCTAATATTAACGGGAATTTGAAATAGGATTTGACTTTTATGTATATGTGCGCAATTATGCACGCATGACTGATGATGACCATATTGAAAAAACACTAAACCAAATTGATAATGACTTTGTCAAAGCGCTTGCTGAGCCTGCTCGAATTGAGATATTAAAACACTTGATTGTCAGTGGCTCGTCTGATGTAAAAGACTTGTCTGAAAAAATGCCTCAAGATCGTTCGGTTATTTCTCGCCATTTGGCTCTGATGGAAAAGGCCGGCATTCTTAAAATGAAAAAAGAAGGTCGTCATGTCATTTATAGTGTTGACGGTGAAGGTGCTTTGAAAAAGTCTGAGCAAATTGTTGAAACGATTCGATCGTGTTTAAAGCTTGGCTGCTGCTGAGTTTTTTGAATAGTAAGTGTGCATAAGGGTGCATTTAAGCATTTAGTTTTATTTTCTGAGGATATATAAGCGATGAAGAACAAAACTCTTAAATCTGTTGCGGCAGGGGGCTTGCTGGATCGACGCTCATTTATATTAAGTGGCTTAGCGCTATCGAGTACTTATCCGCTTGCAGCACTATCACAGGCTACATTAGAAAAACCAAGATCTATGCCAGATAACATTGGAAGCGAATTGCCTCAATGGATGAAGGTACCTGGGTATGGTGCCAGTGAATATGGGCAGCCGTCAGGTCATGAAAAACATATTAAGCGTTATTTAGAGAAAAATACCCCTGAAACTTCAATTTTTTCGATTTGGCATACACCGATTGCAAATCAAAGAGGCATTATCACGCCAAGTGGACTTCATTTTAGTGTTAGTCATAACGGTATTCCTGACATTTCCCCTGAAAAACATCAGCTGATGATCCATGGCCTTGTTGATAAACCACTAAAATTTGATATTGAAAGTTTGATGCGTTACCCAATCGTGTCAAATATTAATTTCTTGGAATGTGCAGGTAATACGGCACCCAATGCCGTTTCTTTTAATGCTTTGGATCAAAACTGTCAGGAATTATTTGGCCAGATATCCGGCTCTGAATGGGCGGGTATTCCTCTAAAGTACTTGCTTCAAGAAGCTGGCCTTAAGCCCAACGCAAAATGGGTGATCGTAGAAGGGGCCGATGGTGGTTCACATGCACGTAGTATTCCCCTATCCAAATTACTTGATGATGCGATTATTGCAATGTATCAAAATGGAGAGCGGCTGCGTCCCGAACAAGGTTACCCCATGCGTTTATTTCTGCCAGGCTGGGAGGGTAATGCGAGTGTGAAATGGGTGCATCGTCTTGAAGTGACCGATAAACCGGCTTTTACTAAAGATGAATCTGGGCTTTATAGTGATATTTTGGAAGATGGCAGGATAGAGCGATTTTCATTTCACATGGGCGTGAAGTCTGTGATTACGCATCCATCAGGGAAGCAGCAGTTACCTGATAAAAAAGGTTTTTATGAAATTTCAGGTTTGGCATGGTCTGGTCATGGAAAAATTAAGTATGTTGAAGTGTCTGCGGATGGCGGCTTAACTTGGGCCAAAGCACATTTGGATAGTCCTGTGCTGTCTAAATCGCTCACACGATTCCATATTCCTTGGCAGTGGCAAGGTCATGAAAGCACTATTCTGAGTAGAGCAACAGACGAGCAGGGAAATGTTCAGCCAACACGTGACAAATGGCGTGAAAAGTACGCAAGCTATTCTTTTAATCATTATAACGCTATACAGGCGTGGCATATTGACCGGGATGGGAAGGTGAAAAATGTTTATGTCTAACTTAATCCGTCAACTTTATGTTGTGAGTATTTTTCTGTTTTTAAGCATTATTTCAATTAATGCTTGTGCAGGTGAAACTACTTCAGCTCTAAAAATAAATCTAGGACAGGCTTTAAGTCAGTCTGAAATTAATAAATATGCGATCACTATTACCCCTGACGGAAAACACCTTCCCAAAGGTCAAGGAAGTGTGGCACAAGGTAGAAAACTATATAACAATCAATGTCAGATGTGTCATGGCGAAAATGGCATTGAAGGGCCAGCAGCAAGATTAGCTGGCACCAATGGCTGGATAAGTTTTTCTGATCCGCTAAGAATATTGAGAATTAAAAAGTACCCAGTACTTCTGATTTCCGTCGGTGAGCTATGGCCTTATGCCACGACAATTTTCGATTATATACGACGAGCAATGCCGCATTATGCACCAAAAAGTTTAAACAATGATCAGGCCTATGCCTTAACGGCTTATATCCTTTATTTAAATGGCTTGATTGAAGAAAAAATAATAGTAGATAAGAACAGTATTCTCGAAATAAAAATGCCAGCGCATGAACTCAGTGTCGACGCCTGGAAAGAAGAGTCTGAATCAAATAAAAATATAAGAAAAAATAATGATAACGATCAGTAAATTAAAAAAAATATTTTTACTCTCTCTACCTATCATTGGTGGCATGGTCTCCCAGAACTTACTTAATCTGGTGGATACCGCTATGGTTGGTCAGCTTGGTGCAACAGCGCTAGCTGCAGTAGGTGTCGGGAGTTTCGCTGTATTTATGTCTCAATCAATGGTTTTGGGCTTGTCTAGTGGTGTACAGGCCGTAGCTGCCCGTCGAGTAGGAGAAGGGAGAATTGAGTTAGCGGGGATCTCTCTTTCATCCGGTATGGTGATTGCTGTTCTTTTAGGCTCATTACTGACAGCACTTATTTATCCCTATGTTCCAGTATTATTTTCCTACTTGAATTCAGATGCAGGCATTGCAGAGCTTGCTGTCCCTTATTGGAGAATTCGACTATTAGCGATGGTTTTCATGGGCTTGAATTATGCCTTTAGAGGCTATTTCAACGGGATAAGCCAACCTAAGTATTACATGATGTCGTTGATTGCGATCCATGTTATTAATGTGATTTTGAACTACCTATTCATTTATGGACATTTTGGTTTTCCAGCGATGGGCACCGATGGCGCAGCATTAGCCAGTGCCATTGCAACTGTCTTTGGTACGGTGATTTATATTTCAGTTGGCCTGTTTAAGCTGAATCATTTGAATATTTTTAAATTTCGTTTAAAAGTGTCTGACCTTACGACAGTCTTTAAGTTAACCATTCCTGCTGGTGCACAGCAGTTAATGATTGCCGTGGGCGTTACCAGTTTGTTTTGGATGGTAGGACGATTGGGTGTTGCCGAACTAGCGGCGCTGAATATCTTGATCAACATACTAATGTTATGCATCTTACCTGGTTTTGGTTTTGGGATGGCTGCCGCCACATTGGTTGGTACAAGTCTGGGTGAAAAGGATATGTTATCCGCAAAGCAGTGGGCTTATGATGTGGCTAAAGTAGGCGGGGTGACTACTTTAATCATCGGCGCGCTGATTTCATTTTTTGCAGCGCCTATATTGACTGTCTTTACGACAGATACTGAAACGATTGATATGGCCCTAAGGGCTTTACAAATGACAGGAGCTTTAATATTTATTGATGTTATGAGTGTGATTATGATGAACTCATTGCTAGGGAGTGGCGATGTAACGATTGTATTAAAAACCAGTCTGTTTTTTCAATGGCTCGTTTTTTTCCCTTTAGGGTGTGTTCTGGTATTTTTCTTTCAGCCATCGTTCTTACTCATTTGGTCTGTTTTCATGTTTTCACGCCTAGGACAAGGGGCTGTATATATTAATTACTGGCGTAAAGATAAATGGGGAAAGGCAAAAATATAATCTGTTATATTTTGCCTAAGTTATATGGCTAATGAGCATGTTTTGTCTGGTGAACCTAAGCTGATGAATTTAAAATCGAAACAAATTTCATTGCAAGTGTGTGGGCGTCACCAGGCCAGCGAGCAGAAAGGTAGTTACCATCTTGTACAACCCATGCGGCTTTTGAGTTATTCAGGCTATCTCTAACTATACCTGATGTTTTGATTACGTAACTAGGTGAACTTTTTGGGACATCCAAAAAGTCAGTGTCATTATTCAAAGCGCGTTTAATTTCATGCTCTACACTCCAAAATGCTTTTGGATCACTCGATTTTTCCTTATAGGTTCGGTAGTAGTCAGGGTCCCAAAAACGTGCGAAGTATTTAGTGAGCATCCAAGCGGAGTTTTCCAATTTCCATGTGAGTGCAGTGGTTTTTTTACCAAATAAAACGGACTTACCCGTGGAATTTGATATTGACCGTGCAGCTAGTACCACGCCATGACACACCGCAGCGATTGGTTTATGTTGATTGTTTTGGTTCTTTGATTCAAAAAAATCAGCCACAAAGGTTTGTAAGCCTTTATCTTCAAGGTAAGGCTTCATTCTAGGGGCATGCCCCCCGGGTAGCAGCAAACCCTCATAATCTTCAACTTTCAGCTCTGAATACATGCATGGCTTTTGAAAGTTACTATCTAGCTGCATTGCCTGATAGGCTGCCCGTGCATGTTTGTCTGCCCGAAGCATTAATCCGATGAACCGAATTTTTTTGAGTAAAGGTATCCAACCCCAAGGATCAAGCCCTTCACCTGTTAACATCATTATGTCACCTTGTGCGGCTTTGCCATCTGGCGTAGCAAATAGCACGTCAAAACTATTGTCTCGTAAGATTTTCCAGGGCACAGCTACTTCAGTTGGGTCAAAATCATAACTGGGAAGGGGAATGATAACTTTCTTTTTTATTGTTTTCTCTTGGGGCATGCTGCGTGACCTGTTAAGTAAAAATTGATTATTATTTATAAAGTTAGCGGTAAGAACAAAGTTTTATCAAAGTATAAATAAACTATTAAATAAGCTGTGATTCATTCGTGACCTTATTCTGTTGGTGGCCAAGGAAGATAGCTTTATCACTACTTTGAATACTTGCTTCGATATAATCACCTGCTTGCAAATATTGCGGTCGCTTACCTTGAATTCGTTTGAACATTTTCCAGCGAAAAGGTTCGGGCAACAAAGAAAATAATTTCACGATGGCCGGTGAAGGAATCCTCAACGCACAGCCACTAGGTGTGCCGGTTAATATTAAGTCACCGATGTCTAAATCTGAAAAATCTGAAAGTTCTGTGAGTGTTTCAGCCGGCTTGAATACCAGATTTTTAGTATTGTCTAACTGACGTGTTTCACCGTTTACTTTGAGTTCAAGTTCTAGTTGTTTTAAATAATGAATGCTATCTTGATCTAGCAGGCATAAATAAGGCCCAACAGGGCAAAATGTTCGATAGCTTTTTCCCTTAAAAAATTGTGTCTCAGGAATTTGTACATCACGAGCAGAGACGTCGTTGGTGATGACCATGGCAGCAATGTAGTCACTCAGATTACCGTCTGTTACTACTGTTTTCTGGGTGATATTTTTTCCGATGACTAGACCAAGCTCTATTTCATAGTCTAATAAATCAACGTGTTTGGGCTTGATAATGTCACTTTGAGAAGAGCATATAGATGCTGATGATTTGTTAAAGAACATATTGTAGGATTTTGCATCAGGATTCATGCCTGACTCAATCATGTGCTGGCGGTAATTAGCACCTTGGCAAATGACACGTTGATTGCCAACAACAGGGCTAAGTAGTTTTACATCGGACCGTTTTATTTTCTTAAGCTTGTTAAGGTCATTTTTTACCGTATTGAGGATAGATGCTTTATTTTGCAACAGCGCCTTCGTTGTTGGGTATTGCTCAGTTAATAAATGAATGACTTCGCCTTCAATGATGCCCCAGTATTTCTCTTGTGAAAACTCAAAGTGTGCAAGGTGAGTGATCATAATAATGTACCTGTTCGTTGATCGGTAAACTTGGATAAAAAGTCATTTCTAACACCTTCAGCTACTCGGTCGGCAAGCGCCATAATAGTCAGGTAAGGGTTCACCTCTGAACAGCTTGGAAATAGACTGCCATCCGCTACATAGAGGTTTGCTTGTCCATGCACCTTTCCCCAGCTATTGGTCACTGAATGTTTTGGTGATTCACCCATTTTGCACCCTCCCATTAAATGAGCAGAAGCAATAGAAGCTTGTCCTAGTTTGAAATATTTTTCTGTGATGAGCTGTTCGAGTTGATCTGCTTCGTGCTGGTGAATAAAGAACTGTTTGCTACCTGGAGCATGAAGCCTGTTTGCGCCTGCTGTAAACATAAGTTTTGCGCTAGCGCGAATCGCTTTGACAAATGAGCTTTGTATCTTTTTATCTAGTTTGTAGTGCACCTGAGCTTCACCTTGCTTATTAATACTTATACGATTTTCATGATGTGCATCGTCCAATACTAGGGCTATTGTCATTTGTAAGTAAGGGTAACGGCTAATAAACTCATCCACTTGAGTGCCAAACCCCACTAAATTGCGAGAAAAACTAAAAGGAAAGTACATGCATGATTCAAGTAAGAAGCGGTCAGATTTTACAAACTGCTCACTGTAATAATTTTTTGGCGGTCCTTGTGTGCCATCCACTTTGTCAGGGTGTTCTGCCGCCATAATTAATGCCGGGTGACAGGTGAGATAACGTCCAATAACAGGGTTGAATGTCTTGCCAAAAGAGCGCATTAAAATTGCGGGTGTATTGACGGCACCAGCACAGAGAATAATTTTTTTGGCTTTAATTCGATATGAGTGATGTGTTTGGTCTGTTGAAATTGCACTAATATTCTCTTGAGGAGTAATTGTAGCAAGAATATCATTGCCATCAATTCGTTCAACGCGACAGTTAGGGATAACTTGAACGCCATTTTGTTCTGCTTTGGGTATTTGTACCACGGCAGTGCCTTGTTTCGCGCTGCGGGGGCAGCCAAGGTTGCATGTGCCCAAGCCGGCACAATTTCGGGTGTTGATGGCAAACTGATCAACATGCCATCCCAGTTTCTCACAACCTGCTTTAAACCGCTGGTTGTTCTGATTGATATTCGCTTCATCTTCAAAGTGAGCGCCATTTTCTTGCAGGTATTTTTCCATGCGAGGATCGAGATCATCCAATGAAATTCCTGGTACATTCCACTTCTTGACAGCCGTTTCAGGTAACTTAAAAGTAACGCCAGTATAAACATTTGTTGAACCCCCAACACCTTTAGCGAAAGCAAGTGTCATGTCTTGGGTAGTGGTTTGAAATCCCCCACCGCTAAAATAATACCGCTGGGCCATTGCTAATTCTTCGCGGTTATTCTCTGCGGCTACATGGTGAGGGCCAAGTTCAAGTAAGGCTATTTTGACACCTCGCTTACATAAATCAGATAGCTCCTTTGCTACAGTCCCACCACCTGCACCGGATCCAACAATCACAATATCAAATTGAAGTATTTGTTCTGTTTGGGGGGATGGCCTTGAATCTATTTGAATATGAGACATTAAGGATTTCTCCTCTGGTGATAGCCAATTTCATCATGAAGTTCTTTTTGGCCATATACTCCTAGTCTGGCGAGTGTATTCAGCCCCCAAAAACCTTTTCGAAAAATAGACACAGGGGAGTCGAAAAACTTTGCTAGCAGTGATGTTTGCTTTGTTTGGCTTATTTGCCTGAATAGTTTTGCATGAAGGACTAACGATGCAATATCAATGAGTAGGATAAACAACGAGAGCTTTTTTTTAGAGGTTTCATCCTGATTTTGTAAAACTTGATTGATGAGCTTTTTAGAGCGAGACCTTTCTTGGTGAGTAAATGCTTTACTACGCGGAACCAGGCAGTTTTGAATGGCTTCAAAGCGTAAGATCATTTTGCCGGATAAGAAAGGGGCCGGTTGATTTTGTTTCATCGAATACTCGTTGCTCTCATGGGTTTTTATGAGGTGTTTTAGTATCACTTAGTATGGCTGTAATTTTTTTATAAAGTATAAACAATCATGTTCTCAAGGTCTTTGGCAGATCTGGCCAATGTAGTATCCTTGTTCGCCACGATATTATTTTCCTGAGGGTATAACAATAAAAACTAAGCATACTACTGTTGCAGGTTATGTCCGGTTGATTGTTCGTTCATTAGAACAGATCGGTTTGAATGGCCGAGATTTATGCGCACAGTCAGATATCGATTATGAACGATTAACAGACGTTGATGGTCGTGTAGATCAAGATAAAATCACTAAACTCTGGGAGTGTGCTGTCACTGCGACAGGTAATGACGCGCTTGCTTTGAATCTTGCCGGTAATGTGACCAGTGATGCATTGCATTTATTGGGTTATAGCATGATGTCGAGCAAAACTTTATTGGAAGGCTGTCAGCGGTTTGTACGTTACCAACGTGTTGTCGGTGAGTTATTTGATATCAGTATGAGCTTGGTTGCAGGTTCGTATGAATTCGATTTTGGTTATCGGGCAAATGATGAAACCTATGTACCACAGTCCATTGATGCTGCCATGTCGGTGATGGTGGCTTATACTCGTTGGTTAACGCAATGTCAGGGTACTTCTCCGCAAAGCGTGTATTTAATGCGTGAAGAACCTTCGAATACAAAACCTTATACTGAGCTATTTCAATGTCCTGTGTTTTTTTCTCAAGCGCGAAACCAGATGCGTTATGCTCAGAGCACAATGGTGTTAGTGATTCCCACAGCCCAGAAAGAGTTAGCTATATTGCATGATCAATTGCTAGGTGGGTATTTGGATCAGCTTGATAAGCTGAACATCACTGACCTTGTTGAAGAGAAAGTTATTCGTATGTTGCCCAGTGGTTTGCCTAAAGCTGCATTGGTTGCCGCAGCGCTTAATATTAGTAGTCGTACACTTCATCGACGACTTAGTGAGGCGGGTTTAAATTTTCAGACTTGTTTAGAGCAGGTGAGAAAAAAGCTTGCACGAGCCTATCTTGACCAATCTATTGGGAGCGCGGATCTATCTTTAAAGGAAGTTGCTTATTTGTTAGGGTTTTCAGAGCCGAGTAGCTTTTATCGAGCGTTTAAACGTTGGTACGGGCAGACACCGGGCCAGTTTTTAGCCTCGTCTTCGAGTGATTAAGTTATATTTATTTATAGTCGGAATTAAGTACAAATGCCTCAAAGTCCTTATCAATTCCAAATACGTGGCGTGTAAGCCATTCGCGCAAAAATAGGGATATAGACTCCCTGACTTGTTCATCAAACTCATGTTGATCCGAGATCATAGAGTTTAATTCTTCCCTGAATTTATTATGCGCTCTGATATGTTCAGCCATACGGGGGTAGTTGAGTTTTGCCATATAACTTTCTTCGATCACAAAATGACAGTCAGCATAATCGGATAGTTTAGAAAACAGGTTAGTACTTGAGTCGACAGTTTTAAGTTGTTCAATTAATTTAAACAAGGTTTGGTGTTGTGTATCCTGCCAAATTAACTCGCTTGTTTTCCTCATAACTGTTTGCCTCAAAACCTATTAAGACTGTGCTTGCGTGCATTTATCTAAATTATGATATTGACTTCAACGTACACTGTTTATATTGTGACTGTTGGTCATATTTATAAATGAGCGCAACCACAATGTCAAAAAAGATAATGTTCAATCATTTTTCGAAAGCTTTTTGTGTTTTTTTACTTAGCTTAATCTTAGTTAGTTGTGCTGCAAATTCAACATTAAATGCCTCGCTGATTTTTACGCCTCACCCTCTGGAGGGGCGAGAATGTGTTGTGCTAGTTCATGGGTTATGGCGGAGTGGCTTTGCGATGAGAAGTATTGCGAGTGATCTGGAAGATCATGGCTACCAGACAGTAAGTGTTGATTACCCTTCGACTCAAAAAAAGATACCTGAATTAGTGCAGGGGCATCTTTTAAAAAGCTATGACGATTGTCTTCAAACAGGGGCTGAGAAAGTTCATCTGGTCTCTCACTCTATGGGTGGAATTTTGGTACGACAATTCTTGCAGGATCACGCTTTACCTATTGGAAGCAAAGTCGTGATGTTGAGTCCTCCCAATCAAGGTTCTGAGTTGAGTGAGAAGTTTGGCGATAGTTGGTGGTATCAATGGATTGCCGGGCCCGCGGCAGTATCTTTATCTGCAACTCAAGATGGTATTATTTCCAAGCTTAAAGAGATTGATGAGCCGGTCGGCATCATTGCGGCCTATCGAGATTGGAGCTTATGGCCGGATGCCTGGCTGCCTCAACCAAATGACGGAACTGTTTCAGTTCAAAGCATGAAACTGGCAGAGATGGATGACTTTATCCTGATCAATAGCGGTCATGCTCTCATGCGCTATAACGATGAAGTTCAGAACCAAATTCGCCAGTTTTTAGCCTTGGGTGAGTTTGCCCGCTAGTTAAAATTCTGCTGGGCCAAAGGTTGGCGGCTCTTCTTCTTGATCCTCTTCTTTCTCTTCCAGGCTTAAAGATACGCCACCAAAGCTGCTTGGCGTGCTTTCTTCTTTATCTGCGCTTGGGCTGCTGGTGTTTTGAACATCCTCCAAACCGTTGTCTTTGCTATGAAGCTTAATTCTAAGTCTTAGGTTGTTCGCCGAGTCTGCATTTTTCAAGGCTTCATCTAGGCTGATACGGCCATCGACATAAAGTCTAAATAAGGCTGTGTCGAATGTCTGCATGCCTAAGTTTTCTGACTTCTGCATAATTTCTTTAATACCTTCAATTTCCCCTCTCATGATAAGTTCGCTAATGGTTGGCGTACCTAAAAGTATTTCGATTGCGGCGGCTCTTTTTTTATCGACAGTTTCAACTAAACGTTGTGATACAAATGCCCGGAGGTTGAGGGATAAATCAGTTAACAACTGGTTTCGTCGTTCTTCAGAAAAGAAGTTGATGATGCGGTCGAGTGCTTGGTTTGCATTATTTGCGTGTAGTGTCGAGATACATAAATGGCCTGTTTCAGCAAAGGCCAAGGCGTGCTCCATGGTTTCTTTGTCTCGGATTTCGCCTATAAGAATTACGTCAGGTGCTTGTCTGAGTGTATTTTTAAGGGCTTTTTCAAAGCTGCGAGTATCGACGCCTACTTCTCGTTGATTAATGATGCTTTTTTTGTGTTTGTGTATAAATTCAACAGGGTCTTCAATGGTTATGATATGGCCGCTACTGTTGCTGTTTCGATGATCGATCAGTGCGGCTAATGAGGTTGATTTACCAGAGCCTGTCGCCCCGACAAATAGAACCAAGCCGCGCTTGGCCATAATGATATCTTTTAATACCGGTGGTAGACCAAGGTCGTCTACTTTCGGGATTTCAGTGACAATATTTCTGGCAACAATAGAAATTTCATTTCGTTGTTTGAAAATATTGACTCTAAAGCGACCAACACCTGAAATAGTATATGCAAGGTTCATTTCTAATTCAGTTTCAAATTCTTCTTGCTGTTGTTTATCCATCATTTCATAGGCAACTGATTTAATCACCCCTGGACTTAACGGAGTTTTTTCAATCGGTTTAAGTTTGCCATGAAATTTTGCGCAGGGAGGGGCGCCGGTACTCAGATATAGGTCCGAGCCATCATTTCTAACTAAAATGGTTAAATAATCGTTAAAGTCCATTGCTATTAACTCCCTTGAGATAGGTAAAGGTTAAAAATATTTTGTTTAGTATAGATAGTAGATGGCGGGGATAACCGCCAATATTTTAATGTAATAGATTTAAAAAACTCAGAACATTAGTGAAATAATCATATTAATGATTTTCTGTACTGACTAGGCATAACTGCAAATTATTTTTATGATTTATTTATATATTCTGGTATCGTCGCGCGGCTTTGTTAGTTTGTAAATTATGGCATTGAGTTGCTTTCTAAGTACCATCCGAATAGCCACTGTTTGATGTGGGTTGAGAGTGTTAGGTTGTTTATTGATCATAAATGCCATGATTGTATAAGCAGGCAGGAATAATGAGTAAGTTAAATCTATTGGGTGTTCAGTTAAATAATAACGCCGCTAGTATCGAGTAGTCGCAGCATACAAGGTCTGGACTCTTGAATGTTGATACTACCTGCATTATTTCTTTCAAGGTCTTTTCTTATCCCAAATGATGAAAAAATAATTAATAAAACCGGCTTATCAGGAAAATTAAATGGCACAGCATTTGGCTATATTTTTGTCAGCTAATCGACGCAGTATTCTTATTGTCATCGCTTTGGTTTTTATCATTCAGTCGATAATGGCATTTGGTATTATCAAGAATACATCACCTTATTTTATTGGTTTGGAACATGAAGTAAGGCAGGATGAAGTACGAAGTAAAGATGTATTTACGAGAGCTGGTGACACGGTGCTTGTTCTACTAAAATTTCAGGATACGACGGTCTTTGATAATAAGGTTGTGCAGCTTACTCAGGCCATTAGTAGTGATCTAGAGCAGCTAGATATACTTGAGCTTATTGATGGGAAAAAACTGAGTAACTTTAGTAATCGTTCACTAGAAGAAACACGTCAAAGTCTTAGCACAAACGAAAGCGCAATTAACTTTTATAACTACCTCCAAAAAACTATGAGTTTAGTTGAGCTTAATGAGGTTTTTGGTGAATACATTTTTCCTGTCAAGTCTGTTAAATCGCTGATAAATACCGATAATATATATGCTCAGGATGATGAAATTTTTGTCGAATCCAGTTATTTTGAGCAAGCGGATAATCAATGGACGCCGCAAGTTAAAGCGCTCATTCTTGAGAACTTATTACTGACAGGGTCTTTTGTTTCTGAAGCGGGTGACTCATTAGCTATTCATGTAGAACTAAACATCAATGAAGAGCATGCCTCTGCAAACAAACTAGCAATCAACAAAATAAAAACCATTATTAATGGCCATATCAATCGAATAAATAAAGATATTACAGCAACAGTTCATTATGCTGGTGTACCGATTGTCAACAGCGCTATGTCTGAAGTTATGGAAAAAGATAACGCTCTCTATTTTCCTTTTGTCATTTTGTTTGTATTGATCTTACTTGTTATTTCGTTCAGATCAGTTCTTGCCGCTGTTTATGGCTTAGTGATTGCCATTGTTTCTATTGTGATTACGATGGGGTTTATGCCGGTTTTAGGTATCACACTCAATATTATGACGACAGTTCTTCCCATATTTATAATTACGATTGCAGTCACTGACGCGATTCACGTGTTAAGCGATGTTGGTGCTCCTTCAATTTTAAGTAATGAAGAGAGAATCCATAAGAGTATTGAAAAACTATTTCGTCCTATGCTGATTACTTCCATAACAACAGCAATTGGTTTCTTCTCTTTGGCGATTACAGAGATTACGAATGTGAGAAGCTTTGGAATAATGGTCGGAATTAGCGTGATTGTTGCATTTATTTTGTCGGTAACCTTATTGCCCTTATTGCTAGTGGCGCGCCCGATAAAATCTTTTTCGGCGAATACTAAATCACAAGTATTCTCTAAATCTGTTAGTCATCTTTTAACTAAACTAAATTGGTTTTCTTTCTGTGTCGTGGTATTTACGGCAATTATTTCTCTTGTCGGTATAAATATGCTTCATGTTGATCAGGCAAGTATTCAGTCTTTTGATGCTGAGACTCAGGTGCGGGTTGATAATGCTGTTATTAACCAGCAGGGGGTGGGAAGTATTCCGGTCGGCATTTGGTTTAGTTCTAAAGAACAAGAAGGTGTACTGAGCCCCGAAGTTCTCAATACTCTATTAGCCGTGGATACGTTTTTAAGTGAACATGAATCTGTTGTGGATTCAGTCTCGATCCTCGATTTTTTAGATCAAATGCATAAGACGCTTAATGACGATGACTCAGTTCTTGACCTCAATAACAGTGGGTTGATCCGGCAATATTTATTTTTACTGGAGGGTAGCGCAGAGCGTGACTTAGAGTCTTTAATTAATGTGGGCCCTTATTCTGAGACTCGAATAGTGGTTAGTATGAAAGATGATAGTTCGGCAACTATTGATAATTTGATGCAAGAGCTTGATCAGGTCATCATACCCATGCTGCCGACTGATGTAGAGCGAATATATACAGGCTATGGTGCTATTACTGTGGCAGCGGCATATGAAGTTCTAAAATCTCAGATGATTAGTATGACTGTTTCTTTGGTGCTGATTTTACTGATTGTGAGTCTTGTGTTTCGATCATTTCTGACGGGGCTGGTTTCAATGATTCCGTTGTGTATGACTCTGGCAACCATGTTTGGAATAATGGGCATGTTTGGCTTTTCAATTGACATAGGTTCATCCGTTATTGCGAGTATCGCGTTTGGAATTGGGATTGATTACTCTATACATTTTGTTGAGGCTGTTCGACGTACTTACGAACCAGAGGACCCTTTGTCTGGTATCGAAAAAACACTGAGGCAGGTCTTTATGCCAATATTTGTAAGTGCTGTCGTTATTTCGAGTGGCTTTAGTTTACTTTTATTATCCAGTTTTAAACCTATTGCGAACCTGGGGTTACTGATAACAGTCGCGATGTTAATGTCAGCCACTTTCAGTTTAGTTATTCTTCCTAAACTACTATTGATCAGGTCAGGTTTTCTTTACCATATTATTGCTGTTGAGAAGCATAGCTGAAGGGGTTACTGAACACTGCGTACTAAACGAACCCGATAAGAAAAATCTCTTTGTAAAGTGGCAGTCGTACCGACATTAAAATCAACGCTCCATGTTCCGATGTCATTATTAAAGTCGGGTGATGAGGTCCAAATGAATTTATTTGCGGTATTAGGGAATACCGTTTCGTTGATGGATGGGTTAGTGCATTGCTCTTCAACTAATGAAACCAGTTCAGCGACATTGGGTACGCGCCAATCTCCGTAACCTGCAAACCCTCCACTAGTATTGGTGTTAGTCGCTGTTTGAAGTGCGCCTGTCCATGTAAGGAGCTCAGTAATTCCACTAGTACAATCTGGTCCGCTTAAGCCTTCAACACATTGTTTCCACATTAACGCTGTTGTGGTGTCGGTGATGGTACCGTCACCATGAACGACATATTGTGTACTCGGCGTTGTTTCAGCCATTGTATCACTGTGGCAGTCTTGGGCGGAGGCATGGAAGGGTAAGCCGCTAAGTGATAATAGTATCACTGTCGTATTGACTCGCTGTTTTATCGCATTTTGTTTAGATGTTATTTCCATAGTCTTTACCATGATGTCTGTCATTGTTACTTTCAAGATTAATAGCCGGCACGCACAAGACGTACTTGCCGGGTATTTCGTCGGTCAATACTGAAAGAATTGCCATAATCAAAGTAAACACCCCAAGCGCTACTGGATTCCAGTGCTAAAGGTGTTCCTGACCAAACAAACTCACCGCTGGATGGAAAGTAGTCGCTATCAATCATTGGTTTGTTTTGTCCATAGTCAATTAAGGTAAGCAGCTCTTTACGAGTGGGCATTCGCCAGTCAGCATATCCGCAAAGTGCATGGTTATTGATACGAGTAGTAAAGTTTTGGGTATTGCAAAAGGTTGAGCTATCTTCTTCGTCGTAGCCAAGACAAATATCGCCTCCGCTATCTTCAAACCCTACATCGCCACCATTACTACTGGCATCATTGTTGTACCAGCTAAAGCGGTCATCGGCATCAGTAATGCCCTCGTCTCCAATAATATCATTGCCACCATTTTTAACTTCCCACATCAGTCCGGTGACATTATCTTGTACGCAGTCCCATTCAATTTCAGTACTATCGATGACTGTTCCATCGTTATTAATTTTTGTATAACTGAAACCTGCACGGCCATCGCTATCATCATTATGGGTTTGTTCTCGGCCTAATGAGCAGTCTTGCTGTTCAATAGCCTCGCCTGTGCAGTCGACGTTGTTTCCAGTGGGGTAATTTGCACCCCAAGTGATACCCGTTCCATTAACCTTAGTATTGGTTACTGGAATTGGTCCAACTGTCACATTGATCAAATCTTCTGTGGAAACTAGCTCTCCATCAGAAACAATGAGTGAAAAGACTAAGTGACCATCCGTGTCTGCAGGAAATACCGGATTGGCAATTGTGGTATTACTTAAAATGGCGTTTGGGCCGCTGACTTGAGTCCATTGATAGCTAATGTCATCGCCATCAGGGTCATAGCTATTAATCCCTTTTAGCGCTACAACTGAAAGGCTGCCTACAAACCGATCAACACCAGCATTAGCAACTGGAGGGTGGTTAACTTCTTCAACCGTAATCGCGATAAAATCAGTGGCGGAGTCTAACTCACCATCATTTACAATGAGTGTGAAATTTAGAGTAGCGCCATTTTCAGGTGCTACAAAACTAGGGGCGCTCTCTGTAGGGGCGCTAAGCTCTACTGTAGGGCCGCTTGTTTGCTGCCATAAATAACTAAGTTGGTCATTTTCAGGGTCATGGCTGTCGTTACCGTTGAGTGTGACGTTAGCATTCACATTGACCGTTTGATTCTCTCCGGCATTAGCTGTGGGAGCGGTATTCGTATTATTAACGGTTACCATAACGGTGTCTGCAGACGAGTTATTTACCCCATTGCTGACAACCAAAGAGAAATTGAGGATGAGCTCACTCGTGGTGTTATCAATGCTAGGGCTAGTAAAGCTAGGGTTAATTGCGGAGGTTGAGCTTAGTATAACGCTGGGGCCGCCTGTTTGTTTCCAGAAGTAATCTAAGTTTAAACCATTGGGTTCGATGCTATCGACTCCACTAAGGGTGACAGAAACGTTTTTGCTAACGGTTTGATCCTCACCTGCATTGGCGATTAGAAGCGGGTCAATGGCCGTTACCTCTATGTTTACATCGTCTATCGAGGAGTCGATCTTGCCATCATTTACGGTTAATTCAAATGTAAATGTTCCGCCAGATTCAGGTGCTATAAAGCTGGGCTGCGAAGTTAGTTCATTACTTAATGTGACGACTTCTCCGTTGGTTTGCTGCCATAAATAGCTGAGCGTGTCACCGTCCAGATCCTGACTTTGGCTGCCATCTAATGTTATGGTGTCATTGCCATTGACGGTTTGATCATTGCCGGCATGTGCGACGGGAACTTGATTCTGTACTGATGAGTCGACTGAAATGCTCACCGTTGAAGGAGGTGAATTAAGCTGCCCATCATTTACAACAAGCTCGAAAATTAGTTCTCCGTTTGTGTCAGGAGTAGTTAAGCTAGGTGCTGCAATGGTATTAAAATTTAAGGTGACGTTTGTACCGCTGACTTGTGTCCATAAATAAGTTAAGTCATCATTTTCGGGGTCGCTACTTTGAGTGCCATCTAAGGTAATAAGATGTTCAGTTGAAACAGTTCTATCATTACCTGCATCAGCTAGTGGGGCATTGTTAGTGGATGGGTTTGGGTTTGGGACTGGTGTGCTTTCCTGGATAACGGTTACAGTAACTGTATCCGCGATAGAAATATCAATACCATCATTAGTAACAAGTTGGTAGTTAAGTGTTTTTTCTCCTTCTGGCGCAATAAAGCTGGGTGTGTCGTCTGACTCAGAGCTAAGCGCTACTGCGGGGCCACTCGTTTGCCGCCATTCATAAAATATTGTGTCGCCATCTTCATCATAGCTTAGCGTGCCATTCAGGGTCGTTAGTTGTTTTTCAATGACAGTGATATCACTTCCGGCATGAGCAACAGGCCGAGTGTTGCTTGGTGTGACAACGGTTGTTTTACTTGATGAACCGCCTCCATTACATGCAGAAAGCGCCAAGCTTAGTAAAACAAGCCATAATGATTTTGATGTGGCCTTCATCATTGTGCTCCTGAATATGTCATGTTTTTCGGGTGGCTAAAAATTGATCTCATTTGTTATGGGATAAGCAGAATTTAGGCCAAACTATGACAAACTAACTGTGAATAAGTGTTTAGACTGAATAACGCTGGAAGAAGGCAGGTGTTAATAAGTGATTTAAGTTGCTTTTTTTCCGCTGAAGCGGCAAAAATATGTCGTATTTAAAATTTTACTGGGAATATTATGATTTTATCGACATATCAGTGGGGTGGGTTGTACTTACTTGGTCTTATTCTATTCGTGTCATTGCTATTATGGCAGCGTAGCAAAATAAAAAACCTTCAATCCGACTTGTTTAGTCGGACTTTGGAGGCTCATGAACTCAATGTTTTATTATCGGAAAGAAACCTACAGCACCAAAAGCAGCTGGCACTTTTTGAAGACCAAAAGAAAATTCTGGAAAAAGAGTTTGAAATTTTAGCCAACCGAATATTCGAAGAGAAAGGCAAAACCTTCACACAAACAAGTCAGAGCTCCCTAGAAAATTTGTTGAAACCCTTTCGCGAGCAAATTTCAGATTTTAGGCAGCGCGTAGACGGAATTCAAAAGGAGAACCATGAGTCTGCAGGAAGCTTAAGAAAAGAGCTGGAACAACTTAGAAAGCTTAATCAGGAAATGACGAGTGATGCCAAGAACCTGACTGAAGCTCTCAAAGGGGATAAAAAGAAGGTTGGCGGCTGGGGGGAAGTCCAGTTAGAGAAAACGCTTCAACTGGCTGGCTTAGTTAAAGGTGACCATTATGAAAGTCAGGCACATTTCAAAGATGAACATGGGAAAAATAACTTTCCAGACTTTGTCGTGAACCTTCCGGACCAAAAGCATATCGTAATTGATAGTAAGGTTTCACTGGTCGATTATGATGTGGCTATTGCTGCGACAAGTGATGAGGCGCTTAATCTTGCGTTAGATAATCATGTGACAGCGGTTAAAAATCATATTGATAGCCTCGCGCTAAAGGACTATAGCAATTTAATTGGTATGCATAGCCCAGGCTTTGTTTTGATGTTTATGCCGATTGAGCCTGCTTACATAGAAGCGATGCGACACAACAAGGGCTTATATGATTATGCGTATCAAAAAAGTGTGGTTTTGGTTTCTCATACCACACTATTGCCGATTCTAAGAACGGTGGCTAATTTATGGATGGTCGAGAGAAGTAATGTCGAAGCGAAGGAAATTAGTGAGCGAGCGGGCGAAGTATATAATCAGGTTTGCTTGTTAGCCGATCGCATGCAAAAACTTGGCAACACATTATTGACCGCTAATAAACAATATAATAGCGCTGTAACTGCGCTTTCTGGTCAGCAGGGCTTGCATGGGAAGGTCGATCGCTTTAGTAAAATTTCCAATAAAATTACTAAATCAATGCCAGTGTTGGATCCTATTCATTCAGATATTGAACTGGAACGTCTAGATGTTTTTTCTTCACCTGATAAGCAAGAAACAGTCTTGTCAGAAAATAATTGCAAGTGAGGTAAAAGAAATTGTTACTAAGAGTTTATGTGCTTTTCAATTAACCCGTCTAAGTTGGTGAATAGTTAGAAGTATTATAAAAGCAAGCGTTTTTATAAAAAAAAGATGAAAAAAAACTCTTTTTAAAATGACCAGCAGTTCACATTTTGTTAAAGTTGTGAACGTATAATCAAATCATTACAAGTTTCAAACAGCGATAAAAATAAAATTAACAATGTTAAGTTTGCTTTTGAATTTCTCTTTATAGAAAGTGTACTTGGCAGTTCTATCGGAATTGGAAAATGATGTTCATAAATACGTTTGTTCATGTTCTTGAAGTGGCGACTGCGCTTCTAGTCTTATTGACTGCTTTTCAAGTGCATCGGTGCTACAGAGATTTTTATCAAGCGGCTCAAGTTCCTAATGTCGTAACTCCAGTTGTTGCTCCTCTTCCGCGTCAGGTAGCCGAAAAACCTTTTAGCGCCTCAGATACGATACTCAATGACTATATTGGTGAGTTTTTTATGGAAACAAACCATGAAACTGTTGCCAACATAGATGCCTATAAAATTGATGCAATCGATGCTCCAAAGTTAACTGCAGCGATTATTCCGGATAAGAAAGAAAATTCAAATGTACTCAGCTTTGATGAAAGGTCTGATGTGGTGGCAGATAATTGCTCATTCGAAAATAGCCTTGAAAACGAAGATGATTCTGTCATTACAGTGATGCCTTCCTCCAAAACATCTTCGGGTGAAATAGATGAAAGTATTATGTCAGATAAAGTTGTTCATGCGATGCTTGATGAGGCAAAGCTTGTTTGTGTGTCCTGAGAATTTTCTTATATGACTGAGATACATGGTTAAAATATTTATTTTTTATCTACTCGTCAGCAGTGCGAGTGTGTTTGCAACAAACCTACCTGTTGAGCATGAAGCGATTCGCTTGATGCTTGCGATTGAGTCATCTGCCCTCAAAGGGGATTGGAATAACGCGCATGAGCAGCTTAAAGGGCTAGAAGCGTTAGAGATAAAGCGACCTGAGGACTTCTTTTATTTCAATGGCTTGGTTAATTTCCAGCTTAGTCACTTTTTAGTTGCTGAAAAAAATCTCGAACATTATGTTGTATTGGTTAGTAATAAAGGCAAGTACTATATAGAAGCACTTAAGCTAATGACTTTGTTAGATGATCAGCGGTCTATTCAGGTATCTGAGCTGTCGCCGGATATAGAAAAAAGCTCCGTCATCACTGGTGATCAGCGAGATAGTTATATTAAATCACTTCAAACCTTATACTTAACTAATGACCCTGTGAATGCCTTGGTGATGCAGATAAATAGTTTGTTATCTGTGCACGCTTATACGGGCTCAAGAGTAAAAAAAACCAATGCGCGTTCTGGTTTAGTTTATTCGATTTCAGTCGTTGAGGGTCAATTGAGTTTGCAAGAGAAAAAATATGAAGATGGTTTTCCTTCTCTAACTACCAGTAAAATTGATGTTCATGGTTTAGATCCTTTTTTAAGATATGAGTGCTCAAAGCGTGAATTTTCTTGTTCTATTTTTCATCCAGCGAATACATATCTCATGTGGATTATGATCGAACATGACGATTTAGTTGTCAGGGAACTTGTTGAGGCGCTAACTAAATTGATCCAATATCTTCAAGCTCGTTAGCTTAGACTTCGCGCCCTTTATAATATTTTTTTAAAAAATCATTATGTTTTAAGAAAAAAAATAGCCAGCCCAAGTATGGCAAGTAAAAAGATGCTAAGTATGACGATACCTGTTTTACTTTTCTGTTGTTTCCCTATTTTTTCGTCATTAGAAATCCAGTCTTGTTTCCCTTCAGCTGCTAGGCGTTTCTTTGCGGGTTTATGAATATTTCGTTTACGGCCTGTTGGCGAGGGTTTATTCATTCTTTTTTTGTCTAAGGTCTTCTCTTCTTGTTTTTTATCCTGAGCTGGTGAGGTTTTTTGAGGTGACGGAGCTGTTCGAATAATTGTTTTATTCGGGTCATGTGCAGGGCCAGAAACTTCAAAAGTAAGTACGTCTAACTTGATCTTATCACCAGCTTTGATTTCTGATTCCGTTACTCTTTGCCCATTTAAAAATGTGCCGTTTGATGAACCTAAATCTTTGATGAATAAATGTCCGCTTCTCAACTCAAGTTCAAGGTGTTTTCGTGATAAATGCTCTAAGGGGAGAGTTATGTCACATTCAGGATCACGGCCAATGACTACTTTTCCGTCAATTGGGAAAATGTTTTGCTCAAGCCAGCTCGCTTTGGAGTGAATTATCCAGCTATTGCTTAGGTTTTTATGAGAGGTTTTTTGTGTTTTTGTTACATTTAATAATGATTTAGGGTCAATTAATTCTAATTCGATATCGCCTAACTTGATGATGTCTTCTGCGTTTAGTGTCGTTTGATCTTCGACGAGTTTATTGTTTACCCATAATGATGCTGAAGAAGCTTTATTTGAAATTGAAAGCTGGTTTCCTTTACTTAGAATTTCTGCATGAAAATCCTGGATGCTCTGATCATCGATCATTAGGCTGTTTGTAGGAGCCTTACCAACTGTAAATACTTGATCTACCAGCCAAACAGCTTCTCGTCGTCTATCCCTGAATTGAAGTTTTAACATTGATTTATATACCCTTTAATCTACGAAAATTGATGACAAAAATATTTGAATATATCCATTTTTTTAAAGTATAGCCTTTTGTGCTTAGTCTTCGAATTTGTGTGCAAATATTTATGTAACTGATTGAAACTTTGCTGTATTCGAGGTGTTAAGGTGTGAATGTTGTTTGAAGAGGTTGAGGAATAAATTATAATTCTCATTTTTTGCCGTCTGTTTTTCCGGTGTTTAGCTATACTGAAAACAAAAGACTGCTCTTATTAATTATATGGAACCTTGGTTTACATTAAATTTGTATATAAATTGATGTTTATTTTAGGGGAAAAATAAAAGCCAGTTAAGGATTAAACTGAGTTAATTATGCTTGAGTCAAAATCAATTAGTCATCAAGGCATCGTTCGTGAAAGGAATGAAGATAGTTATATTAACAACGAAGGTTTAGGGCTTTGGGTTGTTGCTGATGGGGTGGGAGGTAGCGTACATGGTGATATCGCTAGCCAGTTGGCCTGCCAAACCTTAGAGCGTAAGGTTCGTCAGGGTAGTGAACTTTCTCAAGCCATTATAGATGCAGACTCTGTTATTGAGGCGGCAGTTGATGGTGATGAAAGTTTGTTTGGAATGGCGACAACAATTGTCGCATGCCGTTTTGATGCGTATCACCAGTTCCAGTTAGCATGGGTCGGTGATAGTCGAGCTTACTTACTTGACCAAGCTGGTATTTGCCAGATTTCTTCCGATCATAATCATGCGAATGACTTATTTATATCCGGCCTGATTACGGCAGAAGAGGTTCAGGCACACTCTGGTCAGCATGAACTGACGCAGGCTTTAGGGCAAATGACGCTTAGTAAGGTGCCCATGAGTTTGGGGGAATTGCATGATAAAGATTATTTATTGCTGTGTACCGATGGCTTGTCAGGCGTTATTACGGAGCAGGAAATTTATCAAATAGTGACCGAGTCAGGTTCGATAGCGGAAGCTAGTGATAATTTATTAGCACGTGTGTTGGAAGAAGGGGCTCCTGATAATGTGACCTTTTCTCTGATTCAATATCAAGAAACAAGGCCTGAAATAAAAGCGAGTGATTTTCAGGAGCCTTCTTACCGTTTACCTTTCGATCAAAGGCCCTACCTAAAGCACCTAAAAAGTCGGCCGATGCTTTTAATGCTGATATTTATTTCAATAATTGTTTTATTTTTGTTTATTTAATGGATTGAAGACATGAAGGAAGGTCGTTACGAATATCAGGATAAAATTGGCGAAGGAGGAATGGCAACTGTTTATAGAGGGGTTCAGCTCTCTCTTGATCGCCCGGTTGCAATAAAGGTTTTATCTGCCACGTTATCTGACAACCCTTCGATTATTAAGCGTTTCAAGCGTGAATCTTTGATTATCGCACGCCTAAATCATCCGAATATTATTCATGTAATTGATCGCGGGATGACAAGTAAGGGGCGGCCTGTTTTTGTTATGGAGTTTGTTGAGGGCGTTAATTTAGCTGATGCAATACGAGACAGCCTGTATGACTTTAATCAAAAAGTCGATGTAATTGTTCAAATTTGTAAAGGTGTGGCATACGCTCATAAATTAGATGTCATTCATCGAGATATCAAGCCTGCAAATATAATTATTGATGAGGAAGGATTTGCAAAGTTATTAGACTTTGGTATCGCCTCGTTCTTTAAAGCTGAAAAAGAAGACGGCCCTGACGAAACTCGTTTGATTATGGGAACGGAAGCCTATATGGCTCCTGAACAGCATCAGGGTATTTCAGAAACAAGTAACTTAAGTGATATCTATTCTTTAGGGGTGGTCATGCATGAGTTGTTCACTGGCCGGTTACCCGTAAATGACTTTTCATTGATTCAATCAACGCCAGGTGTAACGTCTGCACTTGCCGCTCTTGTGAAAGATTGCTTGGCGGAAGCGCCTGAAGACCGACCGTCATCAGTTGAGGAGGTAAAAACAAGAATATTGGTGGCGATGAAAGGTCAGCATATTGCAGAGGATAAGGCTAGTCGAGCTGGTGAGGGTTTAGCTGCAATAAAAAATAAGTTTGGTTTACTGGATGTTTTACAAGAGGACAAACACGGCGCAGTTTATCTTTATGAAGATAAGGCGTCACACAAATTACTTGTGATTAAAAAGCGTACAGAGTCTGTTGCTGGTTATCGTGAAGCGATGATGCTTCATAAACTAAAGCACCCTAATCTAGTTAATGTTCTGGGTACTTCAAAAAATGACAGCGTTTTTATTGTTGTCATGGATTATATCTCTGGCGGTAGCTTACAAGATAGGCTGATTCAGCCAATGGAGGTTCAGCTATTCTTAAGTTTGGCGACTCAAATGTGTAGAGGTCTTTCTTTTGCGCATCAGAATAGAATATTTCATGGCAACTTAAGGCCTAGTAACGTGTTGTTAAGTGCAGATATGCAGGTAAAGGTGAGTGATTTTGGTTTGGATGAACATTATCGAGTAAGAGCCAATGATAGAAACTGGTACGGCGATAGAGGAACAAAGACTGATGAGCTCTCTGATATTTTTTCTTTAGGTGCAATCTTTTACCATGCTTTAACTGGAACCCCGCCAGATTTTAAAGATGGTAATGTCATTAAGACGCAGATTTTTACTAAACTGCCCTTGGATCTTCAACAGCTTGTTAGTCGCATGTTATCGAAAGACAAAGATTTACGGCCTCAGAGTGTAGAATCCATTATCTCAGAGCTGTTGCCTTTAGTGGTAGAGCCAAAAACGCTCGTTAAGCAAGTTGATACGACTCCAGTTGTACTTGAAACCAAGGCTGATGACTCGAAGAAAAAAATAAGCTGGTTATTTATTATGGTGATGATTTTAACCGTACTGTCTCTAACCTTGAATGTCTTGTTATTACAAGACGATAAGGGCTTGCTTCAGTCTGTGATACTTGAAAATTTAGCCGATTGGCTTGAATCTTCTGGTATAAATTAGTGAGGAGACTTAGTTTTTTTTGTGTACTCATGGCGATGTCTAATGCCTGAGTAAGCACGAAATAAAATATAGGAAAAACCACTCAAAAATATTAAAGATAAAAAAGTTAGTCCGCCATCCTGGAGTGAATTTTTCATCTTGTCATGCTGGATACCTGATAATAAGCCTGAAAGATGTGTAATAAATAAATAAACAGAAAAAACTAGTCCGATCACGCCAGTCAGAATTTGGTTGAAAAGAATGTCTTTGGTTGGAATTGTGTCATGGTGCTGGCAATTTTGGCACACGAAGTGATCAGTGTAGTCTGGTTCGCCTTCCTGGATTGCTGGCAGCATATTCCCTGTTTTGCATTTTTTGCAAATAAGATTGCTTTTATTGCTGCTTTCATTGAACGGGTCTTGTTGCATAATCTTCGTGGTTTTTTAAAGGAATGGTCCGTCAGTTATTAAGGTACTAAGTTTTTTAAGGGTTTTATAGTCTTTATTTTAATATTTGTTGCAATATATCTAGCACTTTTATTGGATTAGTTATGTTCTTTTCACTCAACACCTTTTATTATGTTGTGCTTAAAGTAATACTCTACATTGATTAAAGACGGAATTTATAAACTAAATACAATAGGGCTATCGATATCACCATGACTTCTTTGAAAAAAGTTACGTTGCCACTTGAGCAAGTGTACCGCTGGGAAAAAGCAAAAGCCGATGACATCTATTTAACCCAACCTATGGGGAATGGAGTTATCCAAGAATATACTTGGAACAGAGCTGTAGGCGAAGCAAGGAGAATGGCAAGCTATCTTAAGTCGCTCGACTTGCCACCAAAAAGTAATATTGCAATTTTATCAAAAAATTGTGCTCATTGGATTATGAATGATTTAGCTATCTGGATGGCTGGTCATGTCACTGTACCTCTTTATCCAACTCTTAATGCTGAAACTGTGAACTATATTTTGAAGCACAGTGAGTCTAAAGTGCTTTTTGTTGGTAAATTGGATGACTGGGATCATATGAAATCAGGTGTTCCAGCCGACCTTCCATGCATATCATATCCTTTAAGTCCTCCTACAGACTTCCCAAGCTGGGATAATATCGTCGCAGAACATGCGCCAATGAAAGAGGATACTGTTCGGGATGCTGATGAATTGGCAACAATTGTATATACCTCTGGTAGTACTGGGCAGCCAAAAGGTGTCATGTTGTCATTCTATGCAATGGGTGTTGCTGCAAGTGGTGTCGCTGATGCGCTTGATATTAACCAAAAAGATAGAATGTTGTCTTATCTTCCGCTTGCGCATGTTTTTGAACGTTACGCGGTGGAGCAATCTTCTTTACATATTGGTGCACAGCTTTTCTTTGCTGATGCGCTCGATACATTCCTTGATGATCTTCGCAGAGCGAAGCCAACAGTATTTATTTCTGTTCCTCGTCTCTGGTCTAAATTTCAGTTGGGTATTTTCAAGAAAATGCCACCTAAAAAGATTGAACGCTTATTAAAAATACCGTTTGTTTCTAAAATCGTTAAGAAGAAAGTACTAACGGCATTAGGGCTTGAGTACTGCCGGTTTGCAGGAAGCGGTTCAGCGCCACTTTCGTCTGATATTATAAACTGGTACCGCAATTTAGGGCTGGAATTGCTTGAAGGTTATGGTATGTCGGAAAATTTCGCATACTCTCATATTTCAATGCCAGGTCGATCTAAAGTTGGCTTTGTAGGTGAGCCTTTGCCGGGTGTTGAGCACCGTATTTCTGAAATCGGTGAAATTGAAGTAAATAGCCCTGCGAATATGATGGGTTATTACAAAGATGAAGAGAAAACAAAAGAAAGCTTTACTGAAGACGGCTTCTTGTTGACGGGTGATAAGGGTGAGATTGATAACGGCAATCGACTTAAAATTACCGGTCGTATAAAAGAAATGTTTAAAACGAGCAAAGGTAAGTATGTTGCGCCAGCGCCGATTGAGAACAAAATTATTGGGCATGAGTGTATCGAAATGGTTTGCGTAGCGGGTGCTGAGTGCCCTCAACCACATGCTTTGATTATGTTATCGGATGAAACTTTCCATAGATATTCTGAGCCTGAGTTTAGAAAAGAGTTAGATGAAAGTTTGACTAAGTTAATCTCTGAGGTGAACAGCACTGTTGATCCTCATGAGCAATTACAGTTTATGACCATTGTAAATATTCAGTGGAGTATCGAAAATGAATACCTTACACCAACGATGAAAATCAAGCGTAATGTTATTGAAGATACTTATAAGCCACTTCAGGATGAATGGTACTCAAGTCGTAAGAAGGTAATTTGGCAGTAAGGTATTATTATTAACTGAAATTTAAAAGGAGAGCTTGGCTCTCCTTTTTTGTATCTGCATTTTAGTGTTTTATAGGGTTGTGTTAAATAGCTTGTAGGTGAAGTATTGATTATTTACAGTTGTTTTTTATTGATACTCTTATCAAGTAAGACAACAGGAATAATGCCCACTAAAACAATCACTAATGCTGAGAGCGCACTCTGTTCTAACAGCTCATCAGATGCAAATTGATATACCTGAGTTGCAAGCGTTTCAAAGTTGAATGGTCTTAGAATTAACGTTGCGGGAAGTTCTTTTAGACAGTCTACAAATACGACTAACATTGCCGTAAGTGCGCCACGCCTAATCATGGGTATATGGACTCGTATCAAAGTACTTAAATGGCTATGCCCCATAGAACGAGATGCCATGTCCATATTGGGGGTTATTTTATCTAGGCTTGATTCAATAGAGCCTGAAGCAACGGCTAAAAAACGAACAGAATAAGAAAAAACAATCGCAAAGGCAGTACCGCTAAGAATAAGCCCTGTTGAAAACTGAAAGTACTCTCTCATTAGCCCATCTACGAAGTTATCCAGTGCTGCAAATGGAATGATAATGCCAATGGCAAGTACTGCGCCTGGGACGGCATAGCCTAAACTTGAAAAGCCAACAAAGAAGCGCGTTGCTTTATTTTTATTCATTCGTTTGCTGTACGCGAGTATTAAGCCAAGAATTAGTGTGATGATTGCAGCCATACTGGCTAATGAAAAGCTATTCAGCGCATAAGTAAGGAACTCGTTGCTCCAGCTTATTTCAAAGTAGCGAACTGCGTAATTGGCGAGCACCATAAACGGGATAATAAACCCGAACAATACCGGGGTAAAAGCCAAGGCAGATGCGCCGTACGCATATTTGCCTGTTAATTTGATACTTGGGATTGGTGCTCCAGGGTTTCTGGAATTGAACTGCTTTTGCTGTCTTCTTGAGTAGCGCTCTAGAGAAATTAATATAATTACGACCACGACCATTAAAACGGCGATTTGAGCGGCTCCACCTAAATTTCCCATATTAAGCCATGTATCATAAAGTCCGGCGGTGAGAGTGCGCACTGCAAAATAATCAACGGTACCAAAGTCGTTCAGTGTTTCCATTAGCACCAGTGCCAGCCCTACTGCAAGCGCTGGTCTGGCAATAGGGAGTGATACGCGATAAAAAAACTGAAGAGGGGAGGAGCCCAGGCTTCTGGCAATACGATAGAGCGAAATGGATTGCTCCAGAAATGCAGACCTTGCAAGCATATAAATATAGGGGTAAAGCACTAAAGACATCATTAGTATTGCGCCTCCCATACTACGGATTTCTGGAAACCAGTAATCTTGAGAACTTTCCCACGAAAATAGTGCTCGTAGCCCTGTTTGAACGGGGCCTGCATACTCCAATACGTCGGTGTAAACGTATGCAACAACATAGGCAGGAACGGCAAAAGGTAAAAGTAACGCCCAACTTAACCATCGTTTACCAGGAAAGTCGTAGGTGACTACTAACCATGCAGAGCCTGTTCCGATAGCAAGGGTCAAAAAACCAACGCCAGCCATTAATATAATAGTATTTAATAAGTAAGAGGGAAGGACTGTATTCAGAAGATGAGGCCAAGCGTTCTCATCAGGAAAAAAAGCAAGGTAGACGACTGCAAAAATCGGCAAACTGATTAGTAGTGCTATGACTAAAGAAGCGATAAACCAGGGACGTTCTTGTGCTTGAATGTTCATATTTTAGAGATGGCTTCTGGTTTGAAATAGCAAAAGACAGCTAGAAGGCTGTCTTTCAATTCTATTGATGTGATAGAAATTATAGCATTATTCATCAAAGCCAATGCGGTCAACAAGTTTTGCAGCTTGTTTGCGTAGGTTAGCAACTTCACTTAATGGCAAAATGTCTGATTTAAAGTTGCCCCAAGACTGCAATAGTCCTGAAGGTTCTACAGATGGGTTCACCGGGTATTCAAAATTTTGCTCTGAATACATTTTCTGAGCAAGTTTTTTACTCAAAAATTCCATTAGTTTAATTGCGTTTGCTTTATTAGGTGCATGTTTAGTTAGTGCCATGCCACTAATATTAACGTGTGTGCCTCGATCAGCTTGATTTGGGAAGGTGATATGAACAGCATTTGCCCATTCGACCTGATCTGGATTATTCAGCATTTTTCCATAATAGTAATTATTTCCCAATGAAATATCACAAACACCTTCTTTAATTGCTTTTACTTGTGCTCGGTCGTTACCTTGAGGCTTGCGAGCAAGGTTCGCTTTAACGCCTTTCAGCCAATTAGTTGCTTTTTCTTCACCATGGTGGGCAATCATAGAAGCAATTAATGCAAGATTGTAAGGGTGCTTACCACTTCGTGTACAAATTCGACCTTTCCAAGCAGGGTTGCTCAGATCTTCATAGCGCTGAATATCAGCAAGATTAGCTCGCTCTTTTGATACATAGATTGAGCGGGTTCGAGTGGTTAAACCAAACCACTTACCTTCAGGGTCTCTGTATTGTGAAGGAATGTTATTTGAAAGCGTGGTCGAACTAGTGCCTTGGACAAGATCTTTGTTAACGACATCGATTAAACGGCCAATATCAACGGTGAAAATAAGGTCGGCAGGTGAGTTTCTCCCTTCACGCTTTAATCGCTCTGAAAGCCCTTTCTTTGCAAAAACGACGTTTACATCAATGCCAGACTCTCTAGTAAATGCATCAAAAATTGGCTGAATTAGAAATGGTTGTCTGTAGGAGTACACATTAACTTCGCTTGAATAAGCGCTATTTGTAAAAAGCGTAAGGATGAGGCAGGTGGTAGTGAATATCAGAGATTTATATAGTTGCATAAATTAAGGCTCTTAAAGTTGAATGTAAATCTAAACAAGAAGTATTCTTAATTGAAAATTAAGTAGAGTCAAGCAATTTAAATATTGAAGAGAAGCAAATTGATGTGGATCAAGCCTGTTTTATTAAATAAACACGGGTTATTATTCGGCCAATAATTTAAAGAGGATTTTGTGAGTGATAGTTATAGCGTTAGTTAAAAGGCTTAACGTTTTTATGGGAGTGCTAATAGTGCTTGCTGTATCGGGGTGTGCAACAACGGATTATACGACACATTATGGGGTTTTTACTGCTGAGAATTCTGCTGGTGAAGTGAGGCAGTTTCGTATTCACTGGCAGACTTTGCGTTATGAAGGTTGGGCAAAAAATCAATTTAGAGCCTTACCTGTCACGCTTGAAACACAATGTAGTCAACGAAAAGTATATTTCTATGACAGCTCTTTTGGCAAAGGGCGAAGATGCTCGGGTGGCAGTAAGGATGGTATTTATTATTGCGCAGATGCGAAAGCCGATGTTGATCGTCATGGCTTGGATATTGAAGATAATATAGTCTGTGGAACAGTTACGGATCGCTCTGGTTCAACAGATATTTTATCTCTTAAAGGTGAAGTATTGATTACTTTAAATTGCCGCCCCAAGAATATATACCGACAAGTTAAGGGTAAAAAGAAAAGTATAGATTTTCTTTTAACTTCAAAAATTCCTTATGTTGTGACAACCAAAGAAATTAAAGGAGAGGATTTGGAGTTATTGGTGCCTTCACTATCTACGCATTCATCAATTTGTGATTCTGACATCTGATTTATCGGCTGGCGTACTCAATTTCTTGGTACGTATATACAAACTGTGTGTGAGCTAGTCGCCATTCTAACTAAAGCTAGTACTGTTGTTACCTGAGCTTACAAAACCCTACGCATATTGGTGGATTTCAGCTTCATTTTTGTCAGAATGTTGCCTAGAAGCAATAAATTGTGAACTCTTGAAAAATTCGTAGGTAGCGTCATGTCGACAAGTAGAATGAAAATTGAAGTGAATTTCTTAAAGGAAGGGATGTATATTGCGGACCTTGATTGTCCGTGGCATAAAACACCATTCCCGCTTCAAGGTTTTTATATTCGTAATGACGACGATGTAAAAGCGCTGGCAGGTTACTGTAAGTATGTTTATGTAGATGAAAAAAAAGCAAGAACGAAACATGTTTATGAAAGTCGGGTGACTCAAAAGCCAAAGCAAGAGAACCAGAAAAAACATGATAAAGCGGAAGATGATCACTCTGCTCAAGTTGTGATGCTCCCTCCTTTAGTGATTAAATCACCTCAAACTTATCAAGTAAAAACGACGATAAAGAAAGAGGTTTCCCGTACCGAAAAACTTCATCGTCACGTTTACGAGGCTATTAGTGGAGTTTTCGCTACACTCCATGGCGGCGGTAAGGTTTCTATTGCCGAGACTGAAAATGTAGCTGAAGGCATGGTTGAAAGTGTGGTACGTAACCCTGATGCACTTGTTTGGTTGTCTAAAATGAGTGAAGAAGATGCATATAGCTATCAGCATTCAGTTAAATCTTCAATTTGGGCTTTAGTCTTTGGTCGCCACCTCGGTCTGGATAAATCATTACTTAAAACCTTGGCAATGGGTGTTTTACTCTCCCATATTGGGAAGACACGGTTATCGAGTGAGTTGCTACAAAAGTCAGTTAAACTTACAGAAGAGGAGCATGTTGAGTATCAAAATTATGTTCAGCATGGTGTTGAAATACTAGAAGAAATGGATGATTTACCAAATGGTGTTATTTCTATCGTTAAATATCATCAGGAGCGCCATAACGGTACTGGGTACCCTCAGAGTGTGACGGGAGGAAAAATTCCACTGTTAGCAAAAATTGCGGGCTTGGTTGATTATTACCAAGTTCTTATTAGCCCTAGAGATGACTCACAAGGCTTGTCCCCATTACAGGCCGTATCGAAACTTTTTGAACTGCGTAATATTACTTTTCAGGAGGATCTTGTAGAACGTTTTATTGAAGCTGTCGGTGTTTATCCAACAGGAACATTAGTGGAGCTAAGTTCTCATGAAGTAGGTATTGTAACAGGGCATAATTTAGATCGTCGTTTATTTCCAAAAATAATGATTGTTCTGGATGATCATAAATATCCACTTAAAGACGCTAAGGTCGTTGATTTAAAGGAATGGAATCAGCATAAGGCGGGTGAGGATGGTTTGTATATTTCTGATAGCCTTCCAAAAGGCGCGTATAATATCGACGAAAATGAATTTCTTTTGACGGGTGCGAAATCCCGTTGGAGCTGGAAGCATTTTGCAGGGTCTATTGCCTCATAGGTACTTGTGTTGCAGCTAATACTAGTGTTCATTGATGAGTTATAGTTTAAAATGATATACGTAGACGCTTCACACTCAATAAACTTTATATCCAACTAGCGGCAGGCTAAATAATGAGTCGACAATATTGCCCGAAGTGTATGAAGGCAATGTCGACCTGTATTTGTCAGTGGCTTCAAGTTCAATCCAATCAAATGCCTGTTTTAATTCTTCAGCATTCTGATGAAGTTAAAAAAACACTCGGAACAGCTAGGCTAGTCGAGCTTGGTTTAACGAAAGCAAAAGTGGTTTCGGGTACGGCGTTTAAAAGAGCGGATTGCTTTGATGTTCTCGGAAGTTATCAGGCCTCTCAACCAATCCTTCTTTATGCGCACCAAATGCCAGAAAGTCCATTTCATATAGAGCTTGATAGTGATGCAACATTTACCAAAGTATCTGAGTTATCAACCTGCTTTGATTCAATCATCGTTTTAGATGGGACTTGGCGAAATACCCGTGAACTATTGCACTTGAACGCATGGTTTCAAACCCTGCCAACCATCGCATTAAAGAATGTAGGTGTGAGTCAATATCGTATTCGTAAGGCCTCGAAAGCGGATGCTTTAGCGACGATTGAAGCTATCTCAGTACTATTATCAATATTTGATGAACAATTTGATTCCAATGTGTTTTTACGCCCCTTTGAAAAAATGATTGACGCTCAAATCGATAAGATGGGTGAAGCGCTTTATCAACAAAACTACCAAACAGAATAAAGATTTTTTTAGTGTATTCAAAAATGGTTTGTTCTAAACCTCCTTCAAGTAACTTGAAATTTCAATAAAAGACACAAAATACCAGTGCTTACTATACGTAAAATCTTTAAGCCTTAAGGCAGATACCAATTTTAGGTGAGATTTAAAATGACAAAAGCATTGGAAATATCCAAGCTATGTAAAACTTACGGCAATGGATTTCAAGCGCTCAAAAGTGTTTCTATTACCGTTGAGCAAGGTGATTTCTTTGCTTTACTTGGACCGAATGGTGCGGGTAAATCAACTACGTTAGGGATTGTATCGTCTTTAGTTAATAAAACTTCAGGGCGGGTTAGTATTTTTGGTTATGATTTAGAAACTGAGCTGGTGAAGGCTAAAACCTGTTTGGGGGTTGTTCCTCAGGAGTTCAATTTTAATCAGTTTGAAAAAGTAGGTGATATCTTAATTACTCAAGCTGGCTATTATGGCATTCCTGCTGAAGAAGCAAAAGAAAGTGCGGATTATTATCTTAAAAAATTGGGTCTGTGGGAAAAGAGAGACATACCATCACGGATGCTATCTGGTGGTATGAAGCGCCGACTAATGATCGCAAGAGCTTTAGTTCATAAACCCAAATTATTGATTCTTGATGAACCGACTGCAGGGGTAGATATTGAGCTTCGGCGTTCTATGTGGAAGTTCCTTCAAGAGCTGAACGAACAAGGAACAACGATCATTTTAACAACGCATTATTTAGAAGAAGCTGAATCACTTTGTCGGAATATTGCGATTATTGATAAAGGTGAAATCCTCGAAAATACGAGTATGAAATCTTTGCTTAAAACCTTAAATATAGAAACGTTTATTCTTGAGACTGATCGGATTTTAGTTGAAGCGCCAGACCTTTTTGGTTTTGTGTCTCGTATTAATGTTGAAGGGGCTCTAGAGGTTGATGTAAAGAAAGATCAAAATATTAACCAACTTTTTGAATGCTTAAAATCATTTGATTGGGTGGTGACAAGTCTTAGAAGTAAGTCTAATCGTCTGGAAGAGTTATTTTTAGGGCTGCTTCAAAAAGATAAGCAAGGAAGTGAAATATGACAGCTAGGCAAATATGGGTCGCATTTTCGACGATTGTTGTAAAAGAAATTCGTCGATTTACCCGGATTTGGGTACAAACTTTAGTACCTCCCGCCATTATGATGGTCTTGTATTTCGTTATTTTCGGGAATCTGATTGGGTCAAGAATTGGAGAAATGGGCGGCTTCGATTATATGGAGTTTATTGTGCCAGGCCTAATTATGATGTCGGTGATTACTAATTCCTATGCGAATGTGGTGTCTTCTTTTTTTGGAATGAAATTTCAGGGTAGTATTGAGGAAATATTAGTTTCGCCAGTCCCAAACTGGGTGGTATTAACAGGGTACGTAATGGGTGGTGTCGGGCGTGGGCTTGCGGTTGGTTTTATTGTCACGCTATTGTCTCTGGGGTTTACCAATCTTCATATTGAACATGTCGGTGTGACTGCTTCGGTGATCTTGTTAACAGCAATATTGTTTTCGCTAGGTGGGTTCATTAATGCCGTTTATGCGACCAAATTTGATGATATCTCAATCGTACCTACGTTTATTCTGACGCCGCTAACTTATCTTGGTGGTGTATTTTATAGCATCAGTTTGTTGCCTGAATTTTGGCAGGTAATCTCAAAGTTTAACCCGATTCTTTATATGGTAAACACCTTTCGATATGGCATTCTAGGCGTAAGTGATGTGAGCATTTTCTTTGCTTACAGTATGATTATTGGGTTTATTGTTTTGTTATTTTCGTTTTCGCTACACTTATTAAATAAGGGGCAAGGCATTCGCTCATAGCCTTGTTCTTAAGCATTCGACTTAGGTTCTATTAATATGACAGACGCAAATAAAAGCCAATTAGGGAAAGGGACCGTTTACGACAGTCCATATGATCCGGGTTTGTTGTTCCCACTTTCAAGAGTTGAAAATCGGGCTAGTTTGGGTTTATCTTCTGATTTGCCTTTTCATGGAGAGGATTTGTGGACGTGTTATGAGCTCTCCTGGCTCGATTTACAAGGTAAACCGTGTGTTGGTATAGCCTATTTCCGTGTTCCCGCTAATAGCCCTTTTATGATCGAATCAAAGTCATTCAAATTGTATTTGAATTCGCTTAATCACAAAAATTTTGAAAATATTAAGGTCTTAACAAAAACCTTGGTTGATGACTTGTCTAAAGCGGCTGGTATGTCTGTATCTGTAAGTGTTTGTGATGTGCGTGATGCGCTGACTCTAAATGGCGCTAATGAAAAAAGATTTATGTGTGTTGATGACTTGCCTGTTAGTGGTTTTGAATATCAACCAAATGCGAATCTGCTAAGCTTGGATAAAGCGGTTGGTGGTATACATGAGGGTTTTTTATGTTCACATTTATTACGTTCTAATTGCCCCGTGACTGGGCAGCCCGACTGGGGGACGGTTTTTGTTCGATATCGAGGGCAGAAAATTAATCATGAAAGTTTATTGCGCTATATTATTTCCTTTAGACAATGTCAGGATTTTCACGAGCATTGTGTAGAGCAGATCTTTATCGACATCTTAGAGAAATGTGCTTGTGAATCATTGAGCGTTTATGCTCGCTATACACGTAGGGGAGGTTTGGATATCAATCCTTATCGAGCAACGCTAGACTGGTCCGCGTCAGCGAGTGACATTCGAACCAGTAGACAGTAAGGCGTTTGAACGCTTACTCGTCCTTCAATTTGTCAACTACGCGTTCTAAAGCTCGCATGATTGGTTCTTTATCTTTTTGCGTTACTTTGTCAGTGTCAATATACATCGCAAAACCTTGAGTTTCATGTTCAATGAAGCTCTGGCCTGAGCCAATGTCACGTCTGAAATCGACTATCTGGTAAATAGGAACGGGACGTGCAAAACCCTTTACCGTAATTTCTCCTTTGTCACGGCACATGACTTTATCTTTGACAAGCGAGAAGGTCTCGTAAGAAATTAGAATTTCGCCCGGTTCAGAAAGTGCTTCCAGTCGTGAAGCCAAGTTAACTTCTTTTCCGATAATCGTGTAATCCATTCGGTTTTCAGCGCCAAAATTACCTACAGTTGTGTAACCCGTACTAATACCTATTCGAATTTGAAGCGGTGTTTTAATGCCTTGGCTTTGCCATTTTTGACGTAATATTTTCATATGCTTACGCATTTCAATTGCCATGGATACACAGGCTAGAGTGTCTTCTTTTGCGCCTCTACTAGTGGGGTCACCAAAGAAAATCATGATGCTGTCACCTATAAACTTATCAATCGTACCGCCATATTTTAAAGCAATTTGGGACATCTCATTGAAGTAAGTATTCAGCAGCTCGGTTAAGCTCTCAGGCTCCATTTCTTCTGCTAACTCAGTAAACCCTTTGATATCAGAAAAGAATATGGCAAGTTTTTTACGCTGTGTTTCAAGTCGAACATCTCGTTCGCCAGTAAAGATAGATTGCCATACTTGCGGTGATAAATATTTCGCAAGTTTATGAGATAAAGAAATTGATAATTCACGTTGTTGCTGTATTTGAGATTTTGCTTTATGCAAGGCTTCTGCTTGTTTGTGTGTGTAATAGGCCGTAACAGAGACGAAAAGTACAGCGCCTAGTGCCGAAACGATTTTAAGTATGACGGGTGAGTTTCCGGCAAACTTAATGCCGAATATTAAAGAGAAAATAATAATTGATATAAGCATGACAAGGTGGCCGAGCAACCAGATCCTCATACTTCCAACAACAATAAAGCTGAAGCTTGCCATCAGTAGTGCAAATAAACTGGGAGTAACACTAAAGCTGTAAAGAACAACAATTAAGCCCGCTAATGCCCCATCAATTAAAAGTGTGTTTTCACGTGTTGCAATGCTTTGGTCTAGCTTAAAGTGTCGAATTATAAAGTAGAGAATGTGTGGCCAAAGCATTGAGATGGGAATTGCCCAAACTAGTCGTTCATCAAAGTGCCCTGTTAAAATGCCGGTCGCCATTGTAATGCTGGTAATAAGGTAGGCCAGAACGCGACCGTTGTAGGCCGGCATTACTGAAGGTGGCGAATCGATATTTGGAAGATTTTTTTGTGGAATCATATACTACATTTTTTAGTGTGCTTTAATAGGCACATCTAAACCCTAAAAGATGAAGGCCAGTCATTTTATGTTTATCTATTATGGTTAAAGCGCTTTGTGTAAAAGGCTGAAACAATGACTGATTTGGAAACTAAGCGCGTCAGATTATCAGTTCCTATAAGCGTAGACAAATTTTAGGTGGATTACTCTAATTAAAAGGATTATGGAATGAGCTCTGAAGTAATAGAATTAATGTGCAAGCGGGTTTCTTGCCCTAGGTTGGAATCTCCTGCTCCGTCATCTGATATTTTAGATAAAGTGTTTCAGGCAGGGCTTCGGGCACCGGATCATATGCTATTACGTCCATGGAGGTACTTGATTGTTCAAGGCGATGCCAGAGGCCGATTAGGTGAATTATTCTGTGACGCTGCGATATCAGACTCTACAGATTTAACGGAGGCTCAGCGTGAAAAGTATCGAGCAATGCCTTTAAGGGCGCCAATGTTAATAATCGGTATTGCCGAAAATCAAGTGCATAAAAAAGTACCTGTTGAAGAACAAATAGTTTCATGTGGTGTTGGTATGGGATATATGTTGCTGGCGCTTCAATCGGAAGGGTTTGGTGGTATGTGGCGAACTGGGCCTATGGCAAAGCATTCGGTTGTGAAGCAGGGCTTAGGTGTTCAGTCACATGAGACCTTGGTTGGTTTTCTTTATGTAGGGACGCCTAAAGGAGAATTAAAACCGCTTCCCGAGCTAAAAACCTCTAATTTCTTTCATGAATGGAATTAGATATAGATACTAAGTAATTCAGATGGTTACTTTCTGTAGGCTTTAATCTATTTCGACGCGATACTGATTAAATAGTACATAATTTATGTGTAATCAGTATTACTGAATCTAAGTTTAAGAGTGAATCCGTAAATTTTGTCGGGTTGAAGCCTGACCACTATAGACCTGATCTAATATAAACCTAACAAACTCATCCCTATAACTGAAATACACCTTCTTTAAAATATCAAATAGTTGCTTCACTCTGAGGTGACTATACCTGCCAGCAATAAGACAAATTATTTATCAGTCTTCCGCTAGGAAATACATTGCCGTTATCAATTTATTCTATTTTTTTTAAGTTGTTGATATTAAATATAAATTACTTTTGGCACTGCAATTGCTAATAGATATTTAAATAAAAAATATAGCTGAATTGGCTGGCTATATTTGTTTCGAATGTTGTTTGACGCTAAAGCAGTTTGATCGATTTTAAAACGCAAACTTAGTGCCAGTATATCGAAATAAACAGGAGATAAAATGGCAATTTCATTTGAAAGCGCGCTTGGTATACATCAGAAAGCCCTTGAAGTAAGGGTTCAGAGAGCGGAAGTGTTGGCAAATAATTTAGCAAATGCAGACACTCCGGGTTTTAAAGCGCGCGATATAGATTTCAAAGCTGTTCTTGGTGGCGTGCAGGCAGGCCAGCAAGGAGAGCAATTAGCAATGGCGACCACAAACGGTAAACATTTGCCTCATGGCGGAAATAGTGGCGTGAGTGGAAGTGGACCGGATGAGTTGTTGTATCGCGTGCCTAGTCAGCCTTCTGTTGATGGTAATACCGTCGATACACAGGAAGAGGTTGCTGAATTTACCAAAAACACAATGCAGTATCAGGCTAGTTTTCAGTTTTTGAATGGAAAGTTCAAGTCTTTAAATAATGCCATTAGAGGTGAGTAACAATGTCATTAACGAATATATTTGATATTGCCGGTACAGGCATGGCAGCACAGTCGCTTCGACTGAACACCACGGCTAGTAATATTGCTAATGCGGATAGTGCAAGCAGTAGCGAGGGCGATGTTTATCGAGCACGAAAGCCTATTTTTTCAGCTATACAGCAAGATGTCATGTCACAGGCTTTGGGTGGCCAAGCGGGCGAGTTGTCTGCTTCTCAAGGGGTGCAGGTGCAAGGGATTGTGGAGAGTGATGCACCTTTAGATATGCGCTTCCAGCCTGATCACCCGATGGCAAACGAGCAGGGTTATGTGATGTATCCGAATGTAAATGTGGTTGAGGAGATGGCAGATATGTTGTCAGCCTCCAGAAGCTTTCAAACGAATGTCAGTATCATGGATTCAGCTAAAACCATGATGCAGCGATTATTAACCTTGGGCCAATAAGAGCGGAGTAAATTATGACAGATATTAGTACAACCAATTCCGCAAGTGATGTTTTAGGTGATTATCGTTATGAGCCAAAGACAAAAACATCTGGTGATAACGAGTTAGGTAAAAACCAATTCATGGAGTTAATGATTGCGCAAATGGAAAACCAAAACCCGTTAGAGCCGCAGGATAATGGTGAGTTTATCTCCCAGTTAGCCGAGTTTTCTTCGTTAGAAGAGATGCAGAAGTTGTCTGGAACGGTTGAAAGTTTTGCAACGCAATATCAGTCGACGCAAGCTCTACAGGCCTCGGCTATGGTTGGTAGGACAGTGTTGGTGCCGGGTACCGAGTCGCCTCTTGGGGCAGATGGCGCAATTAGTGGAGTTGTTGAGCTTCCAGAAAGTACCGGGGCATTAAAGGTGAGTATCTATAACGGCTCGGGTGAATTGGTAAATACTTTCAATATGGGGCAACAGGTTGCCGGTTCTGTGCCGTTTGTTTGGGATGGTACGAATAGTGAAGGTGAATATATGCCTTATGACCAGTATACATTTAAGGTTGAGGCAAATCAGGGTGGCGATATTAAGCAAATAAATACTTTGCTTTCGGCTAACGTAAATAGTGTTTCAATTGGGCAGAGTGGCGGTATTACGCTTAATTTGTCCGGCATGGGGTCTATTCCCTTGGAGAATGTACGTGAGATTAACTAGCTGCTATTTAGTGAAATGAATAAGTAGTCAGAGAAATAAATAAGCAATAATTCAGTGAAATTAAATAATTATTCAGTAGAGGTGTCGCATGACATTTAACGTCGCACTAAGTGGGTTGAGAGCATCCGCTACAGAGTTGGAAGTCACCGGTAACAATATCGCTAATGCGAGCACGGTAGGGTTTAAACTCTCTCGTGCAGAGTTTGGTGATGTGTATGCCAATAGTTTTTTTGGTGGCGGTGCTACCAGTACAGGTGACGGGGTCTCTGTTCAAAATATACGGCAACTTTTTAGTCAGGGAAATGTGAGCTTTACGGATAATAGTTTAGATTTGGCCATCACAGGGAACGGTATGTTTGTCTTGAGTGATCAAGGAGAGGCGAAATACTCAAGAGCAGGTCAGTTTGGTGTCGATAAAGATGGCTTCATGGTTAACAATACCGGGATGAGGGTTCAGGGTTTTCAGGCTGATTCTACCGGAACTGTGTCAGGTGTTTTGGGGGATTTGGTAGTTGAGGCGAGTGATTTACCGCCTGCTCGAACAACCAATGTTGAGGCAGTGTTGAATTTAGATTCCTCTGAAGAGACATTGACTCAGAGTGGCTCAACCGTGGACTCGGATGGTGTAAGTATTGGTGTGGTTCAAGCGGGTACGGGAAATGGCTATCTTACACAGACAGTTGATGTGACCTTTGCGGACGGTAGTACTTCGCAGGTGGTGACGGCAGCTGGTTCAAGTGCAGGGGCCATTGCTTCACAGTTTAGTGTGTTGGATGGAATTGATGCCTCTGCGAGTACCACAGCATCAATTTTGGCTGGTAGTTTTTCGAATGCATCTGGAACCATGAATATTACCTTGAATGGTATTAATTTCCAGCCTTCAGGTACGACTGTGACTCAGCAGTTAGCAGATTTGGGTACGAAGATTAATGCCTCATCATTAGTTGGGGTGACGGCGGTTATAGTCCCAGCTACGGGTGATTTACGAATTATTCAGGACCAAGGTGCTGATCTGGTATTTGGTTTTGCCGGTGGTGCAGCGGATGCCTTTGATGTTGAAGGTTCTGATGTTGTTCCAGTTTCTTTGACACTTAATGCAGGTCAAACGCAGGCTGCTGTAGGTGGTGCTATTAATATTGTTATGGATGACGGTGTTTCATTGGCTAATGCGAGCGCTACAACGCCAATTATTGCCGGTTTTACGGGCGCGCCTTTTATTAATAACCAGTTTTTGCCTTCTGATCCAGGAACGTATAACCATGCAACTTCAACAACTATTTATGATAGTTTGGGTAATTCGCATGTTCTGACTAAGTATTTTGTAAAGCAGCAAACTTCAGCTTCACAACCAAATACCTGGCAAATGCATGTGTTGATTGATAATCAGGATGTGGGGGATCCTCTGATTGGAACGGCGCCATCCAGAGCGACATATAATTTGGTTTTTAACCCGGATGGTACGACTAACACAGCTTTGACGGATAAAGTTTTGATCTCAAACTGGGATCCGATAGATGATGCCGGAAATCCTAATGGCGCATATCGGCCACAGAATGTTGTTGATGGTGGTGTGTTGCCAATAGACCCTGCCAATCCAAATTCAAACTTCGAGATAGATGTCACTTCTTTGACTCAGTATGGTAGTCCTTTTGCAGTGAATGATTTAAGTCAAAATGGTTTTACAACTGGTCGATTGGTTGGCTTGGATGTAGATCCGTCGGGTGTAATTTTATCGCGTTTTTCTAATGGTGAGTCATTGGTTCTAGGGCAGGTGGCTTTGGCGAACTTTAATGACGTGGAAGGTTTATCGCCTGATGGTTCTAGTACCTGGGTGCAAACCTTTGCCTCGGGTGACCCGATTGTAGGTGCTCCGGGAACTGCTTCCTTGGGGGTGTTGACCTCTTCCGCGGTGGAGCAATCGAATGTCGATTTATCTAATGAATTGGTTAACTTGATTGTTGCACAGCGAAACTATCAGGCTAACTCAAAAACGATAGAAACAGCTGATACGATCCAGCAAACGATATTAAATATCTAGTCTTAAGTTTAGTTTTGTAGTTTTGGCGTGTTTTCTGCTTGTAGTTTGTTATCTGAAATAATGTCGGGTTACTAAAGGTTTGTGCTTTGGGTAAAACCCGACCTACATAAAAGGTTGTAGTATGGATAAGGCACTTTATATCGCCATGAGTGGCGCTAAGCAGAATATGTTGTCGCAGGCAGCGCATGCGAATAATCTTGCAAATATAAATACCACGGGTTTTAAAGAAGATTTTGCTCAAGCGCGTAGTATGCCTGTCTATGGTGACGGTTTACCGACGCGAGCTTATGCATTAAGCGAGCGCCCAGGTACCAACTTTCAGCAAGGGCCGTTAATTCAAACCGGTAATTCATTAGATGTAGCTTTAAAAGGTGAAGGATGGATTGCGGTGCAGACTGCAGATGGTTCAGAGGCTTATACTCGTGCAGGAAATTTAAGCATTGATGTGAATGGTCAGTTAAGAACCGGCGCTGGTTTACCTGTGCTTGGGAATGGCGGGCCGCTAGTAATACCGCCAGCGGCCACTGTTGAGGTGGGTGCTGATGGGACTATATCTGTTATACCGCTTGGTGGTGAGGGTTTGGCGCAAATAGATCGTATTCGCTTGGTTAACCCTGATTCTAATGAAATTGAAAAACGTGAAGATGGCTTGATCCATTTAAAAGATGGTATTGCTGAACCAGACTTTGATGCAAACGTACGTGTGGAGCAAGGTTTTTTAGAAGGCTCTAATGTTAATGCAGTATCCTCCCTTACCGATATCCTTTCTTTATCTCGTCAATACGAGCTTCAGGTTAAATTAATGGGCCAAGCTGATCAAAATAGTGAATCAGCGGCACGTTTGTTGCAGTTCTCTTAATAAGATCTGAAATCTGTCAAAAAAGCGGCATTTCATTGCTGCTTTTTTTGGCATCACTTCTCTGAATTATCAGGATAGTATCGGGTCGAATTGAATCGTTGTTCGAATTTCAGTTTGGAGAAAACCAATGCATCCAGCTTTATACATCAGTAAAACAGGGCTTAGCGCACAGGATACAGCGTTAACAACTATTTCAAATAATTTGGCCAATGTCAGTACCGTTGGCTTTAAGAAAGACAGTGCCGTTTTTCAGGATTTGATGTATCAAGTAAAGCGGGAGCCTGGCGGTTTAAACTCTCAAGACTCTCAACTCCCATCAGGTCTACAGCTTGGCACAGGGGTGCGCGTTGAAGGCACGACAAAACAATTCACTCAGGGTTCGATGGAAGTGACTGAGCAGGCATTGGATCTTGCGGTTAGTGGGCGCGGATTTTTCCAGATTCTCTTACCCGATGGCAGTACCTCATATACGCGTGACGGGCAATTTCAAGTTAACTCTGATGGCGAAATAGTGACCAATACGGGGAATCGCCTAGAACCTTCAATTACTGTCCCGGACAATACTGCAAATATTACTATTGGTGAAGACGGCATTGTGAGCGCCACGATTAACGGAGAAACAACCGCTCAGCAGGTGGGCCAAATAAATACCGTAGATTTTATCAACCCCCAAGGCTTAAAAGCGATTGGTAATAATTTATTCAGAGAAACTGAAGCCAGTGGTAACCCGCAATCAGGTACCCCAGGCTTGAGTGGGTTTGGTGAAATTAAGCAAGGCATGCTTGAGTTATCGAATGTTGAAGTGGTTGAAGAGCTTGTCAGCATGATTACCACGCAGCGTGCTTATGAAATGAATTCAAAAGTTGTTTCTACAGCAGATCAAATGCTGCAGTACATTACGCAGAATTTATAAGACTCTACGTATACATATTAAGAGCAAATTATTAGCAATAACAGGAGGACTTATGACAAATAGATTATGCAAAAAAATTATATTTTTTGGCTCTGCACTTGCCATGATGTTAGTCCTACAGGCGTGTAGCACGATTACGCGAGACCGACCAATACCTAATGATCCAAATTTTGCGCCTATACCTGCAGAGTCTCTTAAAATGGGCGGTATGGTGACGGGTTCTATCTATCAAACATCAAGAAACTTCAGTTTTTATGGTGATCAGGTCGCGATAAATGTTGGTGATATTTTGACGGTGACGCTTGAGGAGAATACCAGCTCCTCCAAAAAAGCAGACACAAGTTACGATAAAGATGACGAAATTGCTTTTAATGAAGCCACTATTTTAGGCAACCTGATTAGTAAAAAAGGTCTTAGTTTATTGACTGACCCCAGCTTCGAACGTGCATTTGATGGTAAAGCATCCAGTGATCAGAGTAATAGTTTGCGTGGCAGTATCTCTGTCACCGTATCAGAAGTCCTGCCGAACGGTGTCTTGCGAATTCAGGGTGAGAAATGGTTGCGTTTAAATCAAGGTGATGAATATGTGCGGGTAACCGGACTGGTTCGTCCACAAGATATTGGCACAGATAATACGATTCCTTCTTCAAAAATTGCAGATGCCCGTATTGCTTATGGTGGAACCGGTGAATTTGATGAAGTGAATCGACAAGGCTGGTTGTCGCGCTTCTTTAACAGTGAGTGGTGGTTCATGTGAGACAAAACAAACTGCCTATATCATTGTTTTCAAAACAGTCTGGCTTGATGGTCTTAGCATTTTTCCTAATAAGTTTTGATCTCAGTGCTGACCGATTGAAAGACATTGCGAATGTCCAGGGTGTGCGTTCTAACCAACTAGTTGGTTATGGTTTGGTTGTTGGTCTGGATGGTACAGGTGATAACACACCCTTTACTAGTCAAACATTCAGAAACTTAATGACAAAATTCGGTATTACTATTCCTAATGGTGTTGACCCAAAGGCGAAAAACGTAGCGGCGGTTTCTATTCATGCAGAGCTGCCTCCCTTTGCAAAACCAGGGCAGAAAATTGACATAACAGCTTCTTCGTTAGGTGATTCAAAAAGCTTGAGGGGCGGGAGTCTAATCATGACGCCACTTAAGGGGGCTGATGGTCGTGTTTATGCAATGGCACAGGGAAGCTTAATTGTTGGTGGTTTTGGTGCAGAAGGTGCTGATGGTTCTTCGATCAAAGTTAATGTGCCGAGTGTTGGCCGTATTCCTAATGGTGCAACGGTTGAATTATCAATACCGTCCCCTTTTCACAGAGGTGATACTTTAACGTTTGATCTCCATCGCGCAGACTTTACAACAGCCATGAATGTTACTTCCCGGATCAATGACTTACTGGGTCCAAGTACGGCTTTTGCGCAGGATGCCTCATCTATTACCGTAAAAGCACCACGCGATGCATCACAGCGGGTGAGTTTTCTTTCTATGTTAGAAAACTTGAATGTTGAAACGGGAGAAGAAGCGGCAAGGGTCGTTATTAACTCGCGTACAGGCACGATCGTTGTGGGGCGAAATGTTAAAGTGCTTCCAGCAGCTGTAACACACGGTAGCTTGTCAGTCACGATTACCGAGACTCCCACAGTGAGCCAGCCAAATCCTTTGGGGGATGGTGAAACCGTTGTTGTACCTCGTTCTGATATTAGTGTGAATCAAGAGCCTGGTCGTATGTTTCAGTTTGGCCCTGCTGCGACACTTAGCCAGATAGTTCAGGCAGTAAATCAAGTGGGGGCTGCGCCAGGCGATATTATGGCGATTCTTGAAGCCTTGAAACAAGCTGGCGCACTCAAAGCCGACTTGATCGTGATATAGGAGGAAATGATGAACTCAAATAACCTCTCATCACTTGGTCAAGGGTCTGGATTCGATAATTCGTCGAAATTATCTGACTACAACAACTTGAGTGGTCTCCAGTCTATTAAACATCAGGCTAAATCGGATAAAGAAGGTGCACTAGATGCGGTAGCGAAGCAATTCGAATCAGTCTTTGTGTCTATGATGATTAAAAGCATGCGTGATGCGAACAAAGGTTTTTCAGAAGGTAATTTATTACAGAGTTCAGAAAGTGACTCTTATCAGCAAATGTTCGACAGTCAATTAGCCGTAAGTTTATCTAATGATAAAGGTATTGGCTTAGCTGAGGTGATTAAGCGTCAACTATCTAAAGGTGTCTTAGGCGCCGATGCAGACCGTGAACCAAAGTCTTTTAACTTGAATCAATCGTTCAGCTTAGATGACTACTCTCGTCGTTCATTTTCCCCTCGTTTGAACGCAGATAGTATTCAGCAAACCGTTGTGAAAGTTGAAAATAGTTTAAGAAATATATCCGGTGAAGGTAATGAGAAAGCAATTGAGCTAGCGCATGAAATTGATTTCTCAAGCCCGGACAAATTTATTCAATCCCTTTACCCTTATGCCAAAAATGTAGAGCAGGAAACAGGCATTGATGCTCAAGTCATGTTGGCGCAATCTGCGTTAGAGACTGGCTGGGGTAAGCATCAAATTTTGAAAAAGGATGGTTCGCCAAGTTTTAATTTATTTGGTATTAAAGCACAGCAGGGTTGGGAGGGTGAGTCAGCTGAAATTACCACGACGGAATACCGTGGTGGTTTGGCAATGAAAGAGCAGGCTAATTTTCGCTCCTATGATTCATACGGAGATAGCTTTAAAGACTATGCGAAATTCTTGAAGAGTAATGAGCGTTATCAATCAGCACTAGAGCACCTTGATGACCCTAAAGAGTTTGCTATGGCTTTGCAGGACTCTGGTTATGCCACCGATCCGAACTATGCGAATAAAATTAACCGAATCATGGACAGGTATATTGATAGTACTGTCGGAAATAGCATTGAAAGTGAATTCAATCTAGGTAACTCAAAGTGAGCGGGGAGGTAACTAATGGCTGATTTAATTGGAATAGGTTTATCTGGTTTACGCTCACATCAGACCGCGCTGTCGGTTACCGGTAATAATGTTGCGAATACCAATACGCCAGGTTATAGCCGTCAACAAGCCATCTTTACAGATAATAAATCTCTTTTAACTGGTGCAGGGTATGTTGGCCAGGGCACATCAATTGAGAATATTACGCGTATCTCTCAGGACTTTATCATTGATCAGGTACGAGCGGACACCACTGTATACAACGAACGAAATGCCTTATTAACGCAGGCTGAAAGTGTTGATAACTTACTGGCAAGTACTACGACAGGCTTAACGCCTGCGATGAGCAAGTTCTTTCAGGCATTCCAGGGGGCTGCAGAAGACCCAACCTCTATTCCTCAGCGTCAGCTGCTACTGACCCAATCTGAAGGTTTAGTTTCTCGCTTTCATTCATTAAATAACAGGCTAAATGCACAAGTAGAGAATATTGAGCTTGAATTAAAAGCAGCCGTATCATCTATTAATAGTTTGTCTCAAAGTTTGGCCGAGTTAAACCAATCAATCGCTGTCGCGACAGGTGCTGGCCAAGGCAGCTTACCTAATGACTTGCTTGACACGCGTGATGAAGCATTAAGGCAGCTTGCTGAACTTGTTTCTGTTTCTACCTTTGCCCAAGGGTCTGATGGACAAGTGAGTGTATTCATTGGTAACGGCCAGCCACTTGTAGTGGGAAGTGTCGCGGCAAAGCTTGATACGGTCTCAAGCCCTGCTGATTCAAGTCGTTTGGATATAACGTTATCTGTCACAGGGTCTCCTCAGATAGTGAGTGGTGAGTTAAGTGGTGGAAAAATTGGTGGTTTACTTGAATTTCGTGATAACAATTTAGCTGATGCGATTAATAGCATGGGGCGAATAGCGATTGTTTTAGCCGATACCATTAATGATCAGCACACACTGGGGATGGATTTAGAGAGTAATCTGGGGGGATTGTTTTTCGACGATGTGAATGCTGAAGCTTTAGCGCGTAGTCGTGTCTTTGGTAATAATGAGAATGTAGGTGTTCTTGATCATGTTCTTCGCATTAATATCACTGATTCAAGTTCCTTAACGACCGATAATTATGAGCTCAAATTTGAAGGGCCGTCGGATAGTGATTTTGTCATTGTTCGTGCCAGTGATAATGAGGTGGTCTTGAAATCCATTCTACCTGGGATATACCCAGCAAATGTAGAGATTGATGGCTTTCAAGTGCATTTTGAAGCGGGTACTTTTAAAGTTGGTGATCGTTTTACGATTCAACCGACTAAAACAGGCGCCTCAGATATTGCATTAAATATCGATCGTGTAGAAGAGGTCGCTTTAGCATCGCCAATTCGCGCGATTGGGGATATTGGGAATACCGGGAATGCCAATATCAGCCTTGGCACAATGCTGGATGTCATCAACCCCATTACAGGGCAAGCAATACCAATATTAGAAACACCCGGGCAACTAAGTCCGCCATTGATGATTCGTTTTGTGACAGATACGATTTACGAAGTGCTGGATGCAAGTGACCCGGCAAACTTAGTTCCTTTGACGCCACCTGTTAATAATCAGCAATATAATTTGGGTATTACCAATACATTATTCACTGATGATCCTGGTGAAACTGTTATTAAGGCGACAGGGGCTAACTCGTTAACGGTTCCTGCTCCAATACCCAGTGCGGGACCTTTAGTGAATGGTTTTGGTGCTCAAAACTTATCTGTTTTATTTCGTGATATAGACACAGGTGTGGTGACTGCGCAAACTGTAGCAATTGCAGCGAATAGCTCAGCCTCATCCATAGCTACTTCATTGAAAGGATTGCCGGGAATTCAGGCTACTGCTTATACACAAGTTCGATTAGACAATTTTGTTGATAATGGCGACCCAACACCTTTGGGAGTGGAAATAAATGGCGAGGTATTAACCATTCCTGGTGGGGCGACTTTCGGCCCGGATGCCTTAGCAGATGTTATTAATAGTAATACCAACCTGCAAGATTTAAATATTTATGCAGTAAGCGATGGTGTAAGTCTAGAGATTTATGCCTCCTCCGGTGAGGATATTGAGGTTGTCGTCAGTGGTGTTGGAGATAGCATTGATGTTAGTAAAATCGACCCGTATAGCCCGGGGGCACCGGCACTGAATACTCAAACAGTCAATTCAGGGCAGGGAGTTGCAGTGGGTGGTGCCATTGATGTGGTTTTGTCGAATGGTGTGAGTTTTACTTCAAATGTTTCATCTGTGTTTGAGCAAGCTCCTGTCGCGCAATCCACCTATTTAGGTTTTCAGTTTGAGTTAAAGGGAGAGGCTAAAAAAGGAGATAGCTTCACGATTGATTATAATGCCGGTGGTGTGTCTGATAACCGGAATGCCTTAGCGATTTCGGCCATGGAGGGGCAAGGGAATGTTGCAAATGGTGTGATTACTTATGGCGACGCCTATGCACAAATTATTGAAGAAATCGGTACGGTCACAAATAGAGCACGATTAGATACTGAGTCGGCAAAAGCGCTGCTGGATCAGTCTGTTAATAATCGAGAATCTATTTCGGGGGTGAATCTCGATGAGGAAGCAGGCCGGTTGATTCAATATCAATCTGCTTACAATGCTTCAGCTCAGGTAGTCTCTATTGCCAGAGAATTATTCGACACTTTATTGGCAACATTCAGATGATTTTAGTTTGTCTTGTTAAGGCTTAAGTAGGAAATTTCTATGAGAATTTCAACACAACAGTTATTCAATCGTGGTCTTGAACAAATACAAGATGTTACTGCGCAACAACAAAAGACGCAGTTACAATTGTCTACTGGTAAAAAGGTATTAACACCAGCTGATGATCCCGTTGCTTCAACACGAATCCTTGAGTTAAACCAGGAATTAGCCATCAATAAGCAGTTTCAGCGAAATGTGGAGTTAGCCGATGGCCGGTTGAAATTACAGGATGATTTACTGGGAAGTGTTGATAGTGTTGTTCAGCGTATTCGAGAGCTAGCCATAGCTGCCGGGAACGGTATTTTAAGTTCAGATGATTTGTCTTCAATTGCGTCGGAAGTTGAGGAACGTCTTGATCAGCTAGCGGGTTTGCTTAACTCTCAAGATGCTAGTGGAGAATATGTATTCAGTGGTTTTCAGGGGGGAACCCAACCATTTCAGAAAAATGTATCGGGGGCTTATACTTATCAGGGGGATGATGGGCGTCGTTTCGTGCAAGTAGAGCAAAGTGTTTCGATTGCATCGACTGAAAATGGCAAACAAATATTTCAAGATATCCCTGTAAATGAAAATACCTTCTATACCTATGCTAGTAACACAAACCAATCTGTTCCTACTGCTCAAATTACGGCAGGGCAAGTGATTGATCAGGAAATCTATGATGCTTTTTACCCTGAAGATCTAACCGTTACGTTTAACTCAGCATCCGATTTCAGTGTGACAGAATCATCGACAGGAAGAGTGGTTGCAGCGAGCTTACCTTACTCGGCAAACTCCCCTATCGTCGTAAATGGTGTTCAATTTGAAATCACAGGGACTCCTGTTGCAGGGGATGATTTCTTTGTTGCATCATCCGAGAAGCAAGGCGTGCTTACAACGGTTGAAAAGCTTGTTTATGGTTTGAGGAATTTTAATAATTCAGCATCTGGAAGAGAAGTGTTTTCGAATGTTGTTAACAGCGCAATTGGAAACCTGGACAGTGCTGAAACCTCTATTCTCGAAGCAAGGAGTCAAATAGGTGCGCGTCAAAATACGATGGAAACGACTGCAGAACAATTGAAAGATGTTGAAATTCTGACAAAAGAAATCTTAACAAAGATCGAGGCAGTAGACTATGCTGAGGCCGTTAGTTTGCTATCTGTTCAGCAATTTACATTAGAAGCGGCTTACTCTTCTTATTCGAAAGTGACTTCTCTGTCGTTGTTTGATCGTTTGTAGTTTTTGTCTGCTTACTTGAGTGTTCACTTAAGCGCGTAACACATGCCTGAAGAGCGTTACTGATACGAGTTTGGTCTCTTATCATTGCCAGTTTTGGCCAAGTTGAAGATTCACCCATCTTAAGTAAATAATCTCGCTCACCCTCATTTGGATTAATCATAAACTTCAGATACCAACTTGGTGGAAAGTCAGGGTGGAGGTTTATATCGCCTAAATAATCCTGATCAAAAAAAAATGAAGCATGGTTTAACCAAGACCGCCAGGGTTGTTTAGGAAGTCTGCGTCGCGCAACTTTTAGTAGAGTATTTCCTTGGGCATAAGCTGAGGTAACAGCGATGTCTTTAAATGTTGCTATCAAGCCTGTTTGTTGTCGATGTGAGATAAAAGGCACTATATGGGGGTTTGCCTGACTTACGATAAAGTAATTGACATTATTTAATCGACTGATACGTTGTCTTGGAATATCGCTGGCAAAGGACCCGTCCACCCAAAGTTCCCCTTCTAAGTAAGGTACTATTTTTCCTTGCGGTGGTCGTTCTTCTAATTGGCTTGGAGGAAATAAACCAGGTACAGAGCATGAGGCTTTTGCAGCAGAGTAAATTAATACATTCGGTGTTGTTTGATGGTTAAGAATGCGCGGTTTCAAACCAGTTCTGGCGGGTGAAACTGTAATACTAACTTCTCGGCCTGTTCGATCGAATGCTTCCTTAAACGTGTAATTTCCGATATTTGTTTCTAGGCACTGTTGTAGTTGTTGAGGGTCAAGTAGTGCTTTGTGTGACCAGACGGAAGTGATTGATAAGCGTTTTAAGGGTTTATAATGGCTCTTCTCGGGAGTGCTCAGAATCGCTTTCAATTCATGGTCGTGATGGCAGGCGACCATTCCTGCTGCAATAGAGCCCATGCTTGTGCCTGATATTATATTTGGCAGTAAGTTTTGGTTAAGTAGTGCGCTGACTACACCTACATGGTAAATGCCAAAAGTTCCGCCACCACTTAACATTAATGCTGGGCGGCCAAAGTTCTTTTCTGCCTGTGAAAGCAAAGCTAATTTGTCATGCTCATTAATACCTGGTATCGGTTTGTCACAAAGGGTGTTCAGGGCAAGTATAACTAAATTAAGGTAGTGCTCTATGAGTTTTTTAGTACCAGAAAGTGCGTGTTGATAAAGTTGAACTTCTCCTAACTCACCAAGTGTTCTGTGCAGGCTTTCTTTAATAAAGAATGCTAGCTCGTGATAATTTTTGTCACGGAGCAATGCTTGAAGTTTAATAATATGCTCTTCAAGCAATTGATATGGGTAATCAGCTGAACTCTCGCAATTACGCCATGCTTCCATACCTGTTTTTAGATCAATTTTAGTGGCTATTTCTAGCCACTGTTGGTAGTTATCGCACTGTTTAAGCTGCTGGTGAAGTTGGCGTAATGAACTCAAATTAATCGTATTCCCATGGAAGATAGTTATCAGCGAACATTAAGCGGCCTTGAGCTTTTTATTACGACGCTTTTGTATAACTTGAAGCTTGGTAACTTCTGCTGTTTTCTCTCTATTAAATAAACGACCAATTTTTTGGCTGATAGAATCAGGAACTGAATATTTGACAATATTGCTTGCCACCGTTTTCAGCATAGGAGCCATTTTTCCAGTCTGATAGGGGATGCCATAACGTTCACAGATTTCTTTTACCTGTGGGCCCATTTCACGATAACGCCATGCTGGTAAATCAGGGTATAAGTGATGCTCTACTTGGTGGCTTAAATGGCCGCTCATAATATGAACTAACAGGCTACCTTCAAAGTTACTTGAACCTAATATTTGCCTTAAATACCACTGTCCCTTTGTCTCAGCTTCCATTTCTTGCTCAGTAAATGAGTAGTTTCCATCAGGTAAATGACCGCAATAGATAACGGAAAAGGCCCATAAGTTTCTGATCAATTGAGCAGAAATATTGCCTGCTAAAACTTTAGGTGCCATTGGCCCGGCTAGAAGTGGATAGAATACATATTCTTTCATGCCTTTTTGAGTCGACTTGAAAAGATATTCTTTTAGCTCTAGCAGCAACTCTTTCTTAGGTAGTAGATCAGCATGCTCATCTTGCTTTAACCATTCTGGCAGTATGTATTGGGTGATTTGCAGGTCATATAATGCAATGGCATGCTCAAAAAATACAGCGCTGATCGGGCTAATGATTGGCTGAAATAAGTGGATCGGTTTCCACTTGATGTCATCAGAAACTCTAAATAGTCCAAAGCCAAAGTCAGTATCTTTGCCCACTACATTTGTATAGGCGTGGTGATGATGATTGTGTGCCTGTTTCCAATTCTTTGCTGTGCCCGTCATGGTCCATTCATAGTCTGAATTGAACTTCTCGTCTTTCATAAAATCATACTGGCCATGAATGACGTTATGACCGATTTCCATATTTTCCAGAACATGTGCGGCACTTAAGCTGGCTACGCCTAATGACCAGCTAATGGGGTCAAGGCTGAAGTGAATAAGTAAGCGCCCTGAAATTTCTAAATATCGCTGCATCTCAATAATATTTTGAATATGATTAATGTCATCCTTGCCCATTTTAGCTTCAATAGAGTGACGTAAATCATCGAGTTCTTTTTGAAAATCATTGATCTGTTGAGATGTAAGGTTTGGTTTATTCATGGTGTTCGAGCTCATTTTAAAATCCTTGTAAATCGATATTTAGAGTTCAATTTCAGTGGCTGTTTTAGCAACCGAAACACAAGGCAAAATATAATCACCTGCGCTTGTTGACTCTTCACCAGTAATTAGATTGACAGTCGTACCAGATGTTTTTTTACAACGGCAGGAGCGGCAAATCCCGGTGCGGCAAGCTGCTGCGGGCTTTAATCCTGCTGATTCAGCTTCTTCTAAAATAGTTTTTGAAGGACTTGATTGAATAACTCCTTCTAGGGAGGTAAAGCTTATTTCAGCGGAATACCCTAATAGGGTGGAGGAACTAAGATCTGCCGTAAAATTTTCAAGGTGCAATTGTGAGGGCTCGAATTTCAACTTATCAAGTATTTCAGCGGTCGCTTTCATAAATGTTTGTGGTCCGCAAAGATAAATTTCTCGCTCGAGAATATCGGGTGCGATACTGGATAATTGTTTTCTGCTAATGCGTCCTTTATGAACTGAGCTCGTTGAAAAGGATGATGGGGCATCTATATCGCGTTCAAGGGAAAAGTGAATGTCTATATTTTCATGAGTGTTAGATAGCTGTTCTAGTTCATCATGGAAAATTATGTCATTAGGACTTTGTGAATAATTCAAGAAAACAATGTCACTACGATTTCCAGCTTCTGCCAAGTAGCGAAGCATTGACATAAGAGGTGTTACTCCGCTTCCAGCAGAAAGCATGAGAATTTTTCCGGCAGGCTGGTAGGGTAATACAAAATTACCTTGAGGCTGACTGACTTTAATTTGCCCACCTTCTTTTAAATTCTCAAATAACCAATTTGAGGCTAAACCTTCATTTACACGTTTGATTGTGATTGAAAATTCATCTGTCTGCTTGGTACTAGAAAAATTTCTAGGGCTAGAAGATAAGGTGTAAGTACGTTTGACTGCTTCACCATTGATACCAAACTCAATATTAATATGTGCGCCTGCTTTGTATTGATTTAGCGTTTTTTCCGATCTAAAAAAATAGCTTTTAGTGTCATGTGTTTCTAGTACAGTGTGGATAAGTGTTGCAGAAATATGAGGTAAAACGCCATCGTTTGTCGACTGTGTGGTTTGGTGGTTATGATCGTTTACGGTGTGATCTTTAAGGTGTGAAATGATTGATTTCAAACTTTGGTTTAATGTTTCAGGTAAGGTACTAATAGTGTTTATTGTGTTGAGTGTTATGTTCATGTTTTAGCCCTATCATCTTGTTTCTGTGTACACGTGTATTCTTTTGATGATGTTAATGTTTCAGTGTACATCTGTCAACTAAGAAGGTGGTTAAGTTGACAATATGTTACAAAGTTTATAAAAGGAGGCTAAAAGTGAGGCTTTAGTATATGTGTATGGCAGTATGGCTGTGTTTTTTATTGCTTTAATATAGGCGGGAGAAATTGGTTATATTATATTTTTTTTATGATTGTGGGTTTTAGTGTTCGGGTGTGTTGTTGGTTGGCGTTGTTTTTTCTTTTTGGTTCCAAACTGAAATTTGGTCACGTCCATTATGCTTAGCCTGATACATGGCAATGTCTGCATGGTGAATGAGTTCTTCGGCGCTTTTGGTTGGCGCTTGGGATAAGCTTGAAATACCAAAGCTTGCAGTGATGGAGATCTGTTGGTGGTTTGAATTTAGGCTAGTGTGGCGAAGTTCATCGCATAAAGACTGGGCAATTATAATCGCTTCTTTCAGAGGGGTATCTACGAGTAAAATAATAAATTCCTCTCCACCAAAGCGTGCGATCAAATCGCCAGAGCGGGTGACTTTATTTTTAAAGACTAAAGCAACATTGCGTAAGCAATCGTCGCCAGCTTTATGTCCGTATGTGTCATTTACTGTTTTGAAGTAATCGATATCGCACAATATGGCGGAGAGGTCGCGATTGTGTCGAGTCGCTCGTTTATACTCTACATCCAGTCGAGCTTCAAAGTGCCCGCGGTTAAATAATGTTGTGAGGGCATCGGTGGTTGATGCTAGCTCTAAGCGACTGTTGGCGCTTTCTAATTCTACCAATGCTTTTTGCATAGTCTTGGTACGCTCTTCAACCTTTAATTCAAGTTGGTCGTTAGCGAATATCTTCGCTTGGAGTAATTGCTCTTGTGATTGGCGAGCAATTTTTTCACTTTCGAGTGATGAGTCCTGAGCGAAAATTCTTAATTCTTTCTCTCGATTAAATCTATTAGCTAGTGCAAAAGAGAGTAGCGATACTAGCAAAACAACGCCAATTTGCCCTGCATTGTTCGTCCAGAAGTTAGCTGAGATAAAGCCAAACTTTACAGCGCCTAAAATGGTGATACCTATAAATGTTGCGGTCCATGCTAAGCAAAAATAGCGTGCATCAGGGTCTCCTCGGAATAATGATACGTAGCCTAATATAAGCGACATGCTGCAAGTGAACATGGTTATTGCGCTGGTTAGTCTGATTGTGAAGCTATAAGGGATGAGAAAAGTAAGTAGTAATAATGTGCCGGATATGAAGGCAATAACTGACATGACCTGGTAGGCAAAAGGGTTACGCTCCTTAAGCTTCAAAAAAGAAATCATGAGCATAAGAACACTTAAATTACTTAATGCTATAAAGGTAGAAATTGAAAAGCTATTCCATTCGAGCTGGTTTGGCCATAGGTAAGCAAATCCATAGCCTTTCAGGCAAATTTGGAAAAATAGATATCCAAAAGAAAAGCTAACATAGTATAAGTAATTGATATCTTTGATTGAAAAAAACAACAAGAGATTATAGATCACCATGATGCCAATAATGCCAGCCCAGATTCCTTGTAGGAAATGCTCATCAGCAGTCGCGTTTGCATGTTGCTCAGGTAGCCATATTGTTAGGGGGGCTTCGACGGTACCTGCTGAAGCGACGCGCATATAAATGAGGTTGTCGCCTGCAGATAGCTCAAAAGGCATAACAAAATTTTGATGTTGGATTGGTCTGGATGAAAAAGGGTATTTATCTCCCACTAAGTGCTGTTCTTGGATTTGGTCGTTTTTAACACGATATAACTCGATGTCATCTAAAAACGGAATGGGCAGCTCAATGTAAACTGCATGTGGGTTTTCGTTTTCGTTGTAGATATTAAATTTGAACCAATAAGCGGTATCGGTAAATCCAAAATTTGGGGATATCCGTTTTATATTTTTCCAGTCAAGGAAAGAACTATTGGGTGAGTTTTGAGTGTTGTGTTTGATTTGTGCATTGTTAGTACGTGCATCACTTTGAAGAATAGAATTTATGTTCTCAAGATGTTCAGGATCTTTTAAATATAGCATATTGGCGCCCACTGCAATGGGGGTCAATACGTCAGGGGAAAAATTAACAGTAGGTGTTGTAACGGTGCTGCTATTTGCCCAGCTTAGGCTAGAAAGTAGTATGAGTATTAATGTCTTGAATAAAACGAAAGCAATTTTATGCACTGACAAGCCTGATGTTTTTGAAGAGGGTGTTGTAACTGTTTTAAGTATAGGCAAAACTTTGAGTTTTGCTGGAATTAGTTAGAGATATCCAGGCTGACAGGGCAGTGATCAGAGCCAAGGATGTCATTTAAAATATCTGCATCTTGTATTTGTTTTGTTAGGCTGGCTGAGATTAAAAAGTAATCAATTCTCCAGCCTACGTTTTTAGTCCGTGCACCAGCGCGATAGCTCCACCAGCTGTATTTTACTTTCTCAGGATGAGTGTGGCGGAAAGTATCAATTAGGTTGGCTTTAATATAGTTATCTAGTCCGTCAATTTCTGCTTGTGTATACCCTGCGCTTTTATTGTAATTCGGTTTTGGTCGTGCCAGATCAATATCGCGGTGGGCGACATTTAAATCTCCACACACAATGATGGGTTTGATTTCTTCTAATTTCTTAATATATGTCAAGAAATCAGCATCCCACTGTTGGCGGTATTCTAAGCGTTTGAGTTCGCTTCCTGAGTTTGGAGTGTAGACAGTAATAAGGAAAAAATTTTCAAATTCTGCGGTGATGACTCGACCCTCGGTATCGTGTTCCTCAATGCCCATATCATATTGAACGCTAATGGGTGCTTGTCGCGTTAATATTGCGGTTCCTGAATAGCCTTTTTTTTCTGCAGAATTTCGGAAGAGGTGGAAACCTTCGATTTCTTTTAACGCTTCAGTGACCTGTTCATCTTGAGCTTTTGTTTCTTGTAGGCATAAAATGTCTGTTTGCATGCTATTGAGCGAAGTGATGAATTCTTTTTTCATGACTGCACGGATGCCGTTGACGTTCCAGGAAACTAAGCGCATAAAAAGCCTTTATTTTCTATAAGTTATTCGTAAGGGGCTCAATAATGATCGAAATAGAATTCAGGAGAGCCTAAGTGGGGGCAGTGTATGGTATTAGTGTCGAAAAGTGTACTCGGATGTTGAATTCTAGGCTAGGCTACTTCGATTAAAGAAGTAGCCTAGTTAAGTATCTTTTAATAAGAGTTTGAGTCTTAGTTTGTTTTTAGAGCTTCATGTTGTTCGGGTTTGAGGCGTGGACCATACTGACTAACGACTTTTGCAGCGGCAAGATTGGCTAATACTGCGGCTTCCGGGAATGTTTTTCCGGCTGTAATTGCATATAAAAAAGCACCAGCAAACATGTCTCCAGCGCCATTTGTGTCGATTGCTTTTACTGAATTGCCTTCAATGCGTGAAAGTGTTTCTCCGTCAAAGACTAATGCGCCTTCTTTTCCCAGTGTAATTGCAAATGTTTTAGCGCTAAGCTTCATTTTCTCTGCTGCTTGCTCTATGTTTTCAGTTTTAGTCCAGCCGAGTGCTTCATCTTTATTGCAAAAAATTAAATCAACTTGCGAGCCGATCATTTCTTTTAATCCATCAGAAAAAAATTGCACCATGCCCGGGTCGGATAAAGAAATAGATGTTTTTACCTTGTTTTTCTCGGCAACTTCTCTTGCTTTAATTGCGGCTGCTTTCCCGCTTGGAGAGGTAACCAAATAGCCTTCCAAATATAAATACTCAGATTGCGCTATTGCTTCGTGGTCAAGTTGAGATTCATCAAGTGTTTCGCTGATACCTAAAAAGGTATTCATCGTTCGCTCTGCGTCAGGGGTAATCATAACGAGGCATTTTCCTGTTGTGCCAGCTGGCAAGGCATCTTTTTGGATGTTAACCCCGGCGGCTTGCGTATCATGATGAAAGAATTGACCATTTTCATCATTCGCTACTTTGCATGAGTAATAGGTTTTTGCGCCAAAATAGCTAGCGGCAATAATAGAGTTACATGCTGAACCACCGCTTGCTCGTTTGCTTCCAACTAAATGATCTTTCATCAGTTCCAGAAGTTCGCTTTGACGAGCTTCGTCAACTAGTGTCATTAAACCTTTTTCAATATTAGCTGTTTGTAGGAAGTCATCTGTGACTTCGATCTCTGTATCGACGAGTGCGGCACCTAAGCCATATACATGATATTGTTTCATTGAATTTTTTCTTCTGATAGATGTTAGAAAAGTTTGTTGTGAGATTATATATGTCTAGAAATCAGAAATGCAAAGTTGTTATGGATTATTGAGAAGGGGTAGGGTGAATGGGTATTTATATAGTTAAAAAATAGCTGTTTAGGTGGTGGTTGTGTATGAATGTGTGGCAGTGTTAAGGCGGTTATAAATCAAGAAGGGGATTTAAATGCATCGTATGGATAAAAGTGTTTGGGTGCTAATGCTGGCGGGGGCTTTAGGGTTGTGTGTGGCTCCGATGGTTGTGTTTATTGGTGGGATTATCGGTTCGGCACTTGCACCTAGGGTAGAGTTGGCGACTTTGCCTGTCGCTTTTTTAGTGATTGGTACTGCATTTTCGGTGTTGCCTGTCACGCGCTTAATGCAGTTATTTGGGCGTAAGCGCGTGTTTGTTTTTGGTGCGATTTTTAGTGCAGTTGCTTCATTGCTTGCTGCGAGTGCGATTTCTCAGGGAAGTTTTTGGGGGTTTACGGCCTCAGTTGCGATGATGGGGGTTAGTTTGGCTGTGATTCAGCAGTATCGTTTTGCTGCAATGGAGAGTGTTCCTCCTGATCGAATGGCCAGTGCTGCCTCTTTTGTCTTGTTGGGAGGTTTAGTTGCGGCAATTCTAGGGCCTGAGTTGGCACAGTTTGGTGAAAATATTTTTGAGTCTTCATTTTCAGGTTCATTTTTCTTGCTTGCTTTTATTTGCTTGTTGAGTGCATTTTGTTTGTTATTTTACCAGCCTTCTGAGGTTTCTCGCTCAGAACTAAACGAAGTGGGAAGGGGTGAAGAGCGGTCGATTATTGTGATTATGCAGTCTTCTATTTTTTGGGTGGCCGTATTAGCTTCTGCAATTGGCTATGCCGTAATGAGTTATGTGATGACCGCAACGCCTGTCAGTATGCATGTGATGATGGACCACTCGTTATCGGATACGAAGTGGGTTATTCAAAGTCATATTCTTGCAATGTATCTGCCTTCATTTTTTAGTGGGTATTTAATTGAGCGTTTTGGTGCGGGTCGGTTAATGCTGGTGGGTTTGATTCTTTATGGTATTTGTATAGGGGTTGCTTTATCGGGCCAGGAAGTTATGCATTATTGGGGAGGGTTAGTGTTGTTGGGTTTAGGGTGGAATTTTTTATTTGTATCAGGGACAGTGTTGTTGCCTAAAGCCTATCGGTCGGAAGAGCGCTTTAAAGTTCAGGGTTTCAATGATTTTTTTGTCTTTGCTTGTCAGGCTATTGCCTCATTATCAAGTGGCGCGATTATTTATAATTTTGGTTGGAATAATTTTGTTTTATTTGCCCTACCTTTTTTATTGCTACAGTTGGTGGTGATGTACTATTGGCAGAAGAGGTCTTAGATGGTTATTGGGCGTGTTTTGGGTGTGTCTGTTTTATCGTTGGTATTAGTTGGCTGTGTTACGTCCCCGCCAAAAAATCCTGAGAATATTTGTGATATTTTTGAAGAAAAACGAGACTGGTATGATGCGGCCCAGGCATCAAAAGATCGCTGGGGTACCCCCGTACATATTCCAATGGCGATTATGTATCAAGAATCCTCTTTTCGTCATGATGCTGCGCCCCCTATGGAGTATTTTTTATGGATTATTCCTATTGGTCGAGCAAGTGATGCATACGGTTACTCTCAAGCAAAAACGCCGGTTTGGGGTGAATATGTTGCGGATGCGGGGAGTATGTTTTCGGATAGGGATGATTTTGAGGATGCGATTGACTTTATTGGTTGGTATACGGATCGCAGTAACCGTATTAATAAGGTGTCTAAGTGGGATGCTTATGCGCAGTACTTAAATTATCATGAAGGGCACGGTGGTTATCGGCGTGGCTCCTACCATAAAAAACCTTGGCTTAAAAAGGTGGCCAAGAAAGTTGAGGTAAGAGCAAAGCGTTATAGTGAGCAGTTTTGGGGGTGCAAAGAAAATCTTCGGCGTAACTGGCTTATGAGGTGGCTGTTTTAATTCAATTAAGTTTTAGATGAGCGAAAAAAAACCCCGCAAAAGCGAGGTTTAATTTTTATTTCTAAGTGCTAATTAAGCTTGCTTGCGACGAGCAAAACCTAAACCAGCAAGACCAAGTCCTAGAAGAGCTAAAGTGCCTGGCTCCGGAACGCTAACTTCAAAGCTTTGGTATTTATCGCCATTGTTGTTCTGGAAAACCAATACATTAGGTTTAGCAAAGCCATCGCCTATATATATGTTAGTTGCTTCTTCAGCAAGAGCGTCAAGATGATTGAGATCTAAGTTGTTAAACAAGCTTGACCCTAAGTTGAATTCTAGGATTTCAAGGTCTGAGTCAACCGTGAAATCTAGACCGTCAACACCGCCAGTGTCATTTGTATGAGCATTCCAGCCAATTAGATCCTGAACCCAAGGATTGTTTTGGATATTTGCTGATTCATCGTTGCCTTCAAATTTAAATTCTAAATCTTCTGGGTTTGCAGGAGTTTCATAAGATCCTCCATGAAATACGATGCTACCAAACCAATCTACGTCGTTATTAGGTACTGCGTTGGTGCTGGTCCAACGGATATGCCAGTTTTGAGCGTTGTCATTGTCGTTCCAGATATAATAACCGGTATTCATGTTTGAGCCCGTGATATTACTTGCATTTGTATCGCCAATATATTGTGGCGTTGCAAATGCGCAAGCTGAAGATATTGCTAATGTGGCTGCTGCTAATAACTGTGTCGCTTTCATGTGGTAATCCTAAAAGGGTTAATTAAATGAGGCTGTATTTATAATTGGCCTTCAAAATCTTACTTTTCAGATAAAGCATTACTCGTGCCATGTTTAAAATAATGATATAAATCATGAGGATATGATTTTATGGTTTGAGGGTGAGTTTGTTGGTGTAAAAAAAACCGACAGTTTTGTGCGTGTTTTTTTGGTGTTGTTATGGCACGTTTTAGTGTCGCAAATCATGATATAGTGAGTGTTGGTATGAATTTAGAGTAAATATCTCATGGCTAAAATAAGGAAAATATAAATGCTCATGACGGATGCCACAATCACAATAAGAAATCTTCGCCTGCGGACATATATTGGTTTTAAGCCTGAAGAGCTAGAAAAAAAACAAGATGTCATTATCAATACTTCTATTTCATATGCAGCCAATCATGCGTGCGCAACAGATGAAGCAGAAAATGCTTTAGATTATAAAGTAATCACTAAGTCAATCATTGGGCTGGTGGAGTCTGGACGCTTCAAGCTATTAGAGAAGCTTTGTGCAGATGTTCTGAGTAACATTGCTGAAAATCATTTTGTGACCAAAGTAAGTGTAACAATAGAAAAGCCTCATGCTTTACGGTTTGCTGATTCTGTATCAGTGACTCTGTCAGCAAAACGAAGTGAGTGAGTATGGTAATATTACTGCTTTGTATCTGTTTGGGTTTGTTACTATGAAAAAAATATTATCAGTTACTTTCACTATTATTGTTAGTTTGATGTTTTCTGCCTGTTCGACAACAACATCAGATGTGCATCAGATAATTGACTCTGTTGATAGTTCGTCAATAAAAGGGCTTAAATTAGTGGTAGGAGGGGATGATATACAGCGCACCTTTCAAACCAGTAGCCGAATTTATTCATTGCATCAAAGTGCTGAAGAAGTAAAAAATATTACAGCGCTTGTTGCTAATCGTTATGGCTTTGAGGTACTTGGGGCTGGTTTAGAAAATAGTGCAGATTTTTATATCAACTTAACAGCCGCAATGCCTGATGGTGGTACATGTATTGAGGGTTTGTCCTCAGCTGCAAAAAATCTTAGCTATACTGGTTCTGTGTTAACGCTTGGTATTGCACCGGTTTCTGGTGAGCATTGTCTTATAGTTGTGGCGGAGTTGTACCAATATCAAGGAAATGAACGTGTGTTAATTGGTGAATTTCGTTCGAATCTTGGGCGGGTAGAAGTTTATGCCGGGGCAAATGAGATAGACAATTACCAATTGACTGTTGATAAGCGTGATGAAATTCGTAGTTTGGAGGTGTCTCTTGGCGGTCTATTAAGAAATATGATTTCTGAAGAAGCATTTCAGCAAGAATTTCAATAAAGCTTACTGATTTTAAATAAAACATCAAAGTAAGCAGGCAATTTTAGCGATGATTCGCTAGAATGTCCTCTATATTTATACATTTGCTGTGAAAGGTGATCACGAGTTGCCTTTTGATCAGTTCTTTTGGTTATCCTACCATTACAATTTGAGGGAAAAATGACAACAGAAACATCTAAGATTATCTACACCAAAACAGATGAAGCGCCAGCTTTGGCCACATATTCCTTACTCCCTATCGTAAACGCCTTTTCCTCAGCAGCAGGAATATCCGTCGAATCAAGCGATATTTCTTTAGCCGCTAGAATATTGTCGGCTTTCTCTGAAAAATTATCGCCGGAGCAGCAAGTTCCAGATGCGCTTTCAGAATTGGGCGAACTAACACTTCAGGCTGATGCGAATATTATTAAATTACCAAATGTCAGTGCATCGATTCCACAGCTGAAGTCTGCGATTGAAGAACTTCAGGGGCAGGGGTATGCCATTCCTGATTTTCCTGATGATATTGTCAGTGATGAAGACGCGACCATTAAAGCGAAATACTCTAAAATTCTAGGTAGTGCAGTGAACCCTGTTTTAAGAGAAGGGAACTCTGATCGTCGTGCGCCAGCAGCCGTAAAAGCATTCGCAAAGAAACATCCTCACTCCATGGGTAAATGGAGTCAGGCGTCACGGACGCATGTTGCTCATATGAGGCATGGTGATTTTTATGACGCAGAAGCGTCAACTGTGATTGAAAAAGCAGGCAATGTCCGGATCGAATTGCTTGAAGACAATGGCACTACGACAGTGTTGAAAGAAAAGACGGCTGTTATTGAAGGTGAAGTTATTGACGGCATGTTTATGAGCGTAAAAGCGCTACGTCAATTCTTTGATGAAGAAATGGAAGGCGCTAAGAATGCTGGTTTATTGTTTTCACTACATGTGAAAGCAACGATGATGAAAGTTTCTCACCCGATTGTATTTGGCCATGCGGTGACTGTATATTTCAAAGAGCTATTTGAAAAACATGGGAAAAAATTTGAAGAATTAGGCGTTAATCCAAATAATGGTTTAAGTAATGTCCATCAAAATATTGAAGGTCTTCCATATTCTCAGCGTTCTGAAATAGAAGAGGATATTCGGTCTTGCTATGAACATCGTCCAGAAATGGCGATGGTTGATTCAGATAAAGGTATTTCAAATTTACACGTACCGAGTGACGTGATTGTTGATGCGTCAATGCCCGCGATGATTCGTTTAGGCGGGAAAATGTGGGGCACAGACGGAAAGCTTAAAGATACTAAAGCGGTCATACCAGAAAGAACTTACGCGACTATTTATCAAGAAGTAATCAATTTTTGTAAGCATCATGATGCATTTGACCCAACGACAATGGGGACGGTTCCTAATGTTGGTTTAATGGCTCAAAAAGCTGAAGAATACGGCTCTCATGATAAGACTTTTGAGCTTCAGGCGAATGGTACTGTGCGTGTTGTAGACGATTCAGGGCAGGTTTTACTGACGCATAAAGTAGAGAAGGGTGATATCTGGCGAATGTGTCAGACCAAAGACGCACCTATTCGTGACTGGGTTAAATTAGCTGTATCGCGCGCTAGAGCAACAGGAATGCCAGCAATTTTTTGGTTAGATCCAGAACGTGGGCATGATGAGCAAATGATTAAGAAAGTAAAAGCATATCTGCCGGAACATGATACAGAAGGTTTGGATATTCGTATTATGTCTCCTGATCAAGCGATCCGTTTCACTATGGAGCGTTTAATTCGAGGGCGTGACACAATCTCTGTGACAGGTAATGTATTACGAGATTACCTAACTGATTTATTTCCTATTTTAGAATTAGGTACTAGTGCAAAAATGCTCTCGGTTGTTCCGTTAATGGCGGGCGGTGGCTTATTTGAAACTGGTGCAGGGGGCTCAGCTCCGAAGCATGTGCAACAATTTATCGAAGAAAACCACTTGCGCTGGGACTCATTGGGTGAGTTTTTAGCTATCGCTGTTTCATTGGAAGATCTGGGAATTAAAACCAATAATGAAAAAGCGAAAATCTTAGCGAAGTCTTTGGATGAAGCAACAGCTAAATTTCTTGATAATAATAAATCACCTTCACGTAAGTCAGGAGAGTTAGATAATCGCGGTAGTCATTTCTATCTGGCGATGTATTGGGCGCAAGCACTGGCTGAGCAAGATGTGGATGCAGAGTTGAAAGCATGTTTTACGAAGCTCGCAAATACTCTGAGCGAAAATGAAGCTAAAATTGTTTCAGAGCTAAATACCTCTCAAGGGCATCATATTGATATAGGTGGTTATTATCACCCTGATGTTGAAAAAGTTGCAAAAGTTATGCGTCCGAGCAGTATTTTCAATGCTGCGATAGATTCCTTATAACCTTTAACTAAGCAAGTTTAAGTAACATTAAAAGTCGGGTGGTGAAAACTGCGCCGGCTTTTTTACTTTTAACACTTTTTTTATTTGGACTAAATAAATGTTTCTTGAAAACAATTCTGACTTATTTGAAACCATCGCTGCAGAATTGCTAGACCAAGGTTTATGTGTGCTAAAAAATGGCGTACCTGAAAAAATTGCAAAAGCGCTTCAGGTACAAGCTAGTGCTATCCAACTTGAAGGATACAAGCAGGCAGGTGTTGGAAGAGGGCAAGAACAAATAGCAGATCGACAGATTCGCAGTGATGAAATTCATTGGATTGATGGAGGAAGTAAGGGGGAGTGTGAGTGGTTAGAATGGATGAGTGAGCTGCAGCAATACTTAAATCGTCGGTTATTTCTAGGGTTGTTTTCTTTCGAGAGTCACTTTGCTCATTATTCATCCGGTGACTTTTATGAGAAGCATTACGACGCTTTCAAAGGGCAGGTGAATCGTGTGCTGACAGTTGTTACTTATCTCAATTCAAATTGGAAAGCTGAATATGGTGGGGAATTATTGGTTTACGGCGATGTGAATAAAGGCCAGGAAAAAAAAGTTATTCATACTGTTTCTCCCGAGTTAGGAACGATAGTTATTTTTCTAAGTGAGTTGTTTCCTCATGAAGTATTACCCGCTAAAAAGGATCGTTACAGTATTGCTGGTTGGTTTCGGGTGAATGGGTCTAGTAAAGAAAATATTGATCCTCCGCATTAAGATTATCCAATAAAAAAGAAAGAGATAAGCAGTGGCTGAATCGTTAATGTTATTGCATATTGCGCGTCCTAAACTATGCTGAAAAGCACAGATGTTATTTGAAGTAATCTTTAAAAATTCGCTTCTATAACAATAATAACTAAGGTCATCATAAATGAAAAATTCGCTCAGTCTAAGATTTAATACACTAACAAGCCTGTTAGTTGTCATTTTGCTTGTGGTATTTGGTGCTTATAATCAAGTTCAAACGCGTAGTGCGCTCAAGACCGGTTTGGATAAACAAATCGATGCCACAGTTAATAGATTAACGCAAAGCCTACCTTCCACCCTTTGGAATTTTGAGACTGATCAAATGCTAAGTATTGTGATGTCAGAAGTATCTGCCCAAGAAGTTCGAGGTGTTTTTGTATTTGATAAAAATAAACAAGTTTTAGGACGGCTGGTGAATGATCAGGGTGAAATTTTAGACTCGGAATTACCTAATGATGTTGCTGTGATGAAAGAAGTGTTTTTATATTTTGTTGACTCGGGGGTGAAAACAAATGTTGGGCGCTTAGTGGTCGTGGTTGATGAAAGTGCCATCGATAACTTATTGAAAGAATCTTTGATACGAGCAATAGTTCAGATCATTCTGATGGTTATTATATTGGTAGCAGTATTAACTATTTTACTAAAACAAATTGTTATTCGTCCTCTGGATGAGGTCGGTCAGGCTTTAAGTGACATCTCCCAAGGTGAGGGTGATTTAACGAGGCGTTTAACGGTTGTAGCGGATAATGAAATTGGAAGCTTGGCGGGCGACTTCAATAATTTTGTCGACAAGATACAGGTATTAGTTCAGCAAGTTGTCGGTTCGATGACAAGTATGTCTGAGTTAATTCAGGATCTGGTTAACGTTGCGCAAAATACGAGTCAAGGCGTGCAGGCCCAAGGGCAAGAAACAGAACAGGTAGCCGCGGCAATCAATGAAATGAGTGCAACCTCTCAAGATGTTTCAAAAAATGCTGCAGGCGCTGCGGGTTCTGCCAATAGCGCGGATCAAGAAGCGATTGAAGCCAAAGCGGTCGTTGCGATGACCATCGACTCGATTGGCCAGCTTGCAGATGAAATTGAAAACGGTGTACAAGTAATTAATGCTTTAGAGATTGATGTAGATAACATTACTTCAATGGTTGGTGTTATTCAGGGGATTGCAGAACAAACCAACCTGCTAGCATTAAATGCAGCCATTGAGGCCGCTCGAGCGGGTGAGCAAGGCCGAGGCTTTGCGGTTGTTGCAGATGAGGTTCGGTCGTTAGCCAGTAAAACCCAATCTACTACTGAAGAAATTCAAGAGATGATTACGCGCCTTCAGAATGGTGCGCAAAGTGCTGTAGGTGTGATGAAGAGCAGTAAAGAAAAAGGTGCCAATACAGTACAAGAGGTAAATAAAACAGATAAATCACTTGAAGATATTGTATCGGCTGTTTCAGCCATAAATGATATGAATACACAAATAGCGAGTGCTTCAGAGCAGCAAACTTTAGCGATTGATGAGATTAGCCGTAGCATTACAAATATTGCTGATGTCGCTGATCAAACTGCCAGTGGGGCTCAGGATACAGAAAGCTCTTGTGTTCGTCTTGCCGAGCTGGCTCAACAAATTAATCAAGAGTTAGGCCAGTTTAAAGTCTAAACTTCTTCTGCTTGTTTTCTACAGCTTCAATAAGGCGTTTTACGTAATCCATGCGTATAATGCCTTTTTTATTTTTTGTCAGTAATTTTCTCTATGTATTAACTTAAGGTGTGTCAAATGGCGAGTGAAAAAGTGTTGCTTGAGCGTTGCGGTGGAAAGTGTGAGTTGTGCTCATCAGAAAGTGGCTTAACAATCTATGATGTTCCGTCTTCTGCTGGGCAGAGTGATAGTGAAGTCATGTTGTGCGACACCTGCAAAAAGCAACAAGACCTTAATGCTGATGAAATGGATGTCAATCATTTACGTTGCCTGAATGATAGTATGTGGAGCCCTGTTTCAGCTGTACAGATTCTGGCATGGCGTTTACTAAAGCGACTTGAAGCTGAGAGTTGGGCTCAGGATTTGTTCGAAATGTTATATCTTGATGAATCTTTATTAGCCTGGGCAGAAGCGGGAGTACAAGACGCGGGTGATCAGACACCAACCAAAGATAGTAATGGTGCTGTACTTCAGGCTGGTGATACAGTCACGATTATCAAAGACTTGAATGTAAAAGGCACCAGCTTTGTTGCAAAGCGAGGTACTGCGGTACGAGGTATTTCTTTAACCGATAATCCTGAGCATATAGAAGGGCGTGTGAATGGTACGCGAATTGTTATTTTAACGTGTTTCGTTAAAAAGTCTTAAGTCTTGTTAGCGCGGATTTGCTTTGCATTGGCCGCGCTTCGATATTACCCAGTAGTAAAACCAATAACTAACCCTGTCTGAATGCAGCGTTGTACTATTTCATCCAAGCCTTGGTTAAAATCAATCTCAGCGATTTGGCCAAATGATGCACAGTTTAAAACAGCGGAGAGAAATTTAGTTTCATCTTCATTAAGCTCATCGATACGCATACCAAAATCTGCGCACCGCCAAATCACAAGGCTAACACCGCCTTCATCCAAGCTTACAGAGTGATCTCCTTGAAAGTCATGCTGATTGACCTGCCAAATTCGTTGAATTGGGTATAAAGAGGTTAGTAAATTTGCAGAGCTAACTGAGCAAAATTTTACGAGTGGTAGATTTTGTTCGCTGATGTTTTGAAGTTCTGATAAAGGCTTTTGTTCTGGACTTGAACTAAGGTCGCTCGGTGCATTAAAAGCTTTATGCCATAGCCATTCCAGTTGAGCTACATCGGAAAGATAGACTAATTCTTTAGCGGGTTTGAATTCGGCAATATAGGCGGGCAAATGCTCACCATAATTTCCTATATCAGGTGACTCTGAAGGAAATTTCTTAAGGTAACCCGCTACCATATGAGTGAAATATTTCTCGCCAAGCAGTTTCACGCAAACGGGGTAAATGTGGGTGAGTGCAGCGGTGATCCCGCCTAAAATACTATCTCTGTAAATAGATAATCTTTGTGCCTCTGAGATTTTTTCTGTGCCTATAATATAGGTTGATGCCTGCTTAATATTGTTTGATGATGGATCAAAAATAGCATCATAGAACGTTTCTTGAAGCTTTTTAAGGTCGCTGAGAGATTGGACTTGGTTAAATGGCATTAGGCGACTTCCTGTATCAATTTTTCAGCTTTCAAGGCTTCAGCGCGAAGAGTCGGAAAATCTGGAATATCGGTATCCCACTCAATCAGTGTGGGGGTCGCACCAAATCGGTTTAATGCGGCTTTATACAGCTCCCAAACGGGAGGATGAACCTGATAACCGTGCGTATCAAAAAGATAGTTATCCATCTTTTCATATCCGGCGAGATGAATCTCTTTTACTCTGTCTGCCGGTATGGCCTGTAAGTATTCATAAGGGTCAAAATCATGATTTACTGCGCTGACATAAATATTATTGATGTCCATTAATAAGTTGCAGTCAGTTGATTTGGCAATGCCTTGAATGAATTCCCATTCGGTCATCTCAGTTGAGTGGAAGTCTAAATAAGACGAAGGGTTTTCGACTAGAATTTCTTGCCCGAGAAAATCTTGAACTTGATTGATCCTTTCTGATATATGTTTAACTGTAAAATCAGTGTAGGGAAATGGCAGTAAATCATGGGTGTGTTTGCCGGAGATAGAGACCCATGCCAAGTGGTCAGAAACATAAGTCGGCTCGAGTCGTTTTATCAGTGTTTTTAAGCGTCCTAAATAATCCATATCCAAGGGGTCAGCAGAGCCCAATGACATACCAACACCGTGCAGTGTAATCGGGTAGTCTTCCCGTATTTTTTCCGCTCGTACAAGAGGTAGCCCGCCTTCAGCCATGTAATTGTCGCTGAGTAATTCAAACCATGGCACATCAGGTTTAGTATTGAAAACCTCTTGGTAGTGACTTGACCTTAAACCTAACCCCGCTCCAAGAATCGAATTAGCTTTGTATTTACTGGTACTCATGGAATGAACCTATGTTTAATTACGTCAATATGCTGAGACTGTCTGAGTCTGTGATAGTTCAATTGTATGATTTTTTGGTGCGTGATGGGCATTGTTCGCATTATATTGGGCGCGTTTTCTACAGATGATTATCTAAAATCTTATCTGTTTTCCATTTAAGGGTATGATTTATAAGTAAATTTATAGTTGTGGTTTGTTTTTTGTTAAAGCCTGTTTAGTTCTGTTTATTTAACTTCATAGGGATTTAATATGTCTGAAGCACGTTTAAGGCTCCTGAGTTTTTCTAGCCGACCCATTCAAATGCTGCATTTAACCTGGTTTGCATTTTTTCTAACCTTTGTGATGTGGTTCAGCCATGCACCAATGAAACCCTTCATTATGGCGGCATTTGATATGACAAATGCGCAATGGAAGGCTTTGTTGATTCTAAATGTTGCTTTGACGATACCGGCTCGAATTGTAGTGGGTATGCTAGTGGATAAATTTGGGCCACGTATTGTTTACAGCCTATTATTAATTATTTCGGCTTTCCTTTGCTGGGGTTTTGCCTTTGCACAAACCTATGAGCAGCTAGCATTATTCCGCTTCTTGTGTGGATTCATCGGTGCAGGCTTTGTTATTGGTATTCGTATGGTGGGTGAGTGGTTTCCTGCCAAAACAGTAGGTTTGGCCGAAGGTGTTTATGGTGGTTGGGGGAACTTTGGGTCCGCTGCGGCTGCGTGGACTCTCCCTGCGGTAGCTGCATATGTTTACGGTGGTGAGGACGGTTGGCGTTATGCCATTTCAACCATTGGAATGGTGGCATTTATATATGGATTTATTTTCTATCGTAATGTACGTAATACACCTATAGGGTCAACTTACTTCAAACCCAAGAAGTCTGGCGGTTTAGAAGTTAGCAATAAGAAAGACTTCTGGTTATATATCGCGATGAACGTGCCAATGTATATTGCTTTGGCTGTTTTGACGTGGAAACTTTCACCCGCAGGCGTTTCGCTATTAACAGAATCTACCGCTGTTATTTTATGGTCAGTCTTAGCTGGGCTATTCCTTTTTCAAATGCATTCAATCTATCAGGTTAATAAAGAGCATTTAAATTCAGCAGTTCCAGACACGGATCAATATAAATTTAAACAAGTAGCGGTACTGGATTGGGCCTATTTTGTGACCTTCGGTTCTGAGTTGGCCGTGGTCTCTATGTTGCCAGCCTTCTTTATGGAGACCTTTGATCTTACGCCTGTGATGGCTGGTCTACTAGGTGGCGCGTTTGCAGTGATGAATTTAGTGGCGCGTCCTGGTGGTGGTTATCTATCTGATAAATTTGGGCGGAAGAAGACCTTGTCTATTTTGGTCGCTGGTTTATCAGTAGGTTATTTTATTCTTTCTCAAATTGATGGTAGTTGGATGATTCCTGTTGCGGTTGCCTGTGTCATGATGTGTTCTTTCTTTGTTCAGGCTGGCGAGGGGGCCGTGTTTGCGATGGTGCCATTGGTTAAGCGTCGTATGACGGGGCAAATTGCAGGAATGGTTGGTGCCTACGGTAACGTCGGTGGGGTTACCTTTCTAACAGTTTATTCTTTTGTTGATACCTCGACCTTCTTTATGGTGATTGCTTGTGCGGCAATCGTTTGTCTAGGCTTGGTGCAATTTCTGGAGGAGCCGAAGGGGCATATGCACGAGATATTGCCTGATGGCACCGTTCAAATGATTGAAGTAAATTAATATTACTCAAGTTCCGCTTATATTAAGCGGTCTTGGTAATTTCTGTTAAAGACCTCAATAAGCGTTTTTTACTAGATCATTTTTACCGAACAGTCTGAAAAGGTGAAGTTGTATGTCTAGAGATGTTCTTTCTAGAAAAAAAATCAGTCAGAATCAAGGTCAAATTGAGCCGAGAGCAAAGGAGCGTGCTCTTTTGGTGGACCCGCACGATTCAAGAGCTTCTCTACTTAAGCGTGCGTTACTGGAAAATGCGTATCAAATAGTAGAGCAGGTATCAGATGTTACAAAAATTGTCGAAAAAATTGAATACCATCAACCGGATATTCTGGTTGTTGGAATGGATTTGCCTGATGAGGAGACCTTACAGCAACTGGTTGAGCTTCGTCAGCGACACCCTTTACCGGTTATCGTCTTTGCCGAGAAAGATACTCCCCAGATGATACAGAAAGTCGTTAGTGCGGGTGTCAGTGCTTTTATTGTTGATGATATTCAGGTTCAGCGCCTGCCATCTATCATCAATATTGCGATTGTCCGCTTCAATGAACAGCAGGGTTTGCTCAAAGAGTTGTTGGTGACTAAAACTAAGCTAGCTGAGCGAAAAATACTTGAGCGAGCCAAAGGTTTATTGATGGCTCAAAAAGGCATGAGTGAGGACGAAGCCTATACCTCCTTACGCAAAATGGCGATGGATAAGGGGCAATCTATTGTCGCAGTGGCAGAAAGTATCATCGATGTACTCTCGCTTTTTGAGTAAGGCAAAGTTTATTGGCTCAAAGCGCACCAACTTGGAACTCAAGTGAATGATTAGGATGCAATAATTGAATGGTTATGGTACTTGTTCTCTATAAGTTATTGAAAAACAAGTATTATAAAGTTGGCATGCTAAGTGCTTTAACAAGGTTAAGAAACAAATATTAAGCGGGCTTATCAATGGCGATAAGTCCGTTACAAACATAACTGCAACGGCGCAGTATGTTTTGAATGAGCAAAGGCGCTCACCCCCTGATGATCTAAATTTAGATCATCAGGGGGTGAGCGCCTTTTTTTTTGCCTGACGTAATTTAAAAACCAAAAGAGGATAGCTTCTATGAAGTGGTTAAACGTAGTGAAAGTAGCAGTGACGACAACCGTTATTAGTGTGGGTATGGGCGTTGGGGTGGTACAAGCTGAAAAGCTAGGATACCCCGAGAAAGAAGAGCTCACTTTTGGTTTTATCAAACTGACAGATATGGCTCCGATTGCCATAGCCTATGAAAATGGTTACTTCGAGGAAGAGGGTCTATATGTCAAAATTGAAGCGCAGGCAAACTGGAAGGTGCTCTTGGATGGTGTGATTGACGGCAGGCTCGATGGCGCGCATATGCTGGCAGGCCAGCCGATAGCGGCCACCATGGGTTATGGCACCAAGGCGCATATTATTACGCCATTTTCAATGGACTTGAATGGTAATGCCATTACTGTCTCAAACGATATCTGGGAGCAGATGAAACCCAATATTCCAAAAATGGCAGACGGACGCCCAGTCCATCCTATTAAAGCCGATGCTTTAAAACCGGTAGTTGAAAAGTACAAAGCAGAAGGTAAACCTTTCAATATGGGGATGGTTTTCCCCGTTTCGACTCATAACTATGAGCTGAGATATTGGCTGGCTGCGGGTGGTATTCACCCGGGCTACTATGCGCCTCACAAAGGTGACACCTCCGGTAAAATAGATGCAGACGCGCTACTTTCTGTGACTCCGCCTCCTCAGATGCCTTCAACGCTTGAAGCCGGCACTATTTACGGTTATTGCGTGGGCGAACCTTGGAATCAGCAAGCGGTGTTTAAAGGCATTGGTGTGCCGGTTGTGACTGACTATGAAATTTGGAAGGACAACCCCGAAAAAGTATTTGGTATTACCGCAGAATTTGCCGAGAAGTATCCCAACACCACAATACGCCTGACGCGGGCCTTAATTCGCGCAGCAATGTGGTTGGATGATAAGAACAACGCAAACCGTCCGGCTGCAGTCAAAATACTCTCCCAGCCTAACTATGTCGGCGCCGACTATGAAGTTATCGCCAATAGCATGACCGGCACCTTTGAATATGAGAAAGGTGATAAGCGGGACGTACCAGACTTCAACGTGTTCTTCCGTTACAACGCGACTTACCCGTACTACTCTGATGCCATCTGGTACCTGACTCAAATGCGCCGCTGGGGACAGATCTCTGACGACAAGAGTGACGATTGGTATAAGGACTTGGCTAAGAAGGTATACCGCCCCGATATCTATGCCAAAGCCGCTAAATCGCTAATCGCTCAAAAGATAGCAAAAGCCAGTGACTTCCCTGACTTTGGAACTGAAGACGGTTACCGCGACCCACAAACCCACTTTATTGACGACATTGTATACGACGGCACCGAGCCGAATAAATATATACAAAAATTCGATATTGGCTTGAAGTCTGGCGACAAGATTTAAGCATTGCTAAATTTATAGCTTTAAATAAGTGGGGCGGGCAAGGGCACGGCCGTCTCCACTTAAGAATCAAGACGTATCGATGAATTAAATTTAAAACATTTGATGATCGAATCATTATTTACCAACGTTTTACAAAGCATGACTGAATTGGCTTTGAGCTAGGAGTACAAGATTATGTCAACGGCGACATCTCTTAATGACGAAACAGAAGCGCGCATCGCATGGCTGGACACAGCCCTTGAATTTGGCAGTAAGGCCGTCAAAACCATCGCCATCCCTTTGGTGGGAATCGTGATATTTCTATTTTTTTGGGCCGCTACCGCCCAGAATGTTAAAACATCACTGGGGCAGTTTCCTGGCCCGGCGGCCGTGTTGGAGCAATTCGGTACGCTCTATGAAGAACACCGTAATGAGCGTGTGAAAGAGACCGGGTTCTATGAACGACAGGACGTCAGAAATGCCAAACGTATGGCTGCTGACCCGGGCTACCAACCCAAAGTCAGAGGCTACACCGGAAAAGAAACGTTTCTGGACCAGATCGTCACTAGCTTGATCACCGTCATGAGCGGCTTCTTAGTGGCGGCGATAATTGCGATCCCACTGGGTATAGCGATAGGGCTGAATAAAACGCTCAATGCCGCAGTCAACCCGATCATTCAAATATTCAAACCTGTTTCTCCTTTGGCTTGGCTACCCTTGGTGACCATGTTGGTCAGTGCAACATACGTGTCTTCTGATCCAATGATAGCGAAGTCTTTTTTAAATTCGATGATTACAGTCACCCTTTGTTGTTTGTGGCCCATGGTAATCAATAGCTCCTTAGGCGTCGCATCGATTAATAAAGATCTAATCAACGTCAGCAAAGTATTGCGACTACCAGCGATAAAGCATGTGCAGAAAATCGTGATTCCGGCCTCTATTCCTATGATTTTTACCGGCATGAGGATGTCTCTCGGTGTGGCTTGGATGGTATTGATCGCGGCTGAAATGTTGGCGCAAAGCCCAGGGCTAGGAAAGTTTGTTTGGGACGAATTCCAAAATGGCAGCTCCAACTCACTGGCACGCATTATGGCAGCGGTTCTTATGATTGGTTTCATCGGTTTCCTGCTTGATCGGGGCATGTTGGCAATACAGCGTCGAGTATCTTGGGACAAGTCAACGGCCAGCAATTAGCTGATCGGTATATACAAAGACCTATACAAAAGCCGTGAATCGAAATTTATGAATATCAGAGGATTTAGCAATGAGTGAAAAACTAGACATCAGCAACATCAGTATGGATTTCCCGACACCTAATGGCCCATTTACGGCCTTAAAGGATGTGAGTTTGAAAATACGCGAAGGTGAGTTTGTTTCCTTAATTGGTCACTCAGGCTGCGGAAAATCGACCGTACTTAATGTGGTTGCCGGACTTCATCAAGCTACCTCAGGAGGGGTGATACTAAATGGCAAGGAGGTGAAAGAACCCGGTCCTGAGCGTGCAGTCGTTTTTCAAAACCATTCTTTACTACCGTGGTTAAGTGCCTACGAAAATGTCGAGTTGGCCGTCAAGCAAGTGTTTGGGAGTGATAAAACCAAGGCTGAAACCAAAGAGTGGATTGAACATAACCTTAAACTGGTTCACATGGATCACGCCATGGACAAACGACCCGATGAAATTTCAGGAGGGATGAAGCAGCGAGTCGGCATCGCAAGGGCGCTGGCCATGCAGCCGGAAATATTGCTGATGGATGAGCCTTTCGGCGCACTGGATGCGCTCACTCGTGCACACATGCAGGATTCACTGATGGACATTCAGGCGGAGCTGAACAATACCGTCATCATGATTACCCATGACGTGGATGAGGCGGTGCTGCTATCGGACAGAATTGTCATGATGACCAACGGCCCTGCGGCCACCATAGGCGAAATACTTGAGGTTGATCTTGAACGCCCTCGTGACCGGCTGGCTTTGGCCGAGGACCCAAAGTACGTCCATCTGCGCTCTGAAGTACTTAAGTTTCTCTACGAGAAACAGCGCAAAGTGGAATCAATCTCTGGTGGAAAAACCAAAGTCAAAAAATCGCTGAAGGCACGAGCAGCCTAGTGCTCAAACTGAACTAGTTCAATAACGGAGGTTTCTAGAGTAAGTAGTTTTTATAAGAGAATTTTAGAAGTTAATACGATAAATAAACAGGAGTAATTAAATGATAAATCGATTAAGGCTTTTCAGGTTAAGTGCCATGAGCCTAGCGTTCGCATCTGTGACAGTTCCGGGCTTAGCATCGGCATCGCTTGATGATATTGCCCAGGTTCTTGCAGGTGGCAAAGCCTATGGCGATCTACGACTAAGGTATGAAGGTGTAGAGCAAAATAATGCCGCTGGTGATGCTAATGCGCTGACTTTACGTACAAGGCTAGGATATAAAACGGGCAGTTTTGAAGGTTTATCAGCAACGGTAGAGTTCGAAGATGCTCGTGTTGTGGCGGGACAAGATGGCTATGATTCATTACCCTCTCCTGTGCGCAACGCCAACTACGTTGCTAAAGGTAAATCCGTGGTCGCGGACCCAGAAGTAACCGAGTTAGACCAAGGTTTCTTTCAATATCAGGTCGATGATTTCAGTGTTAAATTAGGTCGACAGCTGCTGACTTATGATAATCATCGTTTCGTGGGGCATGTGGGGTGGCGTCAGGATCGACAAACTTTTGATGCGGCTACAATCAAGTACAGCGGTATCGAAAACCTTGAAATCAACTATGCCTATCTGGATCAACGCAATCGAATTTTCGGTGAAGTGTCTGATATCGATTCCGAGGACCATCTACTCAATATTGCTTATAAAACCAACGTGGGTAAGGTAAGTACTTACGCTTATTTGTTGGAAGTGAATAACAATACTGATAATGGGCTGGATACCTATGGTATCCGCTTAAATGGCGCTCAGCAATTTGATAGTGTGAAAGCTTTATATACTGCCGAATATGCCTTTCAGGAAAGTACGACCGCGGGTAATACGCTTGAATCAACCTACATGTTTCTTGAGGGTGGTGTTGTCGCCAGTGGTATAACCGCGAAGTTGGGCTATGAAGTGCTGGGCTCAGACGATAGTTTGTATGCTTTCAGTACCCCGTTGGCGACCTTACATAAGTTCAATGGCTGGACCGACCAGTTCTTATCGACCCCAAAGCAAGGGCTTCAAGACCTTTATTTTAGCGTCTCGGGTGAGTTGGCGGGCGGAAAGTGGTTGCTGGCTTATCACGATTTTAGTGCTGATGACGCGTCGGCGGCAATTGATGACTTAGGTAACGAAATAGATCTCCTTTACGCTAAAAAAATCGGTAAAAACTACTCGGCGGGTATTAAATATGGTGTCTATTCGGCAGGTGATGCTGCCGCCGGTAAAGTAGATACGGATAAAGTCTGGCTTTGGTTAGGTGCCAAATTCTAGTTGGTGATAGGGCTCTGTAGCCAGCTAATAATTTAGCTGGCATAGATATAATTTGCGAGGTTTCCACGCGTGACGTCAATTAAAGTGAGATATGCGCTTCAGTTAAAGCTCAAGGAACGAAGTAAGAGAGTCTCCAATGAGTCTAAGAGGAGGCATCTTTATCAAGCAAATAGTGATCAGCCACTATTACTAATTTCGGGCGATACAACGCTATCCCCGATCATAGGTGTGCTGAAGGAAGCTCTCGAATCGAGACATGTAGCGCCTATCGAAATAGTACTAGTTTCGAGTAATAAGTCTGAACAGTATAGGGTTAAAGTACTTCAAGATTTGGTGTCTGAGCATGTAAACGTGAAGCTTCATTTTGTCTCCCCTAAAAGAGAAAAGATTGCTATGGAAGATATCTATAAAATAGTCGGTTCAAAATTTCCAATATTGAATAAGCATCAAATTTACTTATCTGGCTCGACTGATTTTATTTCAAATATGCGTACGGTTTGCTTTATTAATGGGGCCTCGATGAGGCATATTTATTTTTATAGTGAGATTAATGACTACGACTACTTATTAAATGCAGAATGTTAGAGTGTAGGCAGTGACATCGCCACGCATTACTCAGTTGCTTAGAGTGATGAAGCAGTATTGGTAGAAATTTGAGCAGTATACTTTTAGTAAATGATCTGGGCTGAAAAGAATTTAGTTTAAATCTATACTGGTAGCTATTGATAATTGCTGGTATTCACTTGACGCCATTTCAATCAGGCGACTGCGTGTTCGTTCAAACTCGAAGGTTAAGCTTCCTTCGATATAAAGTTCTTCCAAAGGGCTTGAGCTGCTTAGAAATAAAACGACTTTTTGATCATATAGCTCATCGATCAGAGCGATGAAGCGTCTTGTAGCATCATCCATTGACGCCAGTACGACTTCGCGTTCGCCAATTAACCCTGAGCCAATACTGCCATCTTCTGTCCCTCTGGCTTTAATATGTTCATAACTTTTGCCGCTTAAAGGCGGGACGTCTAACAGCAAAATAGTTTTATACCGATTCGCGAGTTTAATGTAATCCAAATGGCTTCTAGGTCCTTCACATAGGGATGAAAATTCAAAACAGATTGACGTTTTATTTCTGGCGATGCAAGGAATATCCCGACCGAGGATAGTTTCGGATATTAAGCTGCTTGCAGAAAATTCCAGTTGAAGCTTATCAAGCAAATACTTATTTAGGTCTTTTTCATTCGTATGGACAAAATAGATTTGTTCGGTGTGTAAAGTGCGTTCTCTGTGATCTTTTAATCCGGAAAGGTGAATGCTTTGAGTATTATCCAGTATGGCTTGGATGGCCGGTAGGAATCGTTCTCTTTGTAAACCATCTTCATATAGATTCTCCGCTGCTATATTGCTGGTTGAAATGAGTGTCACTTTAAATTCAAACAAATATTGAAGAAGTTTGCCAAGTAGCATGGCATCACCAATGTCAGACACAAATAATTCATCAAAACAAAGTATGTGGCATCGTTTGCTAATACTTTTTGCGATATGTTTAAGTGGATTCGTTTGACCGGAATGGCTTGCTAGTTGGTGATGAATCGACGCCATAAAATGATGGAAGTGCAGGCGTAAGATTTTTTCAGGGGGCATCGATGCATAAAATAGATCCATCAGGCAGGTTTTTCCTCTGCCAACCTTACCCCAAAGGTAAATTCCTTTTATTGATTTTCGTTTGAATCTTACTTCCCTAAATTGTTGATAAACCTCTTCCAAAGCATTTAATGCTGCCTGCTGAGTAGCGTCATTCTTTAATGATTTATTCTGGTAATAGCGCGCTTTCGGACTATTTCTGGGATAGGGTAGAGAAATGTGCATTATGTCTCAGTTAGTACATTTGTTTAAAAAGCGTGCAAAGTTCCTTTAAAATAACACATTAAAGGGGTAGTCTTGTTGGAAATACAAAAAGTGTTGTAAATAAAATAACAATAAAAAGAGAGTGTTTTATGTCTCTAATGAACAAGCCCTCTGACCTACCTTTTCGTTCGGAATATCAAGATGTAGGTCAAGTATATATCCCTATTTCACGTATTAAACCCTTGATGAAAATTTTACTGATGAATAAGGTTGACCTAAATTCATTATTAGCAAATACCACGATCAAACTACAGGATTTTACTGAAACGGATAAAACCATTACTTTTAAGCAATATCAACAGCTTATTCTGAATGCACGGCGATTGTCTATCGACCCCGCCTTTGCACTACGCTTAGGGGAGCAAAGTTTTCTGCATCATGATGGTCTTTTGGCTGGCCGGATAATGAGTAGTGAAAGTGTTGAGCAGGCGATGGAGTTATTGACGCGTTATCAGCCATTATTTACTCAGATTCTGCTCTTTAATTTTGATGTAAATGAACAAGGCGGTATTTTAACCTTAGAACCACACTTTGACCTAGGTGAAACGCTACCTTATTTTATGGAGTACACCTGCTCAGTGATCTATTCACTTGGGCGCTTTTTCTTGGGTGGTATTGATTTAAATTCAGAGCAGACTGGTGTAACAATTAAACTGGCCTATCCTGAGCCAGAGTCACGTGAAGCCTTTGATGAGTTTTTTTCAATCCCTGTGTTTTTTGATCAAACTGAAAATCAAATTATTCTATCCAAGTCTTTATTATCCCAACCACTTATTTTTTCTAACAAAGACTCTGCTCAACAGCGTGACCGGATTTGTCAGGCTAAGGTGATTGAGATATGTCCTGAAAATACGATACTGGATCGAGTGCGATTTATGATTCACCGTCAGATATTCTCAGGTTTATCGCTTGATCAACTGGCGGAACAATTATGTATTTCCCCAAGAACCTTAAGGCGACAGCTGCACCAACACAACACCTCTTATAAAGCTTTGCTTGAAGATGAGCGCAAAAGAATTGCATTGTCCCAAATAAAAAAACCTGAAGTATCTGTTGAAGATTTGGCTGAGAAGCTAGGCTACAGCGATGCTTCTAGTTTTAGTCGAGCATTTAAACGCTGGTATGGTGTGTCGCCTAAGCATTATAAATAACTCAGATTAAGTCGGTAGGGATTTGCCTCAAATGCTAATTCGCTGACCGTTATGGTCATGGATAGCAGATGAATTGCCAGTAATAATGTTTGTGTAATAACAGGGAGCTGTAATAAATGGATTAGACGAAATGGAAACAATAAAATAAATAACATAGGTCTGATTATGAAAAATAATAAAAAATCACTACTTGCCTTAGGTGCAATTTCTTTCGGTTTACTATTGGGTTCTGGGCAAAGCATGGCGGCTGATAATTGCTACATCATGGTTCATGGCCATGGCGTGCAGGGAGATATTCGTAGCGAAGGTCGAAAAAACTGGCGTGATGCTGAGTTTAGTCAGTATAACGGCAGTGACTTTATGGATGACTTACTTGGTGCTGGTGACAATTTTGGTATTGTCGGTTATAACTCAACAGATGAAGGAGGGTACCCTTACTGGCGTGATGAAACTGCCGGTGAAATTACTCGCCAAATAATTTCAATCAAAGCCGGCAATGGCGATGGCTTAACGCACGATATTGCAGGCACTCAATGTAGTGCTAATGATGATTTCTGGGTTGTTAGTCATAGCCAAGGTGGGGCTGAAATGATGTGGATCGCAGGTAACGCTGTTTCTGGTTCACCGTATTACAACACCGCATTTGGTGCGAGTTCTTCAGTGACTGTCGATTATGCTTCAGCAATGAATGGTATAAACGGTATTTTATCTGTAGGTGGCGCGATCACCGGCACAGAAGGTGCTGACCGTGTTTGTAATGGCTCTTGGACAGATGCCATTATTGCAACCTTTATGGGAAGAGACTGTAATGACAGTGTCAAATGGCTACAAACTAATGATAGTTATGCAGCTAAAAGCTATATTGGCAGCAATTTAGGCGCACCTTTTTATGTTCTTGGTGGTTATAAAGGTTTCCCAGGTTTAGCGGGAATCACTTCAGGTTTACTAAGTGGAGAGGATGATGGTTTCCTTAACCTTGCATCACAAATGAGCTGTTCAGGTTCAGGTAAGCGAAGCATTGAAAGTGATTTAAACTCGTATAAATCTTTCTTGGGAATCAATTACGGTAGCCCAACGTTCCGTTGCAATAACGCAAATAAAGGAACGCCTCGTACATATAATCTAGCAAGTGTTTATACCGACCATGATGCAGAGCGAAATGCCGGTATTAGTTCACCGAGCTCTACTTCAATTGAAAATGGTATCAATTGTGGTTCAGGTGGCAACATGGCAAAACGTATTAATGACTGTATAAACTAATTAGTAGTGATACTTGATTAGTACTGAACGTAGGTCAGCGCTTTGCTGACCTACATTTCAATTAGAACAATAATAAGCGACCTTTACATAACTCGAACTTTTGTCATTTCGGTAGTCTTTATAGCTTTGACCCAACTCATACATGACTGTTTAGGTATTAATGCCATGGGACTCAGCTGAGATCAAACCGAATAACCTTGTGTTGTTAAGTCAAATTGCTGTTGTGTGAAATTTTAAATTTTATATAGGTGCATTAGCACTATTGAAGTAAAAAGGTGGGTACCATGTCTCGTAAAAAAATCGCTTTAGTTTTGGTGTTAGTGTTAGCGCCAGTTCTGTATTTTGGACTATCGGCATCAAATGATACCCCCGATAATTTTATGAATGCTGAACAAGCTGTCGCTGCAGTAAATGTTCAAACGCGTTTGATGCCTCCAGCGATGATTGCTTTACCTGCCTCAAACAAACAGGCTCAGGTCTCACTAAGTACGAATGCCGACGTTGCGCCTGAAGAGCCGATGAGCACTATAGAGCGCATTCGTGCCATTCAAGATAAAACAGAAATGCATCAAGCCTTGTTGAAAGATTATGATCAATTTAAACGATATCCTGAAAATAACCAGCGAATCCATCAAACTGAGCAAGACCCATTAATTAAAGGTTACGCGATTGATGAAAGAACCACAGTCTCAGAAGATAAAACCGCGGCGTTAACGGTTTGGTCAGATCAAAAATACTATCTTCGAGGCGATCTCGTTACTGTACAAGCCTATATCACCAATGATAAAGGTACGCGAATTCCAAGTAATTATGCCGCACAACTAATCTTTGATGAAAGCAAAAGTATTCAACAACTGGAATTTCAAGATAAAGATGGCGACTCTATTTATGAGACAAGCTTTATTGCTGACCAAGTTAATGAAAAAGATCTGCTAGCTGGAATTTACAAAGTATTGATCATGAGTGATACCAGTGAACTAATTGATTCTGTTGCTTTTGTGTTAGCCGACCCTGAAGCAACATTTACCGGTAACTATCGGGATTCTTTAACCTCTGACGGGAGTCTGAAAATTGAAGCCGAAGTTGAAGTAACGAGTAAGGATCGTTTTTATTTTCAAGCCTCACTATATACCGAACTGGGTGACCCTATCGGTGGAAATCAAATGACCCTAAATCTGGATAAAGGAAAAAGTTGGGTGCCTTTTGAGTTTTATGGTTTGATGATGCATGATTCAAAAGTAGGTGGCCCGTATCTACTGAAAAACCTCTCACTTGCCAGAGTGACTATGCCGATGCAAAGAGCGCCTTTGATCCATCCTAACTATTATACTCAGCCGTATGAATTAAGTGTGTTTTCAAATCAAAAATATGCGGATGTTGCTTCGCTGAAATAAAGCTTTATTCAACTTTGGTTGTTCGACAGTAAGAGATATGCACTTTTTTTTGAAATGACAGCGTTAGACCAAACCTTACAATATTCAAATTACATGGCAGACTTAAATATGTCCGAACTGAAAGTTGGGAAGTTGAAACTCAACTGTATTTACTGCCACAAAGCCGCTCCTTGAGACTAGGGTCAAAATGGCCTAATTATGATGACTTCGCTTCCTCATAGAACGAGTGAAAAGGAGTTAAAGC
>ENA-OSET01000094-OSET01000094.1-sediment-metagenome-genome-assembly--contig:-NODE-94-length-101484-cov-6.668406_pt1 | contig 101484 bp, 82 predicted proteins | sample MGYA00237882_ERZ534229 | MGnify/ENA primary metagenome ERZ534229 (study PRJEB26408, sample SAMN06266212) | sediment metagenome | isolation source: Hudson Canyon methane seep mesocosm | place... | reverse complement strand
TTACAGGCCGCGTCAATGCTGGATGAGATTGCCGCGCTGACGCTCGCAATGACGGTGTTTATTAGTTTCTGGATGGGCACTAGCTAGGGCCCGTCCATAAGCTCGTTTTTGCGAGCGAACGGTTCGACGGTTCGACGGTTCGACGCCTCGATATCTCGACCTGGCAATCTGATTTTTCTAAGCGAATGATGGTTATATATTAATTCTAACCCCAAGATTGCCGCGTCGATACGCTTCTCGTAGTAACACTATTTCTGGACGGGCACTAACTAAGATTTTGAGATGGCTGGGCTTGAAACTCCCGTGTTTGAAACTCCCGTGTTTGAAATGCCAGTGCTTGAAATAGCTGCAAAGGGAGATTGAATCGGTTGTTGAGTTATCATCACTAACTGCGTCTCGGTTTTTTCTCCCCAGCGACTGTCTCTTTGTAAACTCCAATTTCGCTCCACACTATTTTTTGTCGATGACCGTAGATGTTGTGGCTCTGATGTCGGCTGCGGTCCTAATTCTCTGTTGCTTGACCATTGTCCCACCCATTGCAGAATATACCGACAATCGGGGTCATCTTTTAGAAAGACAAAGCCTTTCAGTCGTAAGGTATTGTCGTCTAGCTGATTTAGCCACAGCTCTAACTGCGATTGCCCTAATGCGTTTTTATTGGAAAAACTATAGCTGAAATATTCTGGATGATGTTCGAGTTTCTGATCTGATAGGGGGTTTTCGTTTATTGATGTGAGCCAATGTTGCGTCTTTGACAATTCATCGCTGCTGATTAAATCGGTTTTTGTCAGATGGATATTTTCCGCCTGTTGTATCTGCTTGTTAATGTGCGCGCCGACGTACTTGTCGACAGCGAGTTTTCTAATGCGGGTAACATCAACCAATGTTAAAACTTGAAAAAGCTTAAACCCCGGCCAGTTGATGACAGTGTTTTCGATGCGTCGAGAGTCTGCGACACCGCTGGCTTCGAGTAGCACCCAATCAATAGTGTGTGCAATATTATGCAAGTCCGCTAGCGCTGCATCTAAATCGTTAGAAATAGAGCAGCAGACACAACCATTAGCTAAGCTAATGCTCTTGGTGCTGCTATTCTTAATGAGTGCGGCGTCAATATTCAATTCACCAAAATCATTGACCAATACGGCGTAACGGACCGCATTGTTCTCTGTCAACAAAGTGTTGATGTAGTGAGTTTTTCCGCTACCTAGATAGCCTGAAATTATGGTAACGGGTAAATCAAACATGTGAAATCGGGAATATTTGTCCTTCAAAGACCGTGGCTTCAATGACAATACTTTTTAGACCGTCGGCTCCCACTTCATATGGGTCCTTGTCAAGAATGGCAAAGTCTGCTTTTTTGCCGGCGCGCAGACTGCCTGTTTTGTTTTCTAAGCCTAATATGTGCGCCGCATCGATAGTCACTGCCCGCAACGCGGCATCTAAAGTCAAGCGTTCTTGTTCTGCCACCACTTGACCTTCGCAGTTTTCACGGCTGCAGGCTACCCAGGCATTGTGTAGAGGTAATGCCGGCGCCATTGGGAAATCTGAATGTAACGCGGTTAGTATTCCCTGACGTTCACAGCTGCCTAGACGTGCCATTTGGTGGGCACGTTCAACACCAATACCTTTACGGCTATAGGTCGCGCTTAGTTCATGTAAATAATAGACATTGGCCGATACCCGCGCGCCTAACAAATGGATGCGTCTTACTTGTTCCGGCGTGCTGTGACCGAAATGTTCGATAGTGTAGCCGTGGTTAAAGCGTGGACGTTCCCACTGTAGTTTTTCCAGAGTGTCAAGGGCTAACTCTAAACCTAAATCGCCGGTGCAATGCACGTGAATTTGATAACCTTCGAGCCAATAGAGGCGTGCGACTGTTTCGTATTCTTCTGGAGCCATTAACCATTCACCTAAGTGGCCGTCGGTATAGCCCGGGGCTTGCATCATTCCCAGTTGCGAAAAAAAGGCACCATCGGTGAATAGTTTTATTTTATTTGAAAAGGTGAGTTTGTCGGTATTGCGCTCAGCTAGACCCTTTACAAAGTCCAGACCCTGTTGGAATCCGCCTTTATTGTGGCTGACACGTGCGGCATGCGGCACACACAAAACGCGAAAGGGAGTGTCTTCTCTATCGATGATGTTTTCCGCTGCAGTCCACTCTAAATCGAAATCAAAAAGTCCGACTGCCATATCACCTACGGTCGTTTGACCGCCGAAGTGGACGACCTTCTTCAGTCGCTCGAGACCTTTTTCAATCCACTCCGGTGCCATAATAAATTGATTGAGTTTGTTGATTGCATAACCTAAGCCGGTTTCATAGAAGTGGCCTTTTGCGAAATCGATTTGCGGGCGTCCGCGAAGATTTTCTTCTTCGATACCGAGTTCGGCAAGCATGGCACTATTGAGATAGACTTCATGGAACGATCTTTGCCAAACGACACAGGGGCGGTCGCCAAAGATCGTATCCAAAGTTGTTCGGTCTATCTCGCCGTGCCAGTGACTATGATAACCCCATGTGAAAAAAGGCCTGTCAGCCTCGGTGTTTTTGTGTCCCAGCCGCAACTGATCAAGGTAGCCTGCAGGTGTTACGGTTGCCGCGACGGTTTCCCAGGGAAAGCGCCATTCCAAGCCAGTGATAAATTGCATCGGCAATAATACGGCGGCCATAATGGGATGAAGATGTGGGTCTATCATTCCCGGCATAATCACGCTGCCAGAAAAATCCTTGTTTAAGGTGCTGTCATCGTGGTCCAGCCAGGGTTGCATATCTTCTAGTGAGCCCACTTCTAAAATCTCACCGTCACGGACCGCGATAGCGGTGGCCTCGGGCCAGGATGGATTCATTGTTATTATTTTTTTTGCTATAAATACCGTGATCACTCTGTCACCTGTTAGTTTTGTATAGTTTTGTCGTTGAGGAGCTTTGTCCTTGAGGAGCTTTATGGTTGAAGCTTTTTATAGTTAAAGTTTTTCGTATTTAAAAATCTCAATAATTAAAGAGTGTAACCCACTAGTCGAATAGTATTGAACAAAAATGTGTTCTGATATCTGGCAGTCGGTATAACGGTAATTTGTGCCGCGCGTATATGTTCATGCCCTTCTTGCAACATATTGCAAGCCACTGCGTCCGCTGACGCAACTGGAACCAAAAAAATGGACCGGTAGATTATCTGTTCCCAAGTCGATCTCGTTTAGGTAGCGGGACCTGGTCAGATCACGAAAGGAGTGGAGTCAAACTTTACATCTTTTCGGCGTATGTCTATTCTCCAAGTCTCTATTTCAAATAATAAGCGATTATCAGCGGTAACAGCATGAATACTCTGGAAGCATTTAGAAGTGATACCCGTATCTGGTTGCAAGAAAACTGTCCGATCGGTGCACGTGGTACAGGACAGATACCCTTCGGTAGTCGATCGATTAAACTGGAACAAGATGCAAAGGTATGGCTCGAACGCATGGCAAAAAAGGGCTGGACGGTACCCACGTGGCCTAAGGAGTACGGTGGCGCAGAGTTGTCTCGCGATGAATATAAGATTCTGATAGATGAACTGACTACCATCGGTGCACGTACCCCATTGACGGGGCGCGGAGTAAATTATATTGGTCCTACCTTGCTGGAGTTCGGAACTGAGGAGCAAAAGTCTAGATGGTTACCTAGAATCGCAGCGGGGGATGGTGGCTGGGCCATGGGCTATTCGGAGCCCGGAGCCGGCTCTGATCTTGCGAGCCTTGCCACCAAAGCTGTTAGAAATGGTGACCATTATATTATTAATGGCCGCAAAACCTGGACCAGTGATGCGATTCATTGTGACTATATTTTTGCGCTGGTTAGAACGTCACCAGATAAACCCAAACACGATGGTATTAGTCTTGTCCTTATCGACATGAGTCAGGATGCTGTGCAGGTCAACCCGATTCAATTGATCTCAGGGGAGTCACCATTTTGTGAAACCTTATTTGAAAATGCGGTTGTCAGAGCTGATGACATTATTGGTGGCGTCGATAATGGTTGGACGGTCGGCAAGCGGCTATTACAATTTGAGCGGTCAACGCATGCGGGGATCAATATTTCTGGATCGCAAGGGGGGCGCACGGAAAAAAGTAAGCTCCCCGAAAAGATAAAACGTTATGTTGGTATGCAGGACGGCAAGCTTGCCGATTCTCATCTCCGTGCGCATCTGGCTCAGCATGAAATGAATACACACGCGCAGAGAATTACTCAGCGTCGCGCTATTGCCGAGTTGCAAAGCCACGCGCCGGGTTTCACCTCTTCAGCGGTGAAATTAAGCAACGCGCTGAACATTCAAGACGGGGATGAATTACTTATGGCAGCTATGGGTAGTCATGGCCATCGTTGGACGACTGAGGATGGCAACAGTACCGAGGAAGAAGTTAGCGCCACTAAACGCTGGCTGTATCAAAAGTCCTTGACTATTGCGGGCGGCACCAAAGAAGTTCAACTTAACATCATTGCAAAACGTGTACTGGGGCTACACGACTAACACCATTCGCGATGGTCGTTCTTGATGGTTGTACTCACTAGATGTACCCGATACTTATTCTTATATTGGTGTTCTTGATAGACGTTCTGGCAGATGTTCTGGTTAATCTCCTTGTTATCCGTAATACTCTACGTTACTTTGATCTGGCGCCGGTTAATTCCCCATTAACCGCGCGTACAGATAAGCAATGACATAGATTGCGGGCCAGAGGATTGGCGAAAATAATAATTATGCGAGATTTGTACTATGAGTGATTTGGAAGAACCGTCAGCTCCGTTATCAACACCTAAGGATAGTTCGCAGGCAGCACCGGTACCAGCAGCTAATGTCGGCGGGCGTTACGCGAAATATGTACTTTTTGTCCTCGTTATCGTTTATATATTTAATTTTATTGATCGGCAGATTTTGTCAATTCTGGCCGAGGATATAAAGGCTGATCTAGGTATTAACGACGCTGAGATCGGTTTTCTTTACGGTACTGTTTTTGCCGTCTTCTATGCAATTTTTGGCATTCCCCTGGGAAAACTGGCAGACGTTTGGGTTAGGAAAAAATTGATCGCCGTAGGCCTTGGTTTCTGGAGTATGATGACTGCACTGTCCGGGACTGCTCGTTCTTTTGCATCACTGGCCGCTTTCAGGGTCGGTGTCGGTGTCGGTGAAGCCAGTGCAACGCCCGCGGCGTACTCGATGTTGTCTGATTATTTTCCACCGGCGTTGCGGACCACCGCACTGTCTGTTTATTCATCCGGTGTGTATATTGGCTCGGGTATTGGCATATTTTTGGGCGGTATGATCCTCGACTATTGGAACGGTAGCTACCCCGATCATTTAACCGCGCCGTTTCAGCTTAAGGGTTGGCAAGCCGCTTTTTTCGCTGTCGGTTTACCCGGCTTACTGATGGCTTTATGGGTTGCGACTTTAAAAGAACCGCGTCGGGGTTTGAGTGACGGTATTGAAACCCCTGAACATCCTCATCCTTTCAGGGAAGCCTTTAAGGAGCTTTTTGCTCTATTGCCGGGGACGAATTTCATTGTCTTGATAGGGCTTGGCGGCGGTGCCAAGTCTATTATTGTTAATCTTTTCGCCGGTTTGGTGATTTTTGTCTTAAGTTATACCCTCACCAATATGCTGGGGAACCCGGTGCAATGGGTCGCCCTCGGTATCGGTATTTACTGTGCTTTCTCCTGGGCACAAGCGTTGGCACTAAAAGACACAGCGGTTTTTACTATGATTTTCAAAACGCCTACGCTGTTATTGCTCGGTATTGGCGTGCCCTGTTTTGCTTTTATCACCTATGGTATAGGATTTTGGGGGCCTTCATTCTTCTTGCGTATGCACGAAGTAGGTGCCGCAGAAGCCGGTAAGGTGTTGGGGCTTTCTGCAGCCATTGGTGGATGGTTTGGTGTCACAGCGGCAGGCGTGATAGCCGACCGGGCTTACCGAAAAAGTCCCAGCGCCAAAGTGTGGGTCGCTTTATTGTCTATGATCGGCTCTCTGCCTTTCATCTACGTTACCCTGACAAGCTCTAACCTCACGACGGCCTATATCTGTAATTTCATATTTTCAATGTTATCTCCCATGTGGATCGGCCCTATTGCTTCGACTGTTAATGATTTAATGCTGCCTAGAATGCGGGCGATGGCGTCGGCTTTTTATCTATTGATGATCACCTTTATCGGTCTTGCTTTGGGGCCGTTTATGATTGGCCAGATCAGCGATATATACGCAAAGTCCGGCTCGACTTCAGCGCAATCATTACAAATGGGGATGTTATTAGGATGTTGTATTTCTGTTATTAGTATCGTGTTGCTTTTTGCGGCAACAAAGACCATCAAAAAGGATTTGGATACCCGGCTGACGCGAGCTCGACAGGCTGGAGAGGAGGTTTAATGTCTGTTATTAAGAGGATGGTTTGAGAAAGGTTACCGCCAAAAATTGACTACTTACCATTAACTAATACCTTAAAGAACAGCTAGTAAGTACCTCAAAGAAAAATGGCCCTATAAATAGGGCCATTTGTCGTTTGCGGTACTTACTTTTCTAGCTAGTTGAATTCGTAGGAAAGTCTAACGTAGCCGACGCGTCCCGGTAAATCATGGGAGACGGTGCTAAGACCGATAATGTTACCATCGAACACTGGTGGATCTTCATCAAACACGTTATTAAATCCCAGCGTTACGGTCAACGCTTCTTCCATAACGTTAGGGTTGTATCTTAGTTGCAGGTCAGAAAACATCACCGAATCTACATCCGAGCCTCCTGAACTCGTCATTTCATCAGTCCAGCGGAACGACATCGTCGCACTCCAGCGTTCTTTCGCCCAGTCAACAGACGTCACGACACGCCAATCTGGGAACGCACGGGCAAAGGTTTCATCGGTATGGATACCCGTAAGGTCATTTGAAATAGTCGATCCATCGGCATTGTTGGTGACTTCCGTGTAATCATCGAGTTTTGTTGCATTCACGGATACCTGAAACAGTCCCAAATCGGTAGCGGGGCTGACATAATTGATAGCAACATCATAGCCAGACGTTTCGATAGAACCGATATTCTGTAGTTGGTTGTTAACAAGACCTATTCTGCTCGAGCTGGTGCGAGGCACCGAATCACAGAACTCAGCGGATAAGGTGTTAACACAAGCATCGATAACATCACCGGGACTACGTCCTTGAACCGCGTCATCAATTTCCAGATCGTAGAAGTCAATGGATGCGGTAAGACCATCGATCCAGTTAACGTCGTCGACCCAGTCAGCGCTATAGACGATACCAAAGGTCCATGCATCTGAGGTTTCCGCTTCCAGATCGGCATTACCTGCCGATGTAGCGTTCAATTGAGGATTCAATTGTGCGAGACCAGCAGGAACACCTAAAGCGGCACAATTTGATTGAATCTGTGCTGATTGCGCAGCATCGCGGCCGCCGTTACTTGCACCGAGAATGCCGGTATAGTCGGAACAGGGATCGGTATAGGTAAAGTCTTCGCGAGCGGCTCCTCCAAACAGTTCGCCAATACCCGGAGCCCTGAATCCTGTTGATGCAGAACCTCGGAATGATAGGCTATCCATTGGGCGCCACAAAAAACCGGCTTTGTAGGTAGATTCCGAACCGGATGTACTATAGTCCGACGTACGTACCGCAACATTAGCCTCGAGGGAATCTAAGACGGGTATGCTTAATTCCGCATAGAATTCTGTTACATCAAATTGACCTGCCGTTGCACCGGCGGGAATACCGGCAGTTTCGCCACTGGCTGCAATCGGATCAGGACGAAACGAGCCGTCGTGATCACGGTATTCAAATCCCGCTGCGAAGGCAAGATCGCCGGCGGGTAGAGGCATAATGTCACCCGTGATATTGAAAGTGATGTTTTTTAGCGTTTGCTCGCTGTAGTCTCGTTGGGTATAACCCACATAATCCAACATTTCTTCGGTTATCGATCCATTACCGTCGGGACCTTGACCACCAAAGAAATTAAACGGTACGCAGTTGGGTACCATGGCACAAATTTCGGGATCGCCCATGGCGAGCTGCAGTTTAGCCAGGTTGTGAGAATTTTCCTTTTCTTGGAAACCACTGTTATCGCCGTAACTACCGGTCAAGTCCCAAAACATTGCGTTATCGCCCATCTTGAAGTTTCCTTCGAAGCCGACACTGATAAATAGACTGTCGACGTCTTGAAAGAAGAGGCGAGGCCCTGATTCAAGAGGTCTGCGACCGAAAAACTCCAAATTACCGTTGGCAACGGATAAATCTACGCCAAATGGATTGTAGGGGTTTAGCGCTGAAATCGAAAAGTTGTCACTGATGCGATTGCCGCAATCGTTACCCAAACAAAGCGGTTCCGGAGCACCTTGAGTCTGGGATTTACGTTTGGTGTAAGAAGCTCTTGCAATAAAACTGAGCGATTCGCTCAAGTCGTGAGTGACAGCCGCGTAGACATTGGTTCGCTCATTGGGTGTTCTCAAATAGTTGAAACCTGGACCATTGTAGTTGAATCGATCGGCGCCGCTAAACGCGTGGAAATCACCGGCAAATGGGTTGTCCGGATCGAAGCTCGGTATATTGGCGTTGCCATCATTTAAAACACCGTCATTAAGTGCGATATCCGTATAGCCAAAATTCGGACCGAGTACTAAACGGGCTTGTGGTGTAAAGGACGAGCAGTTGGTGCCCGGAATATTACAACTCTTAGCATCGGGGTTCGGAAAGGCCGACCTGGATCGGTCCGATGTTTGAATACCTTTTTCTTCTTGATAACCCAAACTAAAAACCAGGTGAGTCGAGTCGTCGCCGCCGCCCCATAGGGCAGATATTGACGACGAGGCGCCGTCACCGTCAGACATATACTCTCCGCCTTGCATATCGAGTTTGAAACCGTCGTACATGGAATCGGTAATAATGTTGACGACTCCACCGATAGCATCGGAGCCATAAACCGCCGATGCACCATCCTGTAGTATTTCAATACGTTTAATAACATTGCCCGGTACCGTATTGAGATCGACGGTACTGGGAACACCGGAGGCTGATGCCCCCCCTACCCATCGTTTGCCATCAACCAGAATAAGCGTCCGCTTTGCGCCGATATTCCGAAGTGAAAGCTGAACACTACCGGCACCGATACCGGCGCCATCCTGAGGGAAGCCCGAATTGCCGGGAACATTGAATTGTGAATTTGGCGCAGAGCCAGTGATGGGTAAATCTTGTAAGATATCGCCGAGGTTAGTGACGCCGGTTTTTGCAAGGGCATCATTAGAGATATCCATCATGGCGGCAGAATCTTTAAGAGGATCTCTTCGTATCCGCGAGCCCGTAATGACGACCTCTTCGAGCGCTTGTTCTTCCTGTCCGTAAGCTTGATAGATGGGTATGAAGGGTGTAGTAGCCACCATTATTCCACCTATGAGTGTTTTTGCGATTTTCATAAATCATATCTCCGGGATAAATTTCATTATTTTTGTAACTTTAACCAATTAGCATTAGGCCGGCTTTATTTTTATAGAAAGCGCCCTATTTTGGTGCTGAGGAAAGTGTAGTTCAAAATACGATTTTTGTATGAAATCTGCGACGAAACCATTCGTCGCAATTAAGTCATTGATCTTTACATTGTGTTGATCGGAAAACCGGGTGAAAAACAGCTGTTGAAAGGGGAGAACTGAAGCGTAGATGCCTCTTATATTATTCGTATTAGGCGTCCGGCTGACCTTCCATCAGGGGTAGTTTGTTAGATGGCGAGCTCGCTGGCCGCCGAGAGTCTGCCTCGGGCATTTTTCCGGCGTCCTTTTGCAGCGACCATGGTGGTTGCTTTAGCTAAGCCAAATTCCGGCATATTGTTGTAAACGACCTCAAAATTGCCGGGTTTGATGGTATAGGTCTCGTGCCATATACCCACGTCGCCGTTACTGTTTACCAGTTTATTAAATTGTGACCAAGCCGGTAGGTGAGCTTGATTGGGATTTTTCGCATAATTTTCCAATGCTTCAAATGACCGCCAGTACTGGATCATGATCGACGTGCGTCCCCCCCAGGATTCTATATGTAAGAGGTCTGAATCATCTTCACGCATCAACTCGTTCACCATGCGGCCCATGGCCTTTGCGACGGGAAGCCATCGATGTATCTTCCATGGTTTATTGACTCGCATCCCGATTAGGAAAACTACAAATTCCTCGTCTGTTTGGGCGGTCATGCGCTCTTGAATAATCGCTGTCATTGATGGCTGTCCTCTGAAGTTCTGCTCTGAAGTTAGCTCTGGGCTTTAATTTAAGCTCAGATTTGAATTTTAATCTAAAGTTAACGCCGTTAAGATAAATTAGCGCGCAATCTTTACGCTGTCAAGTTACAATTATTCCCAGGGATTCTTTGAGACAAATTAATGGTTACCAAAAAGAAGCAGTACCATCATGGAAATCTTAGCCGCGCGCTTGTTACGAAAGCCATTGAGCTATTGGAACAGGAGGGAATTTCGGCCCTGAGTTTGCGCCGTGTCGCAAAAGAAACTGGCGTGTCTCAGGCCGCGCCTTATAGCCACTTTAAGGATAAGCAGGCGCTGCTGACAGCCGTTGCCAATGAAGGCTATGCTCGATTTGGACAGCGAATGCAGCATGAAGCTGAGAGTGGTAAGGAGCAGGATTACTTGGTAGGCCTCGGCCGCGGTTACGTTTTCTTTGCCCTTGAAAACCCAGGTCTTTTCCATTTAATGTTCGGGGGTGAGCTGTCAAAGCTGATTGATGTTAATGCGATTCACGAAGAATACGGTTCGAGCTATCAGCTATTGGTTGATGCTATTGATAAAACCCCTTTAAAAAGATTTTCCGACAGTGAAAATAAGCCGCTGGACGTCGCCTTTGCCTGGAGTTTGGTGCATGGTATTGCCAACTTGCTTCAGGCAGAGAGGTTCACGACGGAAACATACGGCTATCAGGATGTTGAGCCCTTTGTGGATGATCTTCTGCGGCGATATTTGGGGAATACCGCCTGAGTCAACATATTAGTATGCAAACATATCGAGAATCCGCATGTCGTAAGCAAAAATAGCTCAGATCTAGAGCCCGATTACTTTTCTCTGCGATTGTGTTTAGATAAAATCTTTTGATATACCCCATTTGCTTTGATAGTGCTATAGGCCGCCCTCAGCTTATCACCAATATCCGTAGCTGTGGCCTTACTGATTGCCATATACAAGCCGCCTTCGCCAGGGATGCACAGATCGGCGACTACGGAGTTCTTTGCTTCCTTTGAACGACTTTTTCCTTGCTCTAACTCCCATTCCTTCACCGCTAGCCATAGATCAATACTGCCATTATCCAATGCCGCTATCAGGGTACTTTCAGTCGGTGAGCGAATTAGATTTTTATCCAGCTTGAAACCTTTACTAATCAGTAGTTGCTCGCCTGCGGTACCAAATGCGACCCCCACTTTGAATTTTTTAGCGTCTTCGAGAGTATGTATCTGCAAATGTTTGTTGCGCTCGAGCCGAAATAGGCAGTTTTCGAAAGGCACAATTCGACCGATCCAGCGAAATAACTCTGTCCGTTGGGGGGTTTTTGCAATCGAATAAATGAGGATGTTAGGTTTAAATCGAGCTATAAAATAGGCTTTTACCCAGCTCATTACATCGATGTGGTATTCGAGTCCGGCCTGATCCAATGTTGCTCTGACGACGTCCGAACTTAAACCCTCCACTCTTCCATTTTCCAAATAGTTAAACGGCGGCAATTCCTCTGTTACAACACGTATGGGTTCGGCAACCGTCACTAGGGACATCAGGAAAAGGAGAGGAAAAAATATTTTACCCAACATAAACTCTCTGGCCCGTATCGATAATATTACCGATCGTTGTTTGGAAGGTATTGCGCAAAGATATGGCTAATCCAGTGTAAGTAATTCAAGAGGTTTTCTGAAATCTACAGGACATCCAATTACATCGCAACTAATTACAGTGTATCTATTAATGCTCTGATTGCGATGATGTGGGTCGTGTTTGACCGTCGGGGGGCGTATCAGTTTTACCCGGGAATCATCGAGAGCGCCAAGAGGGCATTTACAAAAGAGATATGGCGCACGCGGGATGCGGCGTGATAGAGAGTCAGGTACTGGACATTGGGGTAAGAGACTCTTATTCTTTTGAATCAGTTTGTTTTTTTATATTTCGCAGCGTATCAATAGGAAGCTAGGCAATGAATCCCATCTGTCTTATTGCCGGTGTTGGTCCCGGCACTGGCACAGCGCTCGTTCGACGATTTAGTTCAGATTATCGCGTGGTCATGTTGGCTCGAACTGAGGAGCGGCTATTGTCGCTCGAGAGAGACTTTGAAAACTGTCACGCTTATCCCTGTGACGTTGCAGATGCAGCATCATTAACTCACACTTTGGATAAAATAAAAGTAGAATTGGGTCACCCTGAGATTGTCATCCACAACGCAGTCGGCGGCGCATTTGGCGACTACACCCAGACAACACGGGAAACATTACAAAAGAATTTTGAAGTGAATACGCTTGCTTTGTTGCAGTTGGCGCAAGAGCTCATACCTGACATGACAGAAAAAGGCCGGGGCGCGGTAATTTGTACCGGCAATACGTCGGCCTTTCGGGGCAAAGCCAGTTTTGCCGGTTTTGCCCCTACCAAGGCAGCCCAGAGAATTTTGGCGGAATCGATTGCCCGCGCCGCTGGGCCTAACGGTGTGCACGTTGCTTACGTCGCAATCGACGCTGTGATAGATTTGGCTTGGACGCGCGAACACTTCAGTGATAAAGCCGATGATTTTTTCTGTCATCCCGACGATATTGCACAACACGTTTGGCAAGTGGCGCACCAGGCGAAATCTGTCTGGACCTTCGAATCCGTGATCAGGCCCTTCGGGGAACAGTGGTAGGAGAAACAATGAAAACTGCAATTATTTTGGGCGTTGGCCCGCAGAACGGTGTGGGAGGGTATTTGTGTGACTTTGCCGCAAAGGAAGGTCTACATGTCGTTGTCGCCGGGCGAAGTTTTGACAAATTATCGCTGATCGCCGAAACCATTAAGGCAAGCGGCGGACAAGCTACTCCAATGGTTTGCGACGCAACCAGTGAAGAAGACATTTGTAAGTTGATTGCTAATAGCGAGCAGCTAGGTCCCGTCGACCTAGCTATTTACAACGCGGGTAATAACTTTAACGGTGACTTTCTTTCGATGGAAGCGGATTTTTTCGAAAAGTGCTGGAGGGTATGTACATTTGGTGGGTTTTTGTTCTCGCGAGAAGTGCTTAAAGTTATGCAGCAGAGAAAAACGGGCTGTTTATTGTTTACCGGAGCGAGTGCTTCGATGCGTGGAAAACCTCGTTTTGCCCCGTTTACCGCGGCGAAAGCGGGGCTCCGAGCGATGGCACAAAGTCTCGCTAGAGAATTTCAGCCGCAGGGTATTCATGTGGGTCATGTCGTTATCGACGGCGGAATTGCCGGTGACAAAATTATTAAGGGCATTCCTCAATTCGCGGAAAGGGCCGGTGAAGATGGCCTGGTCGGACTCGAAGGTATTGCCTCGGCTTATATGTATTTGTATAAGCAGCCGAAAACCGCATGGACTCACGAATTGGACTTGCGTACATTCAAAGAGAACTTTTAAGAAAGGATAAAACAGTACGTGGGCCCGAAGCAGGCGCTCTTGGCGTTGAGGTGCAAGAGTCATCTTGAGCGAATTGACTCCGCATTTTCTTCTTTAAGCAGTGAAATAGGCGGGTGGTTAAGTGCGATCCATTGATGTTCGACCGCCCTCTCGTAAATGTTTGGTGTTGCGAGACCTAGTTCTTTATCGCACCAGATACTAAGGCCTCGCCATGAGCCACCATTTCAAAGTACTGGTCACTAACTCTGCTGCGTCTTGCTGTACAAAGTGGCTGGCTCCGGGCGCAGTCACTATGGTGGTGTCAGCGTCTATCCAGTCCCAGGTATTGTTCAGACCGTCAGAATGCAGCGCAGTATCGGCCAGCCCATGGAAAACCAGAACGGGCATTGACAGTCTGGGAACCGGTGGTTGCGCTGCAGCAGTGGCGTCGGCGCCTGGATAATTTTGTTTGTAGTAGCTGAGCATTCCATCGAAGCTGGATTGCGAAAAAGCGTTTACGTAGTGCTTGCGCGCTGCGGGATCTTTTACCCAGCCCGCCAGCGTTTGTGGTGTCATTGGCATGCCAAAGAAAATATCCGGGTCACTTGCTGATCCGGCGATAAACTTTCGAGCATAACCGCTGTTCGCTTGCTGTTCTTTATTGTTTGCCATTTCTCTTGCCATGCCATTGGGGTGAGGCAGGTTGAGAATAACGAGCTTGTCGACCATCTGGGGCATTGCAAAAGCAAATTGCCAGGAGACAATCCCACCCCAATCGTGGCCCACAATCGTTGCGCTACTTTTGCCGAAATGTTTAATAACGGCCGCAACATCACTCACTAAATAGCGCATATTGTAGTTTTCTTCGCCCTCCGGCTTATCGCTCTTGTTATAACCTCGCTGATCGATAGCAACGACTTTGTAGTGATCTTTAAGCCCATTCATCTGATGGCGCCAGCTATACCAGAAATCCGGAAAACCGTGAATCATCACGACTAAGGGGCCTTCTCCGGCGGTCGCATAGTGGATTTTGACGCCGTCGTTTTCTGCATACCCATGTTCTACTTCGTCCCATATTTCGGCATTAGAGATGGTAGAAATTGATAATAATACCGATGCAAATATTATTCTTATTGATGTTAGAGTTTTCATTATTAGTCCTTGAAAAATAGCGGCTGCGATCAAAGCCTCGCTATCGCTAAAACGAATGTCAGATGGATTTTTACCGAGCGGGTTCCGAAGTCGTGTTTTGACCATATACAACCTCTTCGGAAATACTAGCAGCAAACCCATCGATTTTCACTGCCTCAACGAATTAACCCGGGGTGGATCGAGCCTGATCCATCCGTTGGCGAATGTTTACTTTAGAAAGAAACGGCTTTCACGTCGAGAGTAAAGTTTTTTGGTACTGGACTTTAGCGGGTCTGGCTTTTATTCTTCTAAAAGCACAAATTTAATTGCTCTCATCATTAAAAAAAGAGCTTAAGTTGCAAGAAGACTACCAACTTTCTGTCAACGTGTTTTGGTCTGATCTGGCGACACCGCGTCTATCCGGGCGAAGCGTTTTCGATCAGGACCAATTCGATGTATTGTTGTGGACGTTAACACAGGATGGCCTAGTAGCACGAAGCTAGACAGACTTCAGTAACGGGCTTGCTGTGAATTGAGGAATACAGGATGAATTATGAGACGATCGCCGTAAAATCGTTGACACCACATCTCGGTGCTGAAATAACAGGTGTTGATCTTGGCTCCGGAGTCAGCGACCAGCAATTTTCCGAAATTCATAAAGCATGGCTCGAGTGGTCAGTACTGGTATTCAGAGATCAGGACATCAGTCGTGAAGCTCACAAAGCATTTGCAAAACGCTTTGGCCACTTACATGTTCACCCACTGCAGCATAATCGCGATGGCGATCCTGAGATACTAACGGTGAAAACAACCGCAAATTCAGCGTACACGGCTGGCGATGGTTGGCATACCGATGTTACTTGTGATGAAAAACCGCCCTTGGGCTCAATGTTATATATTACGGAGACACCCGAGTGTGGCGGCGGCGATACCTTGTTTGCCGATATGTACCTGGCCTACGATCTATTGTCGGACACCATGAAAAACATGCTGGCATCGTTAGTTGCGGTTCACGATGGCGCTTTGCCCTATGTCGGCAGTTATAACGTAGCGCCGGCGGATGGATCTAATTATCCACGTAATGAACACCCGGTGATCGTTACCCATCCGCAAACGGCTAAGAAAATTCTCTATGTCAACTCCGGCTTTACGTCACATATCAAAGGTCTGAAAAAGTGGGAAAGCCGAGCGATTCTCGACGCACTTTTTCGCCACATCGATTCAACGCCGCGCTTGGTTTGTCGTGTTGAGTGGCAGCCGGGAACATTAACCTTTTGGGACAATCGTTGCACGCAGCACCACGCGGTCTGGGATTACCACCCACACAGTCGCTACGGTGAACGAGTAAGTATTGTCGGAGCAGACAGGCCTTGTTCCTGACAGGCCTTATCAAAAATCACAATTAACTATTTTGAAAAATCATGTTACCAGGAAAAAACTATGTCAATTAACACGATCAATACCGAAGCCGGTGAGTTTACTTACAAGCATTTCCATTATTCAGAGGTTGTAAAGACAGACGGACTTATTTTCTTTTCCGGTGTTGTTGGGGCCGACCACAAAGGTAAAGTTCCCGCCGATATAAAGGAAGAATTTCACAGCGTGTGGAAAAAAGTTGGGGAAGTGTTAGCTGCTGCTGGCGCGAGTTACGACAATATTGTGGAATACACCAGTTACCATATTGGCCTGAATTCCCACGTGAAGGAGTTTTCGGCAATCCGTGATGAGTATATTAACGAACCTTGGCCTTGTTGGACCGCTGTTGGAGTTAGCGAACTCGCCATGCCGGGAGCTCATGTTGAAATTAGAATTGTAGCCACACAGCCATAGTCTTTGGCCTGAAATCGGGCGTCCCATTTACCCTGGGACCATCGACAGCGCACGATATTCCGATCTATTTCGCAAAAATAGTTCGATAATGCAAGAGATACAACGCACCACTCAATAATAGGTTTTACATGTCGAATAATAAACTGTGGGATACCGTGATTCGCGGAGGCTTGGTGTTTGATGGTCATGGGGGTGCACCGCTAACATTGGATGTCGCTATTAAAGATGGCAAGATAGCGGCCAAAGGCACCGACCTGCCTCTTGATCATGCCTCCTCGATAATCGACGCTGCGGGTCAGTGGGTTATGCCGGGTTTGTTGGATATACATACGCATTTAGATCTGGAGGTAGAAATTGCACCGGGTTTAGGGGAGGTCGTGCGCCATGGTACGACCACCGTTGTTGTCGGTAATTGTAGTTTAGGTGCTGCATTTGGCGCGCAAAAAACTGCGGGCCAAAATCCCATTATCGATTGTTTTGCTCGAGTGGAAAATATACCTAAACATGTTTTGGAACAATGCGCGGGCGTTATGGACTGGGATAACTCGGCGGACTATTTGAAGCACCTTGAGCAGTTGCCACTGGGGCCCAATATGGCACCGCTCATACCGCACTCTATGCTGCGTATTAAAGTCATGGGGTTGCAGGAAAGTATCAGTCGTGAGGCAACGGAAGCGGAATTGGTGGAAATGGCCAGTATTCTTCAAGACGCTGTTGATCAGGGTTATATTGGTTTTTCCACCGACAACCTACCGTTCCATTATCTTGCTGAATCTCCTAACACCGATCAACGCATACCGACGCAGTTCGCAAAAGTTTCGGAGTTAAAACGACTGACCGCTGTTCTAAGGTCAAGTGATCGGGTGTGGCAAGCGACGCCCATGCCATCCAGCAGTATTGGAACACTTGCCAGATTTTCTTTAACCAGTGGCAGGCTATACGGCAAGGCTTTGCGAGTATCTGCATTAACAGCATTGGATTTCTCCAATGCACCACGAGCAGGAAAAGCGTTTCTTAAGATTGCCAAACTTCTAAACTCGCATTTGTTAAAGGGAAAGTTTCACCTTCAGGCATTATCAATGCCTTTTAAAATGTGGGGTGATGGCGTCACCATGCCAATATTAGAGGAGTATGAGTCGACTTGTCAGTTAATTGCCAAAGAGCTTGACGATCGGGAGGGTCGCCTGAAATTACTGAATGACCCGGAATTTATTGCGCAGTTCAAACATGATTGGCTTAGAGGAAAGGCCGGTTGGAATTTGCCACGCTTATTGTCTCTGTTAGGTTTGTTGATAGAGACATTTAGTCGTGAGCTGATTGATATCACAGTCGACCGTTGCCCGCTGGTTAGCTGGCAGGGCGAAACCTTAGATCAACCTTTTAAGCGTTTACAACAATATCAGCGCGACAAATCCGGGGCGAGCGGACCGGAAGAGGCCGAGTTTTTTGCAAGCTTTGCACCGGTCGACGATGATGCGGATTTCATGTTAGAAATATTGCGCAAATGGGATAAAGATTTTCGCTGGTTTACTATCGTTGCCAACAAAGACCCACAGCGTGTTAAAGAGCTGCTGTTCCATGAGCATACCTTGCCAGGTTTTAATGATAGCGGTGCGCATTTAACCAATTTGGCTTTTTATGATGGCAATCTGGTGACATTAAAAATTGCCGCGCAAGAGTCTCTGGACAAAGTGGGCAAGGCAGTAAAACGTCTTACCAGCGAACCCGCTGATTTTTTTGGTATCGACGTTGGGAATCTTAATATTGGCACTCAGGCTGATCTTATTGTGATTGACCCGGACGCGCTGGCTTCTTACGACTCCGACAGTTGTCGCGAGATCCAATATCGTGACGATATTCAGAACGAGCAATTAGTCAACCGTTCCGATGGCGTCGTGAGAAACACCATTATTGCGGGCCACAGTGCATGGGAACAAGGTGAATTCACACCGTCACTGGGTACTGTGAAAATGGGCCGTCCGCTCACTTTTGCCGGTCGACTCAGCTAACATACTTTTTCAAAATACCATTAGCGATTTTGTGGCGCGAACACCCGTCAATGCCAAAAATTTGAACAGCCTTGAAAGGTCAAAGGTAGTTTTATTGGTAAAAAACTTGTACACAAGCATTGATCCGATAAACTATGCGCCCCAAAACTAATCCTTAGTGAGAGTGTTGGATGCAATCCAATTATAGAAAACCGGCGAGATTTAGTTGGCACTCGATCGGTGCTTTATTCTTTTTTACCTGCGCGATGACTGCCTTCGAACTCGGTGTTTCTGTTACTGAACGTCCCGATGTGGTGGGGGCCGGTTGGTTAACCCACGCCTATTATAGTTTAAGTTTGTTTGTCGTGGGTGGTGTAGATTTGGGCACGCCGACAGGCAGTTCTTCACTTTTCCGTTCGTTATTGTGGTTGGCCTATTTTGGCGCACCCATTTTGACGGCATCTACCTTACTCGATGCTCTGTTAAGAGTGTTCAGACCCCATCAATGGCAATTGAATCGAATCAATAACCATATTTTGGTTGTGGGTGCTGGAGAATTAAGCTTAAGTTATTTACGGGTTTTACGTTCGCATGATATGAAAACACCCGTGGTGGTTGCCTGTAAATCCTTAGAGGATAATATTGTTGAGGAGCTGACTCAGAGTTTTGGTGCCATTGTTATTAAGGGTGATATCACTCACGAATTTTTCCTCCGCCAGTTACGGGTCGATAAAACGAAGAAAATACTCTTGCTCGAGGACGACAGCCTTCGTAACTACGAAGCTGCCAGCAAAATATTGAAGCTGGCGCCGGATATTGGTAACAAAATTGTGATTCACTGCGTAAACCTGCGCTTTATGCGGGCAATGGCGACCTCGAGAGTCGCGAAAGAATGCCAAACCTTTAATACTTACCACCTGGCTGCGGTCGGTCTTGTGCGCAGCCACTTATTAGAGCATTTTAAAGAAACTCGTCCCAAGGACGTTGTCATTCTGGCGGGATTCGGTCGTTTTGGTCAAACAATACTGGAGGAGCTGCAGTCGGAAGCGGTCAATGAGCTGGACACTGTCGCCATTGTCGATAAAGATGCCGATCGCCGTGTGTTAGTCGCCGACGAGCAAATGCACTTTTCAGACAACTACCGGCGCGTGATATTGGAAGGGGATATCGGTCACCCGGATGTATGGAAGCGTCTACAGGAAAATGGCTGTTTTGAATCCCGTGATACGGTCGTTGTGTTGGGAACCGGGCGAGAGGAAGATAATCTGCGCACAGCCCTGTGGATAAGGCACAAGTTCCCCGGAACCAAGGTATTTGCGCGGAGTAGCAGGGAGTCGAACTTCGCCGGCGAAGTGACCGCAGAACACGATATAATCAACATTAGTATCATGCAATTAGTTGAAGAAAGTATCCCTAAGGATTGGCTTGGATGAGCTCAATCCGAGGTTTCAGATGATAGTGCCGAGCCAGTTTCGGCTGAATGCCAGTGAGTGATCGGCTAAAAATGGATTGCACATCATCTTGCTGGCTTAGTAAAACTGAACTGCAAACAATCGTGTGGGGGATCTTGCAGTCGTTTCAGCTAGTGCCTCCGATCAGCGCCTCCAGCTAGTATCTCCGATAGTTTTGCGGTCGAATTCGAGCTTTCTAAATCTCGTTAAAATTTCCGTGTCGGCCCCTACCTCCAGCAAAGCGTTTGGCCCCCTCGGCAGTCTCGCCCGATTTAATAACCTCGCGCCCCAGTTCAGTTTCGTATTGTAAGGCTTCGGGAATCGACAGGTTCCATTGTTCATAAGACGATAGGCGATCACTTCGCATGCACTTTTGCGGAAATGCACAGAGTTCGCGTGCAAGAGCGATGGCACCACTTAAGGCCTCGCCTTTGTTTGTTAAACGATTGGCGATGCCCATTTGTTTTGCTTCATCGCCACAAATACCACGTCCGGTCAGAATGAGGTCCATCGCGTGACTATGCCCTAACAACCGGGTTAAGCGGACAGTGCCACCGTCAACGAGAGGTACGCCCCAGCGTCGACAGTAAACCCCAAAAATTGCGTCTTGTGCCGCCACTCGCAAATCGCACCAGGCTGCCAGCTCTAAGCCTCCGGCAACCGCAAAACCCTCGATGGCTGCGATTACGGGCTTTCCTAACAGCATTCTTGTGGGGCCCATTGGTCCATCCCCGTCTAATTTTACGCGATTGCCATTGCCAGTTGAGACCGCCTTTAAGTCTGCACCCGCGCAAAATGTGCCTTCGGTGCCAGTGAGGATGGCGACTTTTTGTGTGTTATCGGCATCAAATTCTCTAAAGGCATCAGCTAATAGTGTGGCTGTAGGCCCGTCGACTGCATTCCGAGCGTGGGGTCGATTGATACTAATGACCGATATTTCATCAATTTTTTCTACAAGTACATTATTCATGATTGACCCTTGCCCAAGTTCGAAGCGTGGAACCGCAAAGTACGCAACGACATCCGTGAAAAACATCTGTTACTGGTTATGCCCTAGCTAGCATATGTATGGGTCCATGGCCCTAGAACAATTCAACGTCGTCACCACTTTCATCTTCTTCGTTTTCGGAGCTTAAGACGGTGATTTCTTCTAGCGTTGAGGTCAACATATTAACCGAGTTCTGAATTCTCGAAATAATATCGTCGGTAGATATTTCGTCATCTTCTTTTGAGTTAATCATTTCACTGACGATGTTTTTTAAATAGTCTTCTTGATCTAGGGAAAGTTCTAGTACATGAAAGCTCATGCCTATATCCATTGAAAATTTATCGACCATGGCTTGTTTGTCGCCTTGCGATTTTTCCATGGAATTCGCCGCTTCTTGAGCTAAGCTGCTGAGGTCACCGACCACTGACTCTAGAATTCGGTTTTGCAAAAGGGCTAAATACCGTGCTTCCATACATTCGATTAGCACGGCGACATAGTCTCGAACCTGTCCTTTTTCTACTTCACCCGACGGCATATTCTTTACCATAAACGAAATATGTTTGTCGTTGACGATTAAGCGTTTTCCGAATTCATAAAGTCTACTTTTGTTTTGCAGCAATTCAAAAACATTCAGTTCAATTGGGCTACAAGCTGCGCCGTTTTGGTCAAAACTACAGCTATTTTTATTGTCGTTAAATATAATTGAGCAAGCGAGACCTCTGTTTTCCATGTATTTGAAAAGTGACTTTGATATGCCTGGCTCATCATTTCGGTGAGATATTTCTTTCATAAACTGGATGATATCGCCGTAGTGAGATGCTTCTCGCATGGACTGAAAAGCCATCGATTCGGTGTCGCGAATTTTTTTTGATTGTTCCTTCCGTTTTCTGTGCAGCGAGGCATAACGATTGATTTTTGTAACGAGATCCACCACAGGGATTGGCTTGGGAATGAATGCGACTGCTCCCGATTCGTAGGCTTTTATCCTATTTTCCTGACTGTCATCACCGGACACAAAAACAATGCTGAAAAGTGTCTCGTCGTAGTCTCGTTTGATGGCATTGGCGACGTTAAAGCCATTACCGTTGGCAAGGTGGATGTCCAAAATCAAGATCTCTGGTTTTTCTTTTGCAACAATTTCTATTGCGCTCTCTTCGTTGTCCGTCAAATAGAACTCGTAATGATCTGAGAGCAGCTCCATCATGAGTCGACCGTATTCTTTGTCGTCTTCGACCACAAGAAGCTTTAATCGAGCGTTGCTGCGATCTTGTCGCGCCTGTTCGTCCTCGGTAAGACTGCTTTCACTAAGGTTTTCTATTTCCGTCGGCTGTCCAAAAAGAAACCCCTGCCCTTGATCAACGCCATATTTATTGAGCCATTCAAGTTCTTGTTCGTTTTCAATGCCTACGGCTGTTACGTTGAGGGCCATTTGCTGGGCAATCGACAAATAATTTTTAATGGCATTTTTACTGCTATCTGATTCGAATATTTTGCAGGTTAGTGCGCGTCCGAACTTCATTTCGTCTATCGGTAATTCTTCTATTTGGGCAAGACTGAGTTCTTTGTCCGAAAGAATGTCTAAGGCGAGATTGGCTCCCATCATTCGAAATCGACTTAAGCCGGTTATAGCGGCTTCAGATATTTTTTCTTCGTCTTTGAGAACGATGTCAACGGCAAGCTTGTCCGTAGGCATGTTAGAGCTTTTGACGATGGAAATGATGTTAGCCAATACCTTTGGGTTTTCGAATATACATAAATCGATATTCACTGACACGGTATGGTCATAACCGTGCTGCACTAATTTTTCCCAATCTTGCGTGACTTGAGTTATAACCAGTTCAGTTAACTCTGGAAGAAGCCCTAGTCTTTCAACAATCGGCAGGATGGCATGGGGTGTTAAAAAAGTATTGTCTTCCTGCTGTAAGCGTAAAAATGCTTCGACACCGACTGTTTCACTCACGTCCCGGAGCGCAACTTTTTTTTGATAGAAGAGACAAAAATCGTTCTCTTCAAAAAAGCGCTTTACAATGCTGTCGTCGAGGTTGTCGCGGATTAATTGTGGCGTGTTCATTTTCTTCCTTGTCTGTGTGTAATAAAACGCCGGCAAAACTAAATATAGATCGATCGATCGTCTAGTTTCCAGTGTTTTTCCTATCAATTCTACAATTTATCGATTCTATAGAGAATAGCAGTTATAAAAAGACAAATTAGGTCTATTTTGGCCTTTTTGTTTTCACCAAACGAATCTCAGCTGTTAATATAGTCGATAAGGGTTCAATCGACAGACTTTAATTCCTAACAGTCTATCTAAATAGTGTAGCAATACAGAGTTTGAGGCTTGTTTGCCATCGATTCTCGTTTTGAGCGGCGTAAAGCGAGTCCGAAAATACGTATTTAGTTCTTTCCCGTGACGATCTTATGATAAAGCCCTGTTTAGGCATTGATACGATCAACTTTTACCGGATCAGCCACTTTCGAATGGGCCGAATTTTCGATCGGTCGAAAACGGTGTGAGGACTATAGTGGAGTTCAAAAGTGGAGTTCAAACAATTACAATAGAATAACGATCCGGACACAGCGATGCTGAAACGCGGAGCGAATTAAATCGAATTTTGACAATTTGTCAGTGACTGTTCTGGTAGCAATTTTCGAGTAGTAATGGACAACAATTGAATTGAGGAATGATCTTATGTCTGAAAACCGCGAATACGGCATTATTGTATACGGCGCGACGGGTTACACAGGGCGACTAGTTTGTGAATATTTGAATAGACAATATGGTGTCAACGGTGATGTGAAGTGGGCTATGGCCGGTCGCAGTCAGGCTAAGTTAGAGGCTGTAAGAGACGAAATGTCGATACCAGTCGATGTGCCTTTGGTCGTTGCAGATGCGAGTGATTATGGGTCAGTTGAGAACATGGTTAAAAGTGCTCAAGTGATATTAACCACCGTCGGCCCTTATCAATTGTATGGCTCTGACGTTGTTCGTGCCTGTTCCGAAGCGGGCACAGACTATGTGGACTTATGCGGGGAACCCGCCTGGATGCACGAAATGATTGCTGCCCATGGTGAGACAGCCAAGGCCAGCGGTGCGCGAATTGTATTTTCATGCGGATTCGATTCTATTCCGTTTGATTTGGGTGCCTATTTCTTACAGCAAGTGGCAAAAAATAAGTTCGGTGCTCCGGTTTCTCGTATTAAGGGCCGAGTTCGGGCTATGCAGGGGACATTTTCTGGTGGAACCTTGGCAAGCTTTAAAGCGACTATGGCCGCTGCGGCGAAACAACCCGAAATGATCCAGGTACTCATGAATCCGTTCGCACTGACGGCCGAATTTAACGGTCCGGAGCAACCTTCAGGGCTTGCGCCGATTTATGAAGAAGATCTAAGCAGTTGGTCTGCGCCGTTTGTGATGGCAACGATCAACACCAAGAACATTCATCGATCAAACTTTTTAATGGGTCATGAATATGGTGAGAATTTTGTTTATGACGAAATGATGCTGACCGGACCGGGCGACAAGGGAGAGGCGATGGCAAAAGCCGTCGCGGAAGACAAATCCATGGCTGAAAACCCCATTAAACCGGGTGAAGGTCCTTCAAAGGAGGAGCGAGAGGCAGGATTTTATGATGTTCTTTTTGTCGGTATTAACGAAAACGGCGATACTGTGCGAGTCAGTGTAAAAGGGGACAAAGACCCGGGCTATGGTTCAACCTCGAAGATGATTGCCGAGAGTGCGGTTTGTCTGCTGAAAAATCTGGATGTTGCCTCCGGTGGAATCTGGACTCCAGCTGCGGCCCTTGGCAGTTTGTTGGTTGACCGTTTACAAGAAAATGCCGGTTTAAACTTTCAGATTGAAGACTGATAGTTAGGTTTTGTGAATACGGAGGTAAACCGGTGCTTCGGTTTACCTCCGTACTGGCTATCCAACGGGAGTGTTGGGGCGATTAGAGCCTGCCCCTATCTCAAGTTTTGCCGCGATGCGGTACAAATATTTTTGAACCCCGTTAACGTAATTCTCTTTGTGGCACTGTTACTCACTGGCCAGAAAAGAGTGTTAAAGTTGAATGTTAAAGTACTGTTTAAAGCGCTCGTTATATTCGTCGTCAGTCAGATCACCACCCATCTGTATCCATTCCTCCGCCGAAATTTTTGGTCGACCACTGCATATACCGTCGGCATCAACGCCTACGGGCCAGCGAAATTGGTATTGTTCTTGAGTAATAGCGGTCAAAATCGTATCGGCTACCTGCTGCGGTAATGCCGGAGCTTTGAAACCGGCAGCATAGAGTTTTCCATTTCGTCGCATAATGGGTTGATAGGGGGACGTTTTATCGTAACGTGTCTTGTCAGCTGAGTTATCAAATATGTTAGTTGCAACCACACCGGGTTCTACGCAAAAAAGTCGCACGCCAAATCGATAAACCTCATGGGCCAGAGTTTCTGTCGCGCATTCTACCGCCCATTTTGAGGCGGAATAAGCTAATTGATTCGGCGTTGCCATAATGCCCACAATAGAAGAAATGTTGACGATATCGCCTTTGCCACTTTCCCGCATGGATGGCAGCACTGCCTGGATGCAGGCAATAGTGCCAAAGTAATTCGTCTCAAATATTTGGCGGTGTTCCTCTTCTGGTGTTAACTCTAACGGCGAAGCTCCGCCTATGCCGGCATTATTAACCAATAGAGAAACAGCGCCTTTGCTGTGAATGGTTTCAAAAGCAGCTTTCAATGAATCAGAATTAGTGACATCCATTTCTACTATTTCTACCGGCAAGGATTCCGAGTTTGCCGCGTCGATCAGTGCTTGCGCTTTTTGAGTGTTACGCATGCCGGCAAATACATGGTAGCCGTTTCGGGCGAGATGTAAGCTGGTTTCAAATCCGATTCCGGTGCTAGTTCCAGTGACAACTGCAATTTTCATAGTTTGACCTTGTGTAGGTGAATGTGGATAAATTTCCTAGGAACGCTGATTAGACGAAAAAAGGTTTAGCGCTAAATAGACGCTACTGACAATGGGCATAATGTAGTCTAAATGCGAATGCTCATCAATTGTATTTTGTTGATGTAGGACCTTTTCGCGTAGCGAGGTCGATTTCCTAATCGACAGCGATTTAAGGCAGGAAAATGTTGTTACCTGTTTCGCTTATCGGCGACATCGTTTCAAATGCTCAGAAAGGCCGCTGGCTAACACTCAGTTGAGCTGCGTGATTTCTCAGGCGATCACTTTTCTGGAACGATGTTTATTACTGGAACGATGCTTATTACTGGAGTGGTACCTACTGGTCGTCATCACCTTCGGTCTGTTGCCACGACCAAGTAAACAATAGAAGGCGACGTAAACAATAGATAGGGTGTGACGAACGATTTAGCCGAGCTGGCCAGCTTCAAGCTGAATTTGTACGGCATCAACTAACTGTCTTAGTCCAATGGGTTTTTGCAGATAACAACGAATGCTGTCGGTGTTAACTTGCTCAGACCTAAGCGATTGGTCGTAACCACTGGTCATGATAATGGGCAGTTCAGGTCTTATTTGTAGCAGGTTCATTGCAAGCTCTTTGCCGGTCATTTTAGGCATGGTTTGATCCGTTATTACAAGATCAAAGAAGTCCGGGTTTTCCCTAAATGTCGCCAGAGCATCTGCCCCATTTTCCTTGATCGTAACCTCGTAATTTTCTGATTCCAAAATCTCTTTGTAAAGTGCTAACAAGCCGATCTCATCGTCTGCGATGAGAATGCGCCCCGGCCCTTTATTTGCGCTATGTGCCTCGTCAGAATTTGCTGCGCCTTCCATCACCGTGGGTATCGTGATCGTGACTGTGGTCCCTATGTCGTGTTTGCTGTCGATGTTAATTGTCCCGTTGTGGGCTTCGATCAATCTATAAATCACCGACAAGCCTAGCCCTGTACCCTTTCCTTTACCGATAGTTTTTCCGTTAAAAAAGGGGTCGAAAATCCACTTTCGATTTCCTGATTCTATGCCTATTCCCGAATCCTTAAAGGTTAACACGAGTCTGTCATCGACTTCTTTTACCGAAATTTCTATTACGCCGCCTTCACTTTCCATTGCGTTAAAGGCATTGCTGCACAGGTTAAGAATAATCTGATAAATCTGCGCCTCATTCGCCATGATGGGAGGACAGTCATTATCAAAGTCCAGGTGTATTTCAATATTATGGGGTGTCAATGATTGAGCCATTTCTAATGAATTTTTGATGCATTCAATCAGGTCAAGCGGCTTTTGGTGGTCGCTGTCTGTCTTGCTGAAAGCTAGCATTTGATTAACTAATTTTGCAGCTTTCTCACCGGCTATAGTAACTTCTTTGACCCTATTTCTGTTGTCCTTGGGAAATATATTGAAGGCAAGTTCAGCATTGCCCATGATGATAGCAAGCAGGTTATTGAATTCGTGGGCTATCCCGCCTGCCAATACGCCCAAGGACTCCATTTTTTGAGACTGAATCAATTGTTCCTGCGCTTCGTTTAGTTCAGTAACGTCGAGCACAACTGATATAATTGTATTAAGGTCTTTGTCCGGGCTTACGATGGGTACGTGCCAGTCCATTAAGTGAATAGGGTCGCTGCTGCTGGGTAGCTGGATGCTGAACTCACGGCCAAGAATTGGTTTGTTACTTGCTAATACTTCCCGTAATTTCGGCACCAACTCCACGTCACTACTGGGTACCATATCCACAAGTCGTTTCCCCAAATGTTCCGCAACTGGCTGTCCGTTAAGCGCTGCAAGTGCTTGATTGATTCGAAAATACCGAAAGTCCTCGCCCTCCAATATCGCGACGCCTAGGGGTAGATTAAAAAGAACAGTATCCAGATAACTATTGAGCCTACTAAGCTCGGCTGCTGCCTTCTTTTTTTCCGATATATCGCGAATAATACCGGCGTAGCCTTTTCTTCTGTTAAAGTTAATTTCACTAACAGACAGTTCAGCGGGGAAAATTTCACCTCCCTTGCGTTTTACCTCAATTTCAATGGTTTTGCCGAGTACCTCTTTGATAGCATGGCCTTGGTAAATTCGATGGCCTGCATCATTGTTTTGTTCGGCATTGTCGATAGAAAATATTGAGGCGTAGTTCCCAATGATTTCTTTGGCTGAATAGTTAAAGATCTTCTCAGCTGCCGGGTTGAAGGACCTTATCACGCCATGTTCGTCGGTTGAAATGATGCCGTCGGCCGATGATTCAACAATAGCGTTATAGTGTGCGACTGAGTTAGACAGTTTTTCTTGGGTCCGTTGGTGTTCTATTCTTTCGAGTGCAGCGCCGACTCTCGCGAGAAGGACGACCTCATTGATCGGTTTGGTAATATAATCTACAGCGCCGCTATTCAGGCAATCGACAAGTACCCGATCCTCATTAGTCGCGGTGACCATCATGACTTCAACGTGTTGTAGGCGGGAATCTGCCCTAATCCTTTTTAGCAAGGTGACTCCGTCAATTTCCGGCATAGAGATATCAAGGAGCACAAGATCTTGGTGTTGGTTGTGTAAAAGTGGAATTAGTGATGCCGGATCTGTTGAGGAGGTTGCTTGGTAACCGTGTTCGTTGAGAAGTGAGCCCAAATAGCTAGTAAACGCTTGGCTGTCATCGATGACTAGGATTTTCTGCATTGACCATTTCCTGATGATAGTGACTAACGTGTGTAAATTGAGTAAGTAAGGATTAGTTAGTATAGGTCGTAAGTCCAAAATAAGGCGTAATTTGTAATGTTTGTTAACGCTTAGCGCTTATATTATCATTCGAATCTTGTTCATGGCTGTTGATTTCGGCTTTGGCTGAAAATAAAAATGTGAAGGCCGTTGTTCGTCATCGAATATAATGGGTTCCGACTTGGCAATTTCTCAAAATATGTTCATTCGAATGGGTAGAGGATAAGGTGTCGATAGTCAAGGAAATTCAGATGTCATTAGTATTGTTGTCGCTATTGTTGCCGTTATCGTTTTTCCCGGCGGGCGTTTCTGCGAGTCAGGTTAGCCGCGTTTCGTACGTCACTTTTCCCGTTAGTTATGCAGAAAAACACTGGAATATTGCCGCTAAACTCAGCTTTCCTTTGCAAAAATCAAACGGTGCCGCAGTACTGATCGTGCATGGATCCGGCGGAGTGGATTCAAGAGGCGCTTATCATTCGTCCACGTTAAATAGAGAAGGCTTTGTCACTTTGGAGATAGATCTGTGGGCCGCGCGAGGTTGGTTAGGTCGTCAGTTTGGCCGTCCGAAAACTGTCTCAGAAACATTGCCGGATGCATTTGCGGCGCTGGAATTTTTACGTGGCTTGGAAGGGGTTGACCCCGAAAGGATTGGTCTGGTCGGGTTCTCTTGGGGGGGCGTTGTCTCAATGTTGAGTCGAAGTCCGCTTCATCAAAGAATGATTTCGACGGATTTGTCCTTCGCCGCACAGGTTGCCTTTTACCCTGTCTGTTGGGTCTACAATAAAGTACCCGGTTATGAATTGCCCGAGCTCGACAACACACCACTTTTAATTCTGACGGGTGAGAAAGACGACTATGATACGGCAACATCTTGTAGTGACTGGCGTTCAACGCTCGGAAGCGAGGATCAAAAAAATGTTAGAGTCGTGGTATATCCCGACGCCGCGCACGGTTTTAATACATCGGCTGCTCCAGCAGAAGTGACTGATCCTTTTAGTCATTTAGGAAAAGGCGGTAAGGTTGTCATGAAGACTAACAACCTCGCCCGGGAATTGTCCGATAAGGCTCTGAGCGACTTTTTTCTAGAGCATCTTGTTAGACATTAGACATTAGATATTGAGCATTAATTTTCAAATAGGATAAACCGAATGAAACTCCCTCTTATAATGGTGTTAGTATTTTTTAGTCTGATTTCAACTGCCGCTGAGGTTAAGGTATTAGGTGTTGAAAAAACGAAGCAATTAGATCTACCTTTCTCGGAAGCTGTTGCAGTTGGTGATTTACTGTTTATTTCTGGTCAAATAGGTAATAAGCCCGGAGAGCTAAAATTGGTGAAAGGCGGAGTTCAAGCTGAGACTCGTCAGGCCATGAACAATATTATCGAGATAGTCGAAAGGTACGGGTCAAAGGTCGAAAAAATTGCAAAATGCACCATTTTTTTGGGCGATATGAACGAGTGGGGTGAGATGAATATCGCGTACTTGGAAGCCCTGGGAGAACATCGTCCGGCAAGAAGTGCTCTGGGTGCTAGTGGACTGGCTTTAGGCGGCAGCGTCGAAATCGAATGTATAGCGGCGCGATGAGTAGATTCTTCTCGTTAGTTTTTAGTGCATCGACAAAAATCTGTTGGTTTATTTACAGCGTCAGTCAATAGGTCTGAATATCTCTCTAATTAACTTGAGTGACGGTGATGCAACTGAGGTTTTGTTGCCGTTAATAAAGTGGCGTGCATCGAGCGATGAAGGGTTTGCATTCCTAACGAATAGCTTAATGTAGTCGTTTGTGAAGTGATTGAATCACTCAAATGGCTCGAACAATGTCGGCAAGAACTGGTGGACGCAGTTGATAGGCCGAAGAGACTTCCCGCTTATCTTGATGTTTAACACTGTAACAAAAATAATAAGTTAAAAGGAACGTGTGTGGAAAACCCAAAGCTTAAACGAGTTCTGACTTTTTGGGACGTGTTCTTTATCGCGATTGGCCAAATCATCGGCGCAGGCGTGGTCGCATTGACGGGCATTGCGATCGGCATGACCGGCCCTTCAGTCATAATGGCCTATTTAGTCGCGGCAATCCTCGTTCTTGTTGTTAGTATTTTGATAATGATGGCCGGTACCGTTTTACCATCCACTGGTGCTTATTATGCATGGGCATCGCGGCTGGGAAATGGTTGGTTAGGCTCCATCGTTTTATCCTTGATTTTGTTGGCCAGTATTTCACTGAGTTTGTACGGCAGCTCATTTGGTTTGTATCTCAGTCCGCTGTTTCCGGTGTTATCTGTGAATGAGTGGGGTGTTTTTGTCATTGTTTTGCTTTTCTTTGCGAATCTCTTTGGCTTGAGAATTGCGTCGAAGGTTCAAATAATTTTGGTCTTGTTGTTGCTTTCCGCGCTAGCAGTTTACGCCGGTTTTGCCATGCCGGCGATAGATGCCAATCTACTGAGCCCCATGTTTCCGAAAGGCATTACCGGGTTTATTACTGCGGTATTTCTACTGAAGTTTGCGACCGGTGGTGCTTATATGATTGTTGGTCTTGGTGGGGAAATGCATAACCCAAGGAGAACGGTTCCCATTGTGATGATTGGGGCCACCTTGGCGGTAGCAGTGATTTACGGGTTTGTTGCACTTGCCAGTGTCGGAGTTGTGTCGTGGGTACAGATGATTGATCAGCCGCTAACCGTTGCGGGAAGGCAGTTTTTACCTGGATGGGCGATGACCTATTTTTTGATAGCAGGAGCGGGCCTTGCGATTTGTACAACACTCAATTCCCAATTTATTCAGCTTCCGAGAACCTTTATTGTTGCGAGTTGGGACAAACTGATCCCGACTTGGGTCGGCCGGGTAAACCGATACGGAGCGCCCTATTTTGTGTTGGTGATTATGTTACTTATTGGTATCGGCCCGCTATTAGCTGGGTTGGATATTGGCGAGATCGCGCGAGCAGCGACCATTGCCGCGAGTTTTCCAGGCTTCATTGTATATTGGGTGGTGACCAAAATCCCAAAACAATACCCCGATGAATACAGAGCATCAATGTTCAATCTAAGTCAGCCATGGATATGGGGATTATTTGTCATCTCCGAATTATCTTTGGTTGTTGGCGTCTATTTTCTTTCACTGGATCTGTCGCCTACTGTCGTTGCCATATTGGCTGCCTGGATTATCATATCAATAGCCTATTACCCCTTGCGACGGCGATATCTGGTGAAGAAAGGCATCGACCTCGACCGCTTGACCGCGGACAATGGAGTATTTGAATATTAGTCATGGGCTATGGGGAATTGGATGTCGGATATTGAGTTCGGAAATATCCACTGCGCCGTGTCGTCGTATTTTCAGGCCCTAAAACTATTGCTTAACTATTGCTTAACTATGGACTAAATTATGGGCATAACTATGGGGCTTAACTACGGGGCATAACTACGGGGATTAACTATAGGCCTAATGGCCTGGGAAACTACTACATGATTTAATGTGTTAGTTTCCCAGGCGCCCTTTCTATTGTTGAAGTCAGTGCATTTAGCTAAGGCTATCTGGAGTCTGTAACAATACCTGGAGCCCTTCTTACTGGCATGTCGTAGGCTCAGACCAGAGCGATTGGAGGGGAGTGGAGGGGAGGGGTTGCCATTATACTGCCTGTGGAATTGCGAACCAGCGTAGTTTTTCCGCCGCCGGCGTGAGTTCTGTGCGGTAGGTCTGTCCCTCTCGTGATTCTTTGGTTATTTCTTTTTCCGCGATGGCAAGATAGGCAGACAGTGACAGCTTTCGATGTGAAGGGTTTGGGCTATTGCTGTTTTTATTGCGACTGCTGCTACTGCTATTCAAGTTGTGGAAACTGAAATTATCTAAAAGAGTGGCGAGATTTGGTTTTTCTTTTTGGTAGCGATAAATCCCGTCATTAGTATCGACATTATAATAGGGTAATAGACGCCAGCCATGTTCGGCGACTAGTTCAATAGCACGAACTAAGTATTCAAAGTCGGCTTCGCCGATAAAATAGTTAAAGTTTAAACGTATCCAGCCCGGGCGCAGGATTGCCTGGCCTTCCAGTAACTGGTTTTCGAGTGCGTTGCTGTTATCTGTATTTAAGCCTAGTAGCTCATGGCCATAAGGGCCTGCACAGGAGCAGCCGCCCCGAGCTTGAATGCCGAATAGATCATTTAGCAGTGCAACGACGAATCCATAATGTAAATCCCGGCCTTGATGTTTTATGCACAACGATGCGATTGATAATCGCGGCGCGGACAGGTTGCCTAAAATGTCGATATTATCCTGTTGTGACCAGCGAGTTAATGCGCGTTTGATGAAACTCGACTCCCGTTTCTCGATTTCATCAATGCCTACCTCTTGCTGCAATTTAAATACTAAGCCTGCTCGAATAGATTCGACAATCGCGGGCGTGCCGCCTTCTTCTCGGCGCTCGGGATTGTCTATATAGCGGTGGCTATCGGAGCTTACATAAAGAACCGTGCCACCTCCGGAGACTGCAGGAACGCGATTTTTCAGCAGTTGTTTTTTAACGACTAATATTCCGGGTGTGCCGGGACCGCCAATAAACTTGTGCGGCGAGATAAAAACGGCACTTTTACTGGTATTTTTTGCAGCGCTTTCTCGACCGTTCATGTCAATACTGACGTAGGGTGCGGCAGCTGCGTAATCCCAAAAGGAATGGGCGCCGTAGCGGTTAAGCAATTGGGTCACTGCATCCACATCTGTCTTTATTCCAGTGACATTGGAGGCGGCGGAGAAACTGCCGATTTTGGATGGTCTGTCGCTATAAATTTGCAGTAACTCTTCAAGTCGAGGAAGGTCTAACAAACCTTCATCGTTTAAGGGGATGACAACGACATCGCAAATACTCTCTCTCCAGGGTAGTTCGTTGGAGTGATGCTCATACGGGCCGATAAAAACGACCGGGCGGTCGATCTCTGGGATGTTATTCAATAATTGATACTCGCCATCCAGAGTGTTCGGCAGTCGAAGATTCAATATCTCGATTAACTTGTGAATGGCTGCAGTAGCTCCCGAGCCGCAAAATATAATCTGGTCATCTTCCCCGGCGTTGATCGCGCGGCGGATTTCCTGGCGGGCTTCCTCCCGCAACGCTGTCGTTTGAGCTCCAGTATAAGACGTTTCTGTATGGGTATTGGCGTAAAAAGGCAGAACTTGCTGCTGGATATAATCTTCTATGAAGGTGAGGGCGCGCCCCGACGCGGTATAGTCAGCGTAAACCAACGGTTTATCACCGAAGGGCGTTTTTATGGTGTGATTCTCCCCTATGACGGACTCGCGGATAGTGTCTATGAGTGTATTCGTTGTATTCATTTGTTGTATTCATTCGTTGCTTGTCGGGGGTCGAAATTGTAGCGAAGATCAAGGGAAACAATGTCTCTCGTTTTGACAGATAATATCTTGATGCCGGAATGTTTTATCAAGAATATGCAAAAAAATGAAACAACGTTTACTTTACTGCTCTAACAAAGAATAATAGTGCTTTTCCCATCGAAGGCCCGACACAGTTGCCGCACGCGTTGCGCAGACAAATGAGGGCTCAGCATTGACGGTGTAAAAGGAGTGGATAGATCGGCCGCCTAAATTTCTGACGAAATGATGGTACGACGGTAGGAAGAAAGACTAATGGGCAAAACGGGTGGTGATTCCCTTGGAGCTAGAAAGAACCTTGCTGTTAAAAACTTACCGGAGTTAGGCAGGCTGCCATACATCGAGCATCGAGTAGTATTTGCAGGCTCTATCTAATGAAGGGCTGCCGAGTTTTGGCCCATTTGGTATTAATGTTGCGCCTTAACGCCTGGACCACAAAAGAAAAGCTGCATCGGCGGGAACGAATAAGCAGACTATTCAAATTTGATCTGATTGGTATCTATTCAATATTGTTTGATATTCGCCGCTGGCTTTTATTGATTGAAGGCTTTGAATAAGCTTGTTGCCTATCTCGTTCGGCGTATTCTTGCTGAGAGCCATATATAAGCCCTCACCGGGAGGAAGACAAATGTGTTGCCTAAAGGCGGGCTGGTCAGCCAATTTGTCCTCTGAAGATTCTCCCATAGCCGTCGGTTTTAGCGCGATCCAAAAATCGATACTACCGTTTTGGAGGGCGGTCTTTAGTGCTCTTTCGCTGGGAGACCGTATTAGGTTTTTCCCCAATTCAAAACCCTGGTTAATTAAAGCTTGCTCGCCCCCACCGCCAAAGGTCGCACCCACTCGATAATTCAAGGCGTCTTTAAGTGTGTTCAGGCGGAGATGGGTATTTTCCTGCAAGCTAAACAGGCATGATTCGAAGGAAACGATTTCACCAATCCAACGAAAATGGGTCAATCGTTGTGGCGTTTTTGCAACGGAATAAATAAGAGTGTAAGGCTTGAATCGTGCTGATGAATAAGCTTTTGCCCAAGTCGTCATTTCAATGTCGTAGTCAATGTTCGCCTGTTCCAATGTTGCTCTTACAATGTCGGTACTCAGTCCTTCGATATGACCGTCCCGAGAGAAACTATAGGGCGGTAGCTCTTCTGTTACCACATGCAACGGCTCAGCAAGCGTTGTTAATGGGACGAGCAATAGAAATGGCAAAAGGTTTCTTAGTGCGCAGAGCATAGAGTTCTTCTTTCAGCTGGCAATGCAGGAATGCAAAATGGGGCGCCCATGCCCTCTGGTTTTGGCTCTTCCAGAGCCCGACTTTACAGCGCAAAAAAAGCGAAAGCCTTTTCATATCGTGGGCCAAATTTTCTGGCTTCCGGGATTAATCGCGACTGGCAGTATAGCAATTAACGTTCAGAAAAGTATCACATTCTCCACAATTTACAATGGAGGAATTTGGTGGATCGGATTGAGATTAAGCCAAGTGCCATTCGTTTTGATTGCTGTTTGGTAATGTGTGTCAAACAAATCGCAAGATATACTAACAGCCGCTAGTAAAAATCAGGCTAACAAAAATTTCAGTATCTAACGTTTAATCAATAGGGGAGACACTAGCCATGACGGAAACAACTCTAGATTCCACAGCTCAATCTCAAGACTTAGGATTTGACCCTGACGCCTTGCGCGAGAAGTACCGTGTCGAAAGAGACAAGCGAATACGCGGAGATGGTAATAGCCAATATCAAGAAATGTTGGGTGATTTTTCCCATTACATCGACGACCCCTATGTACAGCCGGGGTTTTCCCGTGAACCTCTGGAAGACGATGTGGATGTGGTCGTGATTGGGGGTGGCTTTGGTGGCTTGCTCACAGGTGCCCGCCTCCGTGAAGCAGGAATAAAGGACATTCGTATAATTGAAAAGGGTGGCGATTTTGGCGGTACCTGGTATTGGAACCGCTATCCCGGTGCCGCTTGCGATGTTGAATCCTATATTTATTTACCTTTGTTGGAAGAGTTAAATTTCGTACCGAAAGAAAAATATACCCGAGCTCCGGAAATTCTAGCCCATTCGAAGGCGATAGGAGAGAAATACGACCTGTATAGGAATGCTTGTTTTCAAACTGAAGTTAAGGGGCTGGAATGGGATGAGTCTATTGCCCGTTGGATCATCCGTACCAATCGTGGCGACCGGATGACGGCGCGTTTTGTTTGTATGTCTAATGGCCCCCTTAATCGACCTAAGCTGCCAGGTATCGAAGGTATCAGCCAATTTAAAGGTCATACTTTTCATACGAGTCGTTGGGACTACCAATACACCGGTGGTAATTCAGAGGGAGACTTAAGTAAATTAAAGGGAAAGCGCGTCGGCATCATAGGTACCGGGGCTACCGCGGTGCAATGTGTTCCTCACTTGGCCAAAGGGGCTGACCAACTGTTCGTTTTTCAACGCACGCCTTCGTCTATTGATGTTCGTAACAATACGCCGACAGATCCCCAGTGGAAAGAAAGTTTACAGTCGGGTTGGCAAGCAGAGCGCATGAAAAACTTTAATACACTTGTGTCGGGAGGTTATCAGAAAGAGGATTTGGTTGGCGACGGTTGGACGGAAATAATTCGGAACCTGGCAACCATGGTTAACTTTCAGTCTGACCAGCCGCTTAACCCTGCTGAAATTGTTGAGAAAATGGAATTGGCTGATTTTCAGAAGATGGAACAAATTCGCACTAGAGTTGACTCGGTAGTGGAAGACGAATCCACCGCAGAAGGCCTAAAACCCTATTATCGACAATTTTGCAAGAGGCCTTGTTTCAATGACGAATATCTGGACGCATTTAATTTGCCCGGAGTGACGTTGGTTAATACCGAAGGCAAAGGAATTGACCGTATCACTGAAAATGGCATCGTTGCCAATGGTGAAGAGATCGAGCTGGACTGCCTTATTTTCGCCACCGGTTTTGAAGTGGGAACCGATTATACTCGGCGTTCTGGCTACGACTTAAAAGGTCGTGATGGCATTAGTCTGAAAGATAAATGGTCTGAGGGTATTTCGACCTTGCACGGCATTCATACTCACGGATTTCCGAACTGTTTTATCATTAGTCAAGCGCAGTCGGGTTTTACCGTTAACTTCCCACATGCGATGAGCGAACAAGCGACTCATATAGCCTACGTGATTCGGCAATCGCTGGACAATGATATCAAGGCGGTTGAGGTTTCTGCTGAAGCAGAAGATGCCTGGGTTCAGGAAGTCATTAGCCTCGCTCGGTTTAGCGAGTCGTTTCAAGCCCAGTGTACACCGGGGTATTATAACAATGAAGGTAAGCCGAATCCCTTGAGCGTTAGAAATGGTCCTTACGGAGGTGGGTCGGATGCCTATTTCAAGCGTTTGGCCGAATGGCGTGACGAAGGGTCTATGGAAGGTATGACGATTGACAACTAAGGGATCTAAATAACACTGCGATGTGCTTCGATGAGTACGCGCGGTGTTGTAAGCTTCGGAAAATACGCGGTTAATACCACTAGAAACCCAAGATCTATAATCTACATTGTAGAGGCTCCTGGCTTTTCGTTAACGGTTAACGAAGAACCCCCCCCGGGCGCTTCGTCAACTTATCTAGTGTTTGAAGCTCTCCCATTTAGTTATTAAAGACAATGGATAAAGTTGTGCTGAGTAATTCGCCAGCGACTCTGCTCGAAGTCTGCAAGATACCATTCGCAGCTAATAACTTTCGCACGACTTGAGTACTCCGATTGCCATATTACCGTTAGAGCCACACTATGTTGGTTAATCTGTTGTGGCTGAATGCTGAGGACTTTTGCGCTCTGCCAGCCAGCTTCTTTAACCGATAGTAGCAGTCCTTCAAAAGTGGCGGGAAATTGCCATTGAATGAGTTTTCCTTGTTGGCGCATAAAACCGCTTGGATGGTAAAAATATTCCAATTTTTTCAATAGGAGATTGTCTCCGTTTTTCCACAGTGGTGCATAATGATTTATAAACCAGTTCTCAGCCGATAGGTTTCTTTGATCGATGGTAAAATTCGCGGCGGAGTTAAGCGGAGCGCACAATAAAATCGAAAGAAACAGTGCATAAAGAAATTGCCGATTGATGTTCATGGTCTAGAGACTCATTAGCTGTTTTTCATTGCCGTAGTAAGCAGACTGTTTTTCTTTCGTGGTAAGCCCACGTCCATCGGGAGCCCAGCCTGGAGGCATGAACAACAGTTTCGTCTTGTTTAGTAATCCCGGCGTTTTTATTATGTCTCGCGCCAACGCGATCCAGCCGTGAAAGCTGACGACGATGGGATTGAAGGTATTGATTTGTTCCGGAATGCCAAACACAACACACTCATCTTCCTCTTCAAAACTGCCAAACATTCGGTCAAAAATAATCAATGTTCCTCCATAATTTTTGTCCAGGTATTGAACATTACAAGCGTGATGAACTCGGTGATGAGACGGCGTGCTGAACCAGAACTCGAATACACTATGCAATTTGCCAATTTTTCGAGTATGCAGCCAGTACATGTAAATAAGATTGACTTCGATAGCCGCAAGCGTCATTAGGGGATCAAAACCTATTAGCACCATAGGCGCGTAAAAAAAGGGTTCCATTATGGGCTCGGCAAAGGATTGTCGTAAGGCTGTTCCCGCCAGATTATACTCTTGACTGGAGTGATGGTTAATATGCGCCGCCCACCCGATGCGTACTTCGTGAATAAAACGGTGCAACCAATAGAAGCAAAAATCCGCCACGATATAGGCCACAGGGAACAGCCACCACTGTGCGCTAAAATCAAATACCGAATATTGACCTGCAAATAACAGAACGACGAGTGTTAGGCTTTTCATTAACAATTTGGTGCCGAGATAAAACCCGCCCATTGTCATGCTACACAATGAATCTTTGAGTTTGTAATGTCCTTCTTTGTGGGCTAAATCCAAACTAACCTCAATTAAGGCCAGAAACACGTAAATTATTACGGCGACACTGGAAATGTTAACGGCGAATTCTGTCCACATAATGCGTTCCTGGGTTTTATTGCATTGATATTGGTGATGGTTTTGGCAATCGCGCAGGAGTCTTTTAAGTCAAACTGCTCAGTGTGCCCTTTGTAAGGTGCTATTTTGAAACAAATAATTTCGCTTTATAAGGTGAGAACTGCCCGCTTGGGGGTCAGTTTTGACCAAGGAAAATGCCATCGTTGAGTCTAGGCGAGAGGAGGTGGGGGGGAGTTATTGGCCTGAGAGCTTTTCCGATAATGTTGAGGTGTTACACCGGTCCACGCCTTAAAAGCTCGCCGAAAGTTCGCGACTTCGCTATAGCCTAATAACTCGCTGATGTCTTGAATAGAAACATCCGCCTTAGTCAGCAAAAATTTAGCTTGCTCGTCTTTTGTTTCGGCAACTAAACGCGTAAAGCTGGTGTTGAGGTCCTCTAGCTTTCGACGCAGAGCACGGCTGTTGATACCCAGCTGCAATGCGGCCTGATCTAGCTTGGGAAATTCCTGGGGTAAGCTAGTTAGCCATGACTTAAGTTCGCGGATGATCGCATCTTTTTCTCGCAGTGAGTCCATCGCATTTTGGCACAGAATGCTGCAGGCCGCGAATGAGGCAGCGTTGGCATAAGCTGCCGGGGTCGCAAGGTTTTGCGGGTTAATCCAACACTCGTTGCTGTCGCTGCTGAAACTGATAGGACAGCGGAAAAGGTCCCGGTAGCGACCACTGTGAATGGGTTCAGGGTAAGCGAAGCAAAGTCTTTCAAATAACGACTCACTCGAGGTTTGATGGTGTAATAGTTCTGTTATGTAACTGGCAAAGGCAGAAAATTGCTCTTCGATTATATAGCGTTGAAGATGAGGTTCCAGCACGGGCGCCGTAACAGTAATGACGAGTTTATCGTCTTTTTCCTGGCATTGAATCTGGTTTAAGGTGCCACCGATACGCGAGTAGAGCGCACCAACCAGCATCGCTTGGCGTAGACTTGGGGCACTGAGCATGGTTAACCCGAGTATCCCAAGATCGGCAAAGTTGGAAGAGCGACCGATTGTCAAGCCGATGGCGGGATCTTTGAAGTAGCGCTGTAAGTTTTTCAGAAATTGTAGTTGTTGAATGGTGCTGAGAAATTCTGAGGTATCGACCTTGAGCAAGGTTCCGTCTAAAAGATTTTGAAAGAGTGGTTCCGATAGGCCCATGTTGCCGATTAGCAGAGAAATGTCCAATCCTTTTTCGCGGGCCAGTTTTAGTCCCGGCAGGCATATGGCCGGGTTAGCTAAGTAGTGTTCCATGATCAGCGTGTCACGTGAGGCATTTTATTTTGAATTCCCTGGCTCGTGTTTCATTTTTGTTTACTCTTCTTTCAATCTTGTTTTGTGTCAAGCCTGCATCGTGTTGAGTCTGATAGACTAAACCGTTTGGTCTTCAGGTGTTTCTTCCGGTGTGAGCATCCCGTCATGCCGGCCTATTTCGCCTACCGCCAGAAAGCTTGAGCTAATGAATTGCCTTGGGTTTTTCTATTTTGGTATCGAAGAAGTATAGTTCATTCGGGTTCGAGCTCAATACTTTACCCGCACAAAGGTATGTTATATATTTGGCGACGATATAAAAGTTGCGCCTGCCTCAGTCTAGTTTTACTAGTTGAACGACATTTTAACATTGGGGAAAAAAGAGAAATGTCGATAGACGGATAATATATTTTCGAGTGCAATGTGAGAGTATGTTGCTATTTGATGTTTTCGCTTTCGCGAGTGAAGACTCTGTACTCGGGGGATGTCAAATGCCATAAGTTACGGTGGCTAAACGTGGATGATTATGTATAAATTATTGAGCTTAACTGTTTTTTGTCTTTGTATCGGTTCCTGCGGAGGATTGCCTAAAAGTACGGTGGCTGTCGAATCTGCTGCCGAACGAAAGGCGGCTGATGAGTTGTTACGCTCGCCCTATGAAAAGTTCTCTTTGACAACAAAAGCCGGCATAGAGCGAAAATGGCTCTTACGCTTGCCGGAGGGTTTTAGCGAGCAATCCTGCGCTGACGTGATATTTAATTTCCATGGTTCCGGTTCGTCGGCGGCTACTCAATTCCGGTACGCTGATTTTACCGAAATCGCTGACCGCAACGAAGTCATTCTCGTTATGCCCGATGCCAATAAAGTCTTTGCCGATAAGAAGCATCCATTAGCCAGTTATTGGGACCACGCCTGGGAAGCTAACCTTCGGAAGCGAAATTACGATATTGATTTTGTACTCGAGCTTGTCGAGCACGTTAAGAGTGAGTACTGTACCAAGGATTTTTTTGCCACGGGTATGTCGGCGGGAGGAGATATGGTGTCAGCCCTCGCTTGTCTGGTCGATACTCCATTTAAATCCTTTGCCCCGGTCACTTACCGATACTATGCCGCAGAGGAATGTGCTAATGCGGGTCCGCGTCCAACCCTTTCATTTCAGGGAGATAAGGATTACATAGTGCCAATTGACGGATCCGAATCTCCTTGGTTTGATCCTCCCATGGAAGAAGTTATGCAGCGGTGGGCTATGCATAATGGCTGTGACGACGCTGCTCTTGAGGAGCGGGTCAGTAACGAAGTTCGCCGGATATTTTGGGATAATTGCGACGCGGACACCGAGTGGTATCTTATTAAGGGCGGCGGTCATACGTGGCCCGGAGGGTTGCCCTCTAAGCAGTTGGGTTACACCACGATAGACATTTCAGCGAGTGAGTTGATATGGGATTTTTTCCACAAGTCGTCGGAAATACATTGATGATGCGAACGACAGCGCGGTGACTGTCGAAAAATACCGGGATAGTCGCTGCTGGCTTTTACAGCGATCGAGTCGCTTTGACTATTAGCCATCCTGTAAGAGTTGAAGTCGTTTTTGAATGTTTACTTTTAATCGGCAATAAATCGTTTCAATCGACGTCTAAGCTGCTTGTTTTCTTCTCGAACGCGTTCCAGTTCATCAATCAAACTTATTGCCAGTGCAATTCCAGACCAGTCAATACCAAGGTCTCTATGGAGCCGGCAGGCTTTTTTTGTCAGAGTGATCATGTTGGCGTCAAAGGCCCAGTTTTCCGGTAGGTCTCCGCCTGGGTCAACAATACCCTGTTCGATGATCTCGAAAACTATCTCTGCGGGTAATTGAGTGGTAAAACACAATTCGTCGAATGTCATAGTTTGATAAGTCATTACCGTTTACTCCATTCTTCTCTTGGGTCGAAGGAAGCTTTACTCGCTAACTGTTCCCAAAGTGCTTTTATCTCATCGTTTGCCGCCGAAGGCATGACTACTTTTAGCACTGCAAATAGATCTCCGACGCCAATTTTCCTAATCAGGCCTTTGCCTTTTATACGCAAGCGTTGCCCTGTTTGGCTTTTGGCTGGAATAGACAAATTGATTTTTCCCGACAGTGTTGGGACCTGAATTTTAGTGCCCAGCGCCGCTTCCCAAGGTGCTATCGGCACGATGATGGTCAGGTTATGGCCCTCTACGTCAAACAGAGGGTGGGGTACGAGACGAATTCTCAAGTAAAGATCGCCACTCGGCGCGCCGCCGAGACCTGGGTGCCCCTGTCCTTGCAGCCGGATACGTTCTCCGTCGCTAACCCCGGCTGGAACTTTTACATTCAGTGTTTTATTGATTTCCGTGACCCGGCCGTCCGTCTCGTACTGGGGTAGGTGATAGGAAATGGTTTTGGATTCGTCCGATAAAGTGTCTTCAAGAAAGATCGGCAGTTCAGTTTCAATATCTTGTCCTTTTCGATCAAAAGGAGAATTCGAAGTAAATCCTTGTTGTTTGGCATTGCCGAAAATGGAGGAAAAAAAGTCTGAAAATCCGTCTTGAAATCGACCGTCATTCTGGTCGTCAAAGGGTTGCGACGATGTCCACCCGGGGGGTGGTTGGAATTGTTCGCCACTGGAGCCGTATTGCCGTAGTTGATCGTATTCGTCGCGTTTACCACGGTCTTTTAACACTTCGAAAGCTTCGTTGACTTCTTTAAATTTGTCTTCTGCTTCGTGGTGATCGCTAACGTCCGGGTGATATTTTCTGGCCAGTTTTCGATACGCTGTTTTGATTGCCTTGTCATCCGCATCGAGTTTGACACCTAATATTTTGTAGTAGTCTTTAAATTCCATGTCTCACCTGTCATTGCAGTCATAGGGCAGTATGGGTATTACAGGAAAATCTTGGTATTACAGAAAAACTGACGAGCTCTAAAATTAGTTTTGATTCTAGATGATTTGGTATGGATTTCCTTGCGACAAATCATGGTAGGCATTATTAATTGCGCACCCGAATAGGAATTTGCGACGCTCGAAAATATGACGATCTTGTTTTTATTAAGATGCTTATGAGTTTACGCGTCTTCTCTTCAACTAGCGTTCTTACAGTTCGGGTTAGCTATCGCCGATCTTACGCGCTTCTTTTTCCGAAAGAACTCGAAGGTCAAGCCAGGCTGTGCGTTGAGTGACATTCTTCGTGAGATGGATGTTTTTCCTAGTCTGACAATTTTGTTGGGCCGTGGTTACTATATTTCTCGTCTCTGTAGGTGGAAGGATATTCTGTTCTTACAGTCTGGCATTCTTCGATCAACTTCAAAAACCACTGAGATAATGCCGGCTCGTTTGTATCGCTGAGTAATTTATTTAGGTAAGCGATTTGGTCTTCTCCCAGCTGATGATACAGGCGCTTCTTTCGGTTTCTGTGTTTTAGATCTAGTTCTCTGGCTTCTACCAATGCTTTCATCTCGTCAGCGTCTGGTAGGATCACTTTTTTCTTTAATACCTGAGAAAACCAGCGAGCTTGAATTTCAAAGAGAGGAAAAGGAACGATTAAAAAAGGTATGCCGATAAAACCAATGTTCCAATGGTGTGGCGGAATAATTTGTTGGTAGAGCGGTGAAACATAATTATCTTCTACGCTAACGATTTCTTCCTGCTTGATAAAAGGAAAGTTATAGTGGTAGCCGGTCGCGTAAATGAATGTGTCGATAGGTTTCGGAGTATTTTTCTTAAAGGTGATATTCCCATTTGCATCAGCCCCGGTAGGACAGGAAAACAGGTGCAGGTTTTTTTGCTCGGGGTCAGTTATCGCCTCACCTTCAAATTGGTTGAACGTATCTCCGCACCAATAGACTTCAGAAGCTTGCGTCGCTATTTCCCGCGCGATGTCTACGCCGGAAGCAGACACACCAAATACAGCAACACGTTGGTTTTTAAAGCTGTCTGGTTGACGGTAGTTGTGGCTATGTAACAGCTCTCCAGAGAAATGGTTCATGCCTGACAAATCAGGAACTCTTGGCTGGGAAAAATGGCCATTACATACGGCGACGGCGTCAAAGGATTTTTCCGTAAAGGTTTTATTTGGTCCTGTATCACAGCTCAGATGAAGAGTGATTTTTGAACTGCTGGTTTCGTATTCCTGTCGAATAACTTGTGTATTGAACTGAATTTTCTCGACTAAGTTAAAATCTCTCGCGAAATTGTTGAGGTAGGCGCGTACTTGAGTATGATGGGGAAAGCGCGGCCATTGATTCAAACCGCCGCCGTCTGAGTCGAATGTGTAATCTGAAAAGGCCATGATGTCCCGTGGCAAATTTGTACGTAGCGAACTGTAAAGCGACGAGTGAACACGTTTTTCTTTGTGAGTTCCGAGTCCGTCTGATTCTATTTCCGGGTCGTATACCCACAAGCCACCGACATGTTCTGATTGCTCGAAAATAGTAACGTCAAATCCTTGCCGTAGCAGTTCTCTCGCTGTAACGAGCCCAGAGGCGCCAGCGCCAATGACAGCAACGGTGTGAACAGGATTACTGTTGAGTTGATTGATAGGCATAATAAATGAGTCTACGAGTTCGAAAATAGTCGATAGTAATCGAGCACTGGATTTCTCACAAGACGAATCTGTTACTTTCCTGTTTCCTGCGCCTCTTTTACTGTGTCCTCGTTTCTGTGCTCAATGATCCGGTGAGCTAAAGCTGGCTGGAGGCCCTATTAAGGCCCCGCGACTATTTGATAGAATGAGATAGTTGTATGTATCGGCACAGCGTGCGTCAATAGTTAGTGCCCATTAATCTCAGCTGTATTACAATGTAACAACTTTTTTAGAACTTTAACGAAAGGAAATTGCAGTGAATAAAGTTTTACAGATAGTCGTGGCCTTGGTGGGTGTTCTTATCTTGCTGGGTAGTTTTGGTTTTATGTTTATGCCGGTGGACATGGAGGCTAGTTTCGCCGTCGTGGCTAGCCGTCCAGAAGGACTTGGAACGCTTCGGGGTGATCTGGGGGGAGCACTAATGATGGTGGCCTTTTTTACGCTTTACGGGTCGCGGCCTGGGCAGAGTGCCTGGCTACTGGTTCCGGTGGTTTTCATGCTAACGGTTTTGTTTGGCAGGAGCATACATATGCTTATTGACGGTGTTAGTCAGCCAGCTATTCGTTCTACCGTGGTCGAACTTGTCTTGATTGTGTTGCTTGAATTTTCTCGGCGACGATTGGCGAGCGATGCTAATTCGGGAGCTGTTGATCGTTAACGTCGTGTTACAGATGTTCTTTTATCTTTAGATCGATTCATAGCCGCTGCGGCTACTGTAATTTTATTATTAGACAACTTGCTAACGATGACTTCGCAATCGGCGTTTGCTAACTGTTGGGAGTGGCGCATGGGGGGCAGGATTAGAGAGCAGAATGAGAATGCAGAATAGCTAACGCATAAGATATAAATGCCTTAGCTATCTGCTCTCAAATATTAGCGACTTTCTCTGCAATGTTGTTAGCCTCGGACGCCCCCGCTGGCTACCAATACTTCGCCAGTAATCCAATCCGATTCCGGTATACACATCAGGTAAATCGAATTTGCACCATCTTCAACGGTGCCCATCCTGCCTAGGGGGGATGCTTGTTTCGCGCCTTCAATTTGATCAAGACTTAAACCAACTTTGCGTTCCTGTCCTTTTACAATCGATATATTCGGTTCTTTCTCATAGGGGCTGGTTAAACGTGTCTCAATGGCACCAAATGCTACGGCGTTTACCGTAACATTGTATCGCCCCCATTCTTTAGCCAGAGTCTTCGTGATTCCAACGACGGCTGCTTTGCCCGCCGAGTAGGCGAGCTGGGTGGCGCCACCGTAGATACCCATGGTGGAAGAGACATTGACGACTTTACGTACATGAGCATCTTTGCCGGCATTTGTGCGCAGCCAACGACCATAGGCGCGCAATACACGAAATTGGGCGCTGGCGTGAATGTCGATCATCGCGTCCCACTGTTCGTCACTCATATTGTGGATCGCGCTGTGCCAGATATACCCCGCGTTGTTGACGACGATATCCAGGCCGCCAAAGGTATCTACAGCCGTTTTGACTAGCTGGTCCGCGACATCAAGATCACTGAGATCTCCCGCTACTGCAATAGCTCCTGGTAAGTCGGCGGCGGTGGCTTGTGCGACATCGGCGTCCAGATCATTGACAAGAACTCTTGCTCCGGCGTCGCTTAGTTTTTTGGCCGTTGCAGCACCGATACCTCGGCCCGCTCCGGTGACCAAAGCGAACTTCCCATCTAGGTTGCCCATGGTTTTTCCTTGAATAAAAAATGAGTCGGAAGGATAGAAGTCCCGTTCTCGAAAGTCCAGTATTGATAATTAAGTACCGTGAAAGAAGGTTTAGTGCTAGCAGTAGAATAGTAATCAAGGGTTGTATATTTATCGAAGAGGCGTGTTTTTTAAAGGAGTGGGCTGGAAAGTAGAAGTGTTGGAAAGCAGAAGCGTTGGAAATGAGGAGCGTCGGAATGGGGAGAAGTAGAAGAATCTCTTCGCGAATTCACCTGATCAGAAATAGTTACAACATGAATGTCTTCTTCACAGGGCCTTTGCTAGACTTGATTTAAGTGACCGTGTTTTAAATTTCCCGGGAGCTGCTGATAGCAGCAGCCACCGGACATCCCCTCGAGGAAACCTCATTTTGAGTAAATTTGATAAAAGCGAAGACCGCCGCTACAGCCGTGTTACTGAGCGACTGAATACGGACTCCGGTGAAGCCTGGCAGGTTCACGAGGAGGCAATGCTGATGCAGAAAAACGGAGAAGATGTTGTCGTTCTCTCTATTGGCGACCCCGATTTCCGGACGCCGGAACCCATTATTGATAATGCTATCAGTCACATGCGGGTTGGTCGCACGCATTACTCACCCGCCTTGGGAGAGTTGAATTTGCGGCGCGCCGTGGCAGATTATGAGACTAAGACATCGACTCATCCTTGCCTCGCCAGTGAAGTCTCTATTTATCCTGGTGTCACTTCTGCGATATTTGCGGTAATGAGTTGCCTGTTGAATGCCGGCGAGGAAATCGTTGTCGCCGACCCTACCTATGTTGGTTATATCCCCGTTTTACAGGCGCTCAACGTTAAAGTGAAAACCGTTATGTGTCTGTCGGAAAACAACTTTGAGCCCCAATTAAAAGATTTAGTTGCCGCAATTACTAGCGAAACACGTGTCGTATTTCTAAATACACCGGGAAATCCTACCGGTGCAATTATTTCTCGCGACACGTTGAAAAAGCTCGCAAGTTATTGCCGTGAAAGAAATATTTGGTTGGTTTGCGACGAAGTGTATTCGATGTTCACTTATGAAAGTCCGCATGTTTCGCTTCGAACGGCCGCCGATCGCCTTGATAATATCGTCGTTATTGATGGCCTTTCAAAATCACATGCAATGAGCGGCTGGCGGGTGGGATGGGCGGTAGCGCCAGAAGAACTGACGGAGCATTTAGGGCGCTTTTCGGTGATGTCGACCTTTGGGAGCCCGCAGTTCATTCAGGACGCAGCTGCTTTTGCGCTCAACAATGATGAATACTACGTCCGCGAAATGCGCAATAAATATCAAGCCAGGAGAGACCTTGTTTGTTCCCGCCTCGAACAAATTCCGACTTTGAAATTTCTGCGGCCCGAATCCGGTATGTTTATTATGGTTGACGTGACCGAGTTGTTCGCCGACGACAAGGAATTTGCGAAAAAATTGCTTGATGCAGAAAAAGTTTCCGTGTTACCCGGCAGTGCCTTTGGTGTTAGTACTAGTGGGCATATTCGACTGTCGCTGGTGCAACCGGAGGAGATACTTATAGAGGGTTGCAACCGTCTTCAACGGTTTATTCATTCTCTCAGTTAGTACCCTAAATGATTTTTTATGCGCCGCCTTTTAGCTCAATCTGTTGCGATAGATGTAAATACTATTAAGTCCTGATGAGGAAATTTATATGTCCACTTGCGGTGAAGTCCTTGTTGAAATGCTGAAAAACTACGGCATCGATACCATTTTCGGTATTCCCGGTGTGCATACCGTCGAATTGTATCGCGGGCTCGAGCATACAGAGATTCGCCACGTTACGCCGCGGCACGAACAGGGCGCCGGTTTTATGGCTGACGGCTATGCTCGTGCGTCCGGGAAAGTGGCAGCCTGTTTTATTATTAGCGGCCCCGGCATGACAAATATCGCGACTGCGATGGGGCAGGCTCTGGCCGATTCTGTCCCAATGTTGGTGATTTCATCGGTAAACCGGAGTTATGAACTCGGCATGGGCGAAGGTCGGCTGCATGAAATGCCGGGGCAGCGGAACTTGGTCAGCGGCGTAGCGCGCTTTAGTCATACGTTATTGCGGGCCGACGAGTTGCCAAAGGTACTAGCCCGCGCTTTCACGGTTTTTGCGAGTGAACGTCCCGGTCCGGTCCATATCGAAATCCCTATTGATGTCATTACCAGCCCGGGTGGCCATATCGATAAAAAGGCGTTTGCATTACCTAGTGCGCCCGGTCCTTCCTTGTCGGCCATCGATCGTTGCGTCGAATTATTAAACAAGGCTGAACGCCCACTGCTGGTAATCGGTGGGGGCGCTGTCGGTTCGTCCCGTGAGCTGCTTACATTGGTAGAAACGCTGGGCGCGCCAGTGATCAACACAGTTAATGCTAAAGGCGTTCTACCCTACAGTCATGGGCTTGCTGTTGGCGGGTCCGGATCTTGCCCCTCAATAAGAGAGGAATTATACGCGGCGGACGTGGTGCTTGCTGTCGGTACTGAATTTAGTGAAACCGATTATGATTTCTTCTTCAGCGGTGATGTTGAAATTAATGGGACGTTGATTCGTATCGATATTGATGCAGCGCAACTGACGAGAAATATTCGAGCCGATCTCGCCATTTGCAGTGATGCAAAATTTGCGTTGCAGGCCATCAACCGTTTGCTGGAAAACGAACCGACAAGTCTTTTAGTTAATCGTGTTAGTGACGGTATTACTCGAGCGCAGCGGATCCGAGAAAAAATACAGGAGGGGCGAGACAAGAGCTACGCGATTTTTTTTGAGGTGTTGCGTTCTGCTTTGCCTGAATTGATCATTGTCGGAGATTCGACGCAACCAGTCTATTACGCCTGGATCCATTACGAGACGGAAAAACCGCGGCGCTATTTTCACTCAGCTTCCGGTTTTGGTACCTTGGGGTACGCGATACCTGCAGCCACCGGCGCTAAATTAGCTGCGCCAGAACTGCCGGTTGTGGCTTTAATTGGCGACGGTGCTACCCAGTTTAGTGTCGGAGAATTGGCCAGTGCGGTAGAGGCAAAATTACCCGTTATTTTTCTGATCTGGAATAACAGCGGTTACGGAGAAATTAAGCGGTTCATGGCCGACGCTGACATCGCACAAATAGGCGTCGATATACACACTCCCGATTTTGTTGGAGTCGGTAAGGCTTTTGGTTGCAACGCGCTGCGGGTCAATAATCTATCTGATTTAAAAGAAGCGCTCATAACAGCAAACAGTCAGCAATTACCTACGGTTATTGAAGTTATGCAGGAAAATTTTGCCGACGGCTACCCCCAGCTATAAGTGCAAATGACGTCGAGGCAACACAATTCGTCGATCGTTTTTTTGTGGAGGTCGACCGTCTTGCGTTGCGTTCGATCGAGCTCCTGTACTCTTCATTTCACGAGCCAGCATCTTGCCCATGCCCAGTTTTGTATTCTGTGGGAAATGATATCGATAGACGTAATCAGCGGTTGCCCGCCCGATTGTTCCTGTTTGCTAATATTCGAATGATCGCGTCAGCGTGCGGTGGTTGGTAATTTGATTGGCTGCGCGAAACGCATTTGTTCAAACCGTGCGGGTAAGATTAGCTGACCCATCTCAAATGCATGCATTGAGTCATATTCCGGCATGAGCCTGCTCTGTTCAACATCCCCCAGCTGGCCGAACATATTGTCATGGTGGATAGTGTAAACAACCTCGGGGTCTACGAGCGTCACGGTTTCGTAAACGTATGCTTCTCGATATTCCCGCTCCTGCTTTCTCAGGCCTCCGGTGCCAAGAAATACGGCATCAACTTTGAGATTTTCAAATGCGCCAGGTAAAAATCCGGCGCTTCCTTGGACTAGAAACCTGGACTGAGGGTGTTCAATCAGCAACGCAAAAGCTTTGCCGAGCTGCCAGCTCGTATAGGGAGCCGGTAAATCAAAGGCGGCATTGACAATACCGTTAATGCCGGAATTACTGGCCAAGGGGGCATGTTTCGATTCTAAAAAGGTGATCTTGAATTCCCCAAATGTATAGACACGGCCAGGTTCGACGGTTTTTATCTGTTCTTCTGGTAGATTCGAGCTTCGACCAATAAAAGAGGTAGTGCTGGAACCCAGTAACACTGCGCCGGTCTGTTTGGCGACTTCACCGCTGTCCATCGCATGGTCATAATGAGAGTGTACGGGTATGACCGCGGCTAATCGGTTGATGTTATGTTCTTTTATAATCTTGGAAATGTTTTCTTTTTCTGGAGCTATCGGGCGCTTCATCACAATATCGATTAAGCCAGGACGCGAAAAAAAGCCATCGGTCATGATCTGGGTTTCCCCGTCGTCTATCAACAAAGTGGCTACTCCAAACCACTTAATCGTGACTCCCGATGCTGTTTCAGGGGCGTTAGCCGCATAGGGGATGCCAACCTCGGTCATGCTGGGGCGCGTGAACAACCATACTACGGTGAGTACGGTTAGACCGAGTAAGGTAATGCCTAACCATTTTATCAATTTACTAACTATGCTCACGAGGGTGTTCCTTAACGTGGTTAAAATTTCATTGAACGGGCGAGTTAATGTATAAAATTTTCTTCCCGCTCGCAAGAATAAGCGCGGAAATATGCACAAGAAGTATCCGTCACTGGATTCCAATCGTTTATTCGAGGGTGCGTTTTGGAAGCCGGTGTTTGAGGAGGCTCTTCGAGTAGGATTTCGAACTGTAGTACGCTGTCGTTCCTTGTAACATTTTCGTCTTGTCCACCAGCGACCAAATACTAATTTCACGCGCTGCGATTAGTGGGATCGGCTCGCTTTTAATGTGTCGGACATAGAAAGACCCGTTCGTGCTGCGGTACAGTAATCGGAAATACTTTTTTCATTAACGTTTCGTAAACAAACGGGTGCTCAATTTCCGGTAGACTCTTTGCGTTGAAAATCGGCTCTATACAGAGAAAGCGCAATTTTTCAGGCAATTCTTTCTTTAGGAAAGGGCTCTGCCCCAGAGGCGCTTCCATCAAACACACATTTGTAACGTGGGATTTGATAGTAATCGGTGGAAAACAATAACTGCGGGGTTTCATCGCCGAGTTTATTGTAATAAAAACGTTTTGTCCGTGTTCATGCACCGTGCAATCGTGCGGAAGTTTTTTCCTTGCAATCTCTATAGTGTGTCGGTATTTTTTTAGTTTGAATTTTCCTATCTTTTAGATTTATTTTACTCGTAATAAGACGACAGTTGTTCTGAGGCAAACTTAATGAAAAGAATTCTAGAATTAACGTCCGCTGCAGTCGTTGTCAGTATGCTCGGCTCCCTCACTAATGCAGCCGGTATCACCGGTGAAATAGAGGAACTGGTCGTGGTTGCTAGTCAGTCCGGTAAGGAGTTACTTGGCGAAGCGGAAGCCGCGTCAGTCGGTACGGTAATAAATGATCAAATTCGATTTCGTCCAATGTTACGGCCGGCAGAATTGCTCGAAACAATACCGGGGATGGTCGTGACACAACACAGCGGTGACGGTAAAGCTAACCAATATTTTTTGCGGGGCTTCAACCTCGATCACGGTACTGACTTTGCGAATCACGTTGAGGGCATGCCGGTCAATAACGTAACTCACGGTCACGGGCAGGGTTATACAGATTTGAATTTTTTGATTCCCGAGTTGGTGGATCGGATGGTTTATAAAAAAGGACCGTATTATGCCAGTGAAGGAGACTTTTCTTCGGCGGGTTCGGCGCATATCGCCTATGCGAATAGTCTAGAAAAAACATCGTTGAAAATGACGGTTGGTGAAAACAATAATCGACGAATGTTGGCGTATGGTGGTATTGAATCCGGAGAATCAGATCACTGGACCTATGGCGTTGAGTTAATGCGGAACGATGGCCCTTGGCAAGTTGCGGAAGACTTTGATAAACAAAATGCCGTTTTGAAATATAGTCGCGATGAGGGTGAATACGGTTTTTCTTTGGCAGCGTTTTATTACGATGCCAGCTGGACCTCAACAGATCAAATTCCTCAACGTTTAGTGAAGAGCGGCGAACTGGATCGTTACGGTTCTTTGGATTCGACGACAGGAGGTGATAGCCAACGTTATAGCTTGAACGGATCGTTCTGGGGGAAGACCAACAGCGATATTCGCTATAATGGGAGTTTGTATGTTGTCGATTACCAGCTTCGTTTAACAACGAATGCGACCTATTTTTCTAAAGATGAAACGGATGATCCCGATTTGCGCGGCGATCAGTTTACGCAGTTTGATGAGCGTGTTTTTAGCGGGGGTGAATTTGATATCGAACGCGATCTAACCACCCTGCATCATCTGGAAGGCGGTGTCAGTTATCGTTATGACGATATTGGTAACGTCGGAGTAGGCAGTAGTCAAAATGCGGATATTTACGACATTCTCAGTCGTTCGTCAGTGACTGAATTATCCATGTCCGGATTTTTGAGTCTTCATAGTCAGTGGAACGACTGGTTTGCAACTATCGTGGGCGGACGTTATGATTTTTTTAAGGTCGATGTTAATTCCAAGTTGGCTGGTGGTGTTGAAGGCAATAAAGATGACGATCTGGTTAGTCCGAAACTTTCAATGCGGTTTGGACCTTTTTCCGAGACGGAAATTTTCGTCAACTATGGCGAAGGCTTTCACAGCAATGATGCACGCGGTGTTGTTGATAGCCGTTCTAACGTGCCGATGTTGTCAGAGTCGAAAGGCTATGAGATGGGAATGCGCAGTGCCATCGTTGACGGTCTGGAGTTCTCAGTCGTTTTGTTCCGCCTGGATCTTGATTCCGAATTAGTGTTTGTCGGCGACGATGCAACGACGGAACCTCGAGGCGAAACCACCCGTTCGGGTGTCGAGGTTGGCTTGTTTTATCGCCCGGTGGACTGGTTAATACTGGATGTCGATTTTGCCGAGTCGGATACGATATTTAGACAACAACAATTCGACGAAATCGGTACTGCGTTGGGCGATAATGTGCCGGATAGCCTCGATCGGGTTTTCTCTCTGGGTGCGAGTGTTGACTTGGATAACGGCGTCTTTGCCGGGGTGAGAATGCGCTATTTTGGCCCGAGAAATCTGTCCGAGACGGGAGAGGTGAAATCGAAATCAACAGAAATAGTGAATGCCAATGTCGGTTATCGCCTTCAAAATGGCTGGTCAATTGGGTTGGAGATCATTAATCTATTTGATTCTAAAGATGACGACATTACGTATTTATTCGAGTCGCGTACGTTGGCAGAGCGTGAAAAGAATATCGATCCTATTGAGGATTTTCATTCCCACCCGATGGAGCCGCGTACCGTTCGCGCCAGTATTGCCTACGAATTTTAATGTCGCCGGCGATATACTTTTTCTCCCTTGCTATGTAGTTCCATAAAAGATTTTTAGTTTCTTCACAGTGACGGCGTAGATAATACAAGGGTTTAGATTGAATTATCTTGGCAATGTCTGAGTTCACTAAATTATTTCCACTCACCGCTTTTCCTGGTGTGCAGTGGAGAAGAGATGACAAACGTGTCGGATTGATTACTCTCAGAGGGGCACCGGAGCACAAACGCTACGATGCCCCATTTCACCGGGTTAGTTTATTGCGAGTTCCTGCCTGTCTCCTTCATGCAAGATTTTGTAGACCCCGTTACGAATTTGGTTTGCCTCCGAATCGGTCAGGGTTCTCTCCATATGGCGTATGACTAACTGCAACAAGATGTTTTTCTGATTTGGCGTCATGCCCATTCGATGATGGGCGGTCGACGGAAGGTCGTTATAGCTTGTTTCCGATTTTATAACGACAGACTCTATGCAATTCCACTCTTTTAGGTGGTTTCGTATTTTGTCACCTACGTCTTCTTCACTGGTGATTTCGTTAAGGCAGAGAGAAAGATCCCGATAAATTGCCGGCATCGAAGACACAGGTTGGTACTGCCCTAGGTCATCCAATTGGCATCTTATTCTTTTGTCTTGGCTGCGCAAAAGTCTTATATCTGGAATGTTCTTGCGCAGCATTAGTAACCGGTCTAAGCCTAAGCCCATCGCCAATCCCGAATGATTCTTCAAATTAGCCGCATCAAGAATGGGTTGTGCCGTTAGGCCGCACTCTCCGACTTCAATCCACTCGTTATTCCACAGAGCATCTATCTGAACTCCCTGTTCGGTATAGGGATGAGGAGATGTTGATGTTCTCCATTCCAGCTCCGGGATCGCCGCGTCCATAACAGTGGCAATCATTTGATTGAGGTCCTTGGTCGTCATCGATTTGCTATTTTTATTGTCGACTATTCGCCACAGATCTATCTGGTGGGGTTCGCCGCAGTGCAACCGGTCGATCGAATCGCGCCGATATACCAACCCAGGCAGAATTAACAATAAATCGCTGGGCGGGTCAACGCTTAAGCCGCTTAGTAAGTCGGGAATCGCGCAGGATGTCTGAGTGCGTAAAATTAAATTGTCGGTGACATAGCGGGTATATCGTTCGTCGCGTGCTGCACCGTCGGCTGGATAGCCTAGTCGATCATAATTGTTTTCTAAGGGCACGATAGGATTGCTGCGAATTATTTGACGCTTGCAGCGCCAGGTATTGCTGAGCTTCTGGTGAATTTCCTCAATCAGTAATTGCATGCCATGGAGCTGTTGGCGGGAGTCTGTTAAGTCGGGTAGCGCGAGTGCTTCGGATAATGATGAACGCGATAATAAAGTAGTCATGATTTGTTTCTCCATAAAAAAGTGGTTGCGGAGAAGGGTGGCTTGGGATTGATATTGTCGACCTCAACCGACGAATATTAAAAGCCTTAACGAAAAACCCCCGGGTAAAGGCCCGGGGGTTTCCGCAAATCAGATACTCAATTACCTGCCGCCCGTGCCGTGAAATTCCCGGAGGCTGGTAAATCGATTGACGCGGATGTTGCTGGCGTCTTGTGAAATGGGTCTCATGCTCATGGCAAGAACTGTAACAATCACGTTCTAACTTGTCTAGCATTTTTAATGCGGACCAGTGGAGACATTGAGAACTTGTTAGGCGTTCAGGGTTTGTTAGCAGCGGGCTCGACGTTTCAATCGAAGATTTATAGCCTATCCAAATCTAGGATACTTCTCGTTTTAAGCATTCAATCGAGCAGCAGATTTTGGCTAATAGATAGATTGATAATACAGTAACGGTCATCCCATCCTTATTCTCAATGCAGAAAAATAAGTGTATGAGGGACTCGGCAAAGATCGACTTAGAAGTCAGGTGTAATTATTGAAGAAAAGGCTCAAAATAGAAAATAGCAAATAACTACGGTTACTCGCTATAACAAGTTCTAACATCTAGTGAGGCCTCGATAGTGAGACCTAGATAGTGAGGTCTAGATAGTGAGGTCTAGATATTGTAAGCAGACTTTAGAGATTCAGAGAATTTAGAAAACGCATCGACGTTCTCTGTGTGAAGTTGTTCCAGGCGTTGTTTAGCATCAGCTTGAAACGCTGTGTTGTTTTGTAGGGCTTTTTGCAGGTCGCCGCTGGCGGCCATTTCTTTCAAACTATTGACTCGCGCGTCGGCTAATTCAGCCATGACTTCTCCTTGGCGCCGAGTAAATCCCTCAAAAAATCCGACTTGTAGCTCAAAAGCTTCTTTGTTACTTTTTGCTGCGTTTTCTATAGTTTCTTTAATCTGATTTAAATCGATCATGTTGTACTCTCTCAATAAAATTGTGTTAGCGGTTACGATTCAAGTCAATGGCGATTAAGCTATTTCGTTGGCCGGTGCTGTCATTTCGCGGTTGATGTTAAACAATGTGGTGAGTTCTTCGAACAGAGACGTAGCCGCCGACAAGTTTGCTTTTGTAGCGTCGATAATAGTAGCTTTGAGATTATCTTCAAACGCAATATGAGTTTGTAGAGCGCTGGAGAAAGAGTCAGACTTTGTCAGATCCGTCAGATAGCTCGTACCGTCCGTTGTCAATGTAGTCAACGTTTCACCCGTACGGCTAATAGTTTCTTTGAAGTAAGCCGTCTGTAGCACACCAGATTCTTGCTGCTTTTCAATGAATGGGGCAATCGACTCTTGTAGGTTCTGAAAAATACTCATATCTATACTCCGTTTAAAAAGGTCATGAACACACGTTTTGTGCACTGCACAATATGGGGTGTATATTATGCTCAGATAAGCCTTCTGTCAAATTTATTTTTGTGCGCCGCACAAATCTATAAGTCATTGATAAATAGCAAATAAATATAGTTTTTTGTTATCTTAAGCATCAACTAGTCAAAAAAATGTGCTTGCTGATTGTACCGTTTTAAACGCTTATTTCTCAATTTGTCGACGATATGACATCTCAGAACCGAGATGCTCGGGCCGTGGTGGAGTGGACAATTGACGATTTGTAACGCTAGAAAATGCAAGGCAGAAAAATCAAAGAAATCTGCGGCGCCGTGATAGCTCCCTTATCATCGTGCCGCTGGAAAGTACTGTACTTCCTAACGCCACCCCAATTTTACGTGACTTCAATAGGCAGCGATTTAACCCGCTTACCGGAGGCTGAATACAGTGCATTGGCTAACGCAGGCATGCTGGGTGGAACTGCGGGTTCGCCAACGCCTCCAGGAGCTTCGTCATTCTCGATAATGTGAATGGCCATTTCGGGTACTTCTTTAAGACGCATGAGTTTATAGGTATCAAAATTTGCTTGTTCGACTCTACCGTTTTTTACGTGAATGCCGCCACGCAAAGCCGCCGTCAAGCCATCAATCATGGAGCCCTCCATTTGCGATTCTATTATACGGGGATTGACGACTCGGCCGCAGTCGACCACACAGGTCATTTTGTGGACGATAATTGCTCCGGTTTCACTGATGGATATTTCTGCGACCTCACCGACAATAGAGGCGAAACTTTTATGAATTGCCATACCTCGGAAACGGTTATTGGCCGGCTTTTCTTGCCATCCTGACTGCTTCTCCAATACATCCAGCACCTTTAAAAAACGTGGTTCATGTTGGAGTAAACGACGACGAAGATCAAACGGGTCCTGTCCACCGGCGGCGGCAATTTCATCCATCATACTTTCAACATAAAAACCGTTATGGCTGCTGCCGACCGACCGCCAACTGCCGACTGGGATATGAGTATCCTGCTGCTTCAAAGTGACTAATTGGTCGGGAATGGAATAGGGTATGTTAACTGCGCCCTCGATCGAAAACGGATCGACACCTTTGGATACTGCAAAAGAGAAATTACGCTGGGCTACCGAGGGACAAACGACTTTATTTTGCCAGGCGGTTGGCAGCCCTGTCTTATCCAGGCCTATTTTAAACCTCGAGGCACTCGCGGGCCGGTAATAATCATGTTGCAGATCCTCCTCTCGGGACCAGAGCATTTTGACCGGTTTTGCGACAGCTTTTGAAATAAGTGCAGCCTGCAAAATAAAATCGGCTTCATAGCGTCGACCAAAACCCCCGCCCATAAGTGTTGTATGCAGCGTGATTTGATCCGGCGCTAAACCAAGAGCCCGCTGTAAGATATTCAACGCATGTGATTCCCCTTGCGTCGGCGCCCAGATCTCAAGACTTTCGATTCCGTTGGTTTTTTTGTAATGAGCCGTGCAGTTCATTGGTTCCATCGTTAGATGGGCTAGAAAAGGAACCGTGAAGTCTGCTTCGAGAAGCTGCGAGGCATTGCGAAAACTTTCTTCTATGTCTCCGTCGTGACGCACCGTGACACCCGGTTCGTTCAGAGCCTGCATTAAATTATTGTGGAGAGATGCATCATTAACGGCATTTACATCCCCATCATCAAATTGCGGATTCAGTGCTTGTAAGCCTTTCTTGGCGTGCCAATAACTATCGGCAACAACAGCTACCGAATCCGGCATTGCGACAATACTCTGGATATTCGCTGCCACCTGAGCGGCGGCGGGCAAACTGACAATATGCTGCACACCTTTTGTGGCTCTGGCCGCGTTTTCGTCCATGCTTATTAATGTGCCGACAAAATTAGGGGACGCTGCGATCGTGGCATATAACATACCTGGAACTTCGACGTCGATGCCGAAGATGGCCGCCCCATTTACCTTTGAGGGCGTGTCCAGGCGTTTCTTGGCTTCCCCGATGATAGTGTACTGAGATGTTTTCTTGATTGTCGGGTCTGTGGGCGGTTCAAGTTTACTGGCGGCTTCCGCGAGTGCCCCGTAACTTGCTCTTCTATTGCTCTCTTTATGAAGAACTTCACTATTGGATGTTGTCAGTTCGGATAGTGGAACATCCCACAATTGGGAAGCGGCTACCAAGAGCATTTCTCGAGCGGCTGCGCCAGCCTTTGCAATACTGGGCCACCAGCGGCGCACCGCAGAACTGCCACCGGTGCCACGCCCTCCGGTGAGTGGATTCACAAACATTGCAGTAACTGGTGCTGTCTTCGAACGAACGTGGGCCCAATTTGCGTCAAGTTCATCGGCGATAATCATGGGCAAAGACGTATGGACTCCCTGTCCCATTTCGGAAGACGGTACTTTGATCGTAATGACACCGTCGCTGTCGATGGTTAACCAGGCCGAGACAGCGCTAGTGGTAGCATCCTCGATTGAGGAAGAGTCAGTTTCATTAGGGCCGCCCGGCTTTACGGCGCAGCCAGGGAGGCTGAACCCTAAAGCCAATCCACCACTCGACAGAGCGGCGGTTTTAAGGAACAGCCTTCTTTTTAAGGTCTTAGTCATAATGTAAGTATCCCGTTTATAGTGAATCGGCAGCGCGATGAATAGCTTTTCGTATTCTGGAATAGCTGCCGCATCTGCAAATATTGGTCATCGCCTGGTCAATTTGTTCATCGCTGGGCTTTGGGGTTTGCGCCAGTAAAGCGGTCGCCGCCATCACTTGTCCGGACTGGCAATAGCCGCATTGCGGTACATCTTCTTCGATCCATGCCTGCTGCACTGGATGGCTGTTGTCATCAGATAAGCCCTCGATTGTGCGAATGTGACTATCCTTTACCGCTGCTATTGGAACACTGCAGCTTCTTTGTAAAACACCGTTGATCATCACTGAACAAGCGCCGCACTGGGCGATGCCGCATCCAAACTTCGTCCCTTTTAATCCCAGCGAGTCTCTCAAAACCCACAGCAGGGGCGTATCGTCTTCAACATCCACCTTATAATTGATGTCGTTTACAGTTAGATTCATTGCGGCTTCCTCGTGTTTTACTGGTGGGAAATTTAGAAACTGGCTTTCGTGATTTGTAATTAAATATGATTATGCAACTTAGAGTACACTTTAAGTCAAGGGTCTCTGTGAAATAGTTGTTCTGGTAACGGGGTTTTGCAGCGTGAGCCGATACCGACAGAGCCGGACTCGAGTCGTAATTTGTATCACCGATAAAAATACGGCTCTTTAGACGTACTGATAAATTCACGTTTGGCGGGGTTTCTAATCGGAGCAGTCCGTTTACTGTTTGTGTTGAGAATCAACTGCAACTGCAAATGACTCGCAATATTCTGTTAAACTAAAAGGCAGAGGAGGTATTTCATGCGGTTTTTATCTATTGTCTTGTTACTGTGTGCGCATGCTGTGTCAAGCTTTGCCAGACCGCTTGAGATAGGGGTTACTCACTTTCCGCCTCTTTATAATATCGTCCCAAATAAAGCGCCAACCGGCATTCTCACGGATATCCTCACTGCAACTCTGGATTCAATGGGACGGGAGTATCACGTCGCTGCTTATCCTCCTCAGCGCCTCGTGAGTAACCTGATCTCGGGGACAACGGATATATCCCTCGGAATCAAGACGACAACTGCCTCTGGTGAAGAAAGTAATGTTTTGTATAGTAGTGAGCCGGTAGACCGTATCGAGCTTAATTTGTATGCGCTGGTGTCAACGCCGTTACCAACAACAGAAAACTATTTAGCCGACCTGAGTAATGTCGGACTCATTAGAGGGTTTCAGTACGGTAGTCGCCGTCGTATTTTGTTAATGCAGAGCGAAAATTTGGGCGATATCAGTAATATAAACTCCCACAGAAGTGCTGTAAAAATGCTTTTGAAAGGTCGTATTTCCTATCTTTTAGATTATGAACACCCTATCGGTAATATTTTAACTGCGCGAGAACGAGAACTTTTACACGCATTGTCGGTACAGCGTATGGATCTTTTTTTTATCGTCTCAAAAAAAACGCCTCATGCTGAAAAATTACTGGAAGCGCTGGAGTACCATTATTCGCTAGTGGATGAAGCCGATGTCGATAGAATAGACACGCGATAGAATCTAAGAATAGGTTTTTGAGTCAATGGCTTTTTTCCGTACTACATTCTAGCCGCTATTTTTTGTAGATAGGGCTACAATAGATAGGGCTACAATAGATAGGGCTACAATAGATAGGGTGCAATTGGATAGGACTGCAGTATAAGGAAAAGTTGATCGGCGGGACGTAGTGAAAATTTTTGATCAGACGTGGTAGCCATATATATGCGGTGTTAGTTTATTGTGAAGAATAAGAAAAGGGAAAATTATGCACGGTGGAAAATGGACCATAGGGGATGTGACGGTAACCCGAATTGTAGAAATGGAAACCACGGGTGGCACTCGCTTTTTGTTACCGCAAGCTACGCCTGAGAATGTCAGGGAAATAGACTGGCTCTTTCCACACTTTGCCAGTGATGGTGGGAAGTTAAAGATGTCGATCCACGCGTTGGTAGTTGAAGCTCCCGGCCGAAGAATTATTGTCGATACCTGCATTGGCAATGACAAAAAACGCGCAATGCGTGACTGGAGTTTTTTACAGACAGAGTTTTTGAGGGATCTGGCAAGCGAGGGGTATGAACGGGAAACAATCGATACGGTTCTTTGTACCCATTTGCATGTTGATCATGTTGGTTGGAACACTATGCTGGTTGAAGACGAGTGGTTGCCCACATTTCCGAACGCACGGTATTTGATTGCCAAAACAGAATTCGAGCATTGGAACGTGGAAGGTGATGACGAACAACGTCAAGTCATGGCAGATTCGGTTGATCCAATTGCAGCAGCAGGCTTGATAGATCTCGTGGCAACCGATGCATTGATTTGTAAAGAAATTCAACTTGTTCCAACTCACGGCCATACGCCCGGGCATGTGAGTATCCAGATAGAATCTAAAGGCGAAAAAGCGCTCATTACCGGCGATTTTGTCCATCATCCCTGCCAAATGGCGCACCCGGAATGGGCGGCGGTTGTGGATACAGATTCGAATGAAAGTACGGAAACAAGGCGCCGAGAGTTCGCCGCTCATGCTGATTCATCGACTCTCATCATTGGGACTCATTTTGCGACGCCGACGGCGGGTTACATTAAACGTGACGGTGAAGTGTGGAAGCTTGCAACAGATTAATTGCCGGCACGTTAATACCGACGGTGTAGTCGAACATACTATTCGCGTTAGAGCTGTGATCAGGAGGCGTTTTCATGTCATTATTGCCCGGCGCGATGATCAAGCCGGAGGTATATTCCCACACAGTTGAAAGTGTCAAACTCATTGAAACTCACTTGTCGTGGGTTTTTCTCACGGGCGTTTATGCATATAAAGTAAAAAAACCCGTCTGTTTTGATTTTGTCGACTTTAGCTCAATTGGAAAAAGAAACTTCTTTTGCTCTGAAGAGCTACGATGTAATCGTGCCTTTGCACCTGAGCTCTATCTGGGTGTTGTGCCTATCGTTTTGCGGGCGAACGGAACTTTGTTGGTCGCACCTGAGGCTGCTGTTAGAGGTGATGAAGTCATCGATTACGCCGTCCGTATGATTCAATTCGATGTCAATTTGCAAGCTGATCTGTTGTTGGAAAACAAGGAGTTAACTGTAGGAGAAATGTTTGAATTTGGCGGTAAACTGGCTGCTCAGCACGGAATATTGCCCCAACTTTCCTCAGTATACGATCCCGGTAAGGCTATCCTTGAAAATTTCACGACATTGAAAAAGCTGGATTGCCTGCAGTCCTTTTCAACTCAAATCGAGATGTTAGAAACTCAGGCAAAATATCAGTTGGCACAGCAAGGTCTCTTTTTACAAGAACGGTATCGGGACCATTTTGTTAGAGAATGCCACGGTGATCTGCATCTTTCAAACTTGGCTCGACTTGACTCTGGGTTGACGGCATTCGATTGTTTGGAGTTTGACGAATCTCTGCGTTGTATCGATGTTTGGTGCGATATTGCTTTTTTGTTTATGGATTGTTGTATCAGGGAGCGGGCTGACCTGGGGTATGCGTTTGTCGACGGCTACTTGATGGCGAGCGGCGACTATAGCGGCGTGCAATTACTCCCTATGTTTGCGGCTTATCGATCAGTGGTTCGGGCAAAGATTGCGGCCCTTCGATACGAGCAGACAGCTAATCCTGAAGTTTGGCAGAAAATCCAGAAACATGTGTCATGGCCGTTAACGCAATCGTCCCGACCCGCCGGCCGCTTAATCATCACCTGCGGGCTGTCGGGGTCTGGGAAGTCATACTGGGCAGGTCAGCTTGTAACGGCAATACCGTCGTTGCGTCTGTGCGCCGATGTATTGCGGAAGACTCAATATGGTTATAATGCGTTCGAAAATAGTCAATCCGATCTCGGTCAGGATTTGTACAGCGAGAGTGTTTCCTTGCAGGTTTATGAACGTTTGGCCGACTATAGTGCGGTTTTATTAACTCTCGGTGAAAATGTCATTGTCGATGCGGCCTGCCTGAAAAGAGCTCAGCGCGAGGTGTTTTATAAGATAGCCCAACAGGTGGGAGTATTACCGGTAGTGCTTCATTTTACCGCGCCACATGAAGTATTGTTAAATAGAATTACGGACCGTCAGTTAGCTGGCAACAATCCCTCAGAAGCCGATGCAGTGGTTCTCACCTGGCAACTTGATGAATTTGAGGAGCCAGGAGTCACAGAGCCTGTCATCACAATCGATACTCAGCACGCGACACTTTCGGCGGTGGTCGCGCGGCTTTCCTGACTTCGGAAAACCCGAGTGAGAACCGCAAGGCTAACAGCGACAATCCGACTCCTTCGATGAATGCATAGCCCCGGTAAGATAATAGCCCCTGTAAGAAAATAGTCCCTGTCCGTAAACAGTGCCTGTTTGAATCTGAATCAATCATTACTTCTAAATGATTACAAGCTGGTACGCGAAACCCGGTGCTTGGCTGGATAAAATTCACATGGCTAGAACCTATAGGGATAGAACCTAAACAATGGCAAAATCATTGCCTTGCTCAGTACGCTTGCAGTACAGTAGAAAGCATCTCTATTCTATCGAAATGACAGATCCGGCTAGTTCGGTATTAAGTAGTGACTCACACATCTTTTTTAACGTTAACTATAAGAGGAAGCTTATGACCGACAAATTATCCCTGATTACTGCGCTGGGCAGTAAGTTGATTGACGCGACTGCAACGGCCACCGCCGTGATGATTTCGCCAACAACGTTTACCGATGAAACTGGCTGGGTCTTGAAGCCGGAAGGATTTTGTTTTGAAGATATTTGTATTCCCGCACGACAGGCCGTCGATGATGACGGCAGGGTCGATCTTGCGGAATTTGCTAGATTGACTGATCGGCCTTTTGTCATTGATGTCGACAATGCTGCCGCCAGTTTAGGTGCAACATTTTCCGATAGGGGAGGGGATCTCAATTCGCTGCAAGCGCCCGATTTTAAGTTGCCCGACCTAAGCGGAGAAATACACGCGCTGTCCGATTATAAAGGCAAAAAAATCCTGTTAGCTGCATACGCGTCGTGGTGAGGATGCCGTAATGACTTGCCAGGTTGGCAAGAAATGTATGAAGAGTTAAAAGACGACGGGTTTACCGTTATTACCGTCGCTTTGGATAAAAACGTAGAGGAAGCGAGGCCATGGATAGAGCTGGCCAAACCGGACCATCCCAGTTTAATCGATACTAAGCATTTGGTGGCAGATCTGTACAATATGGTTAACGTACCAACGATCTTGTGGATTGATGAAAGTGGTCAGATTGTACGTCCCAATGATGTTGCCTACGGTGATAATACCTGGCAAAAAGTCACGGGTTTCGATTCTGAAGTTCATAAAACGGCGCTGCGTGATTGGGTTAAAACAGGCAATATCGCTTTCGATGCTGACCGCGCGCGGGAATTGCAAACACTGCCGACCGCAGATCATCAAGAAGCACGTGCGGAGTTTGCTTTAGGACAATGGTTATGGGAGCAGGGAAAAAAAGAAGCTGGCAAGGCACATTTTTTACGCGCTGGCGAGTTGGCTCCGCACGATTTCACCATTCGTCGTGGTTCAATGCCAATGCAAGATGTCGATCCAATGGGGCCTGAATTCTTTACGATGATTGAAAAATGGCGAGGAGATGGGAATGAATGGTACCACCCACTGCCGGAATCTTAGGAGCGGTAAAGCTGTTTAGCTTGGAGGAGAAGTAGTTTAACAACGGAGTGTTATCCCTAGTCTGGATGATGTGATGCGGGCTATAGTTTGTCGCGTTTCTATTCTCGGCTCCTTACTTAGACATTGTAAGAAGTACGGAAATAAACATAGCGACCGTTTAATCAAAGAGGCGGGACTATGTTGTAGGGGAAATTTCCAAAATGGGGAGTATCGTAAATCAACTGATCCGGATATTCCCCCAGTAAATTGTTAGCGCCAAATGTTGACACCGTCTGTTTCCGTATCAACCGCGTTGGTGAAGAATTGTGCGCCTTGTATCCCAGGGTTTGCGGCGGCCTCAGGTAAACTCGTCACTGGCGTTCCCGCTGAATCAAAGAAGATACCTTCCGATAAGGTAAGGCGATCATTGATGTTAACGCGATATAAATCGATTGTTAGGCTCAGCCCATTATCCCAGTTTCAGGATAGGCCAACCCTGTCATCGTTATATGACAAAAGTCATTGAATTTCATCCGTTGAGACGCGTATGATGCGCGGGCCTTAAGGAAGTCTCCTATGCCAAAAATCGAAAAATTTAGCATGTCGACCGCGGCCGCTATCGTCATCGCTAACATGATTGGAACGGGTGTTTTTACAAGCCTTGGCTATCAGTTGGTTGATATTCAATCTGGATTTGTGATTCTCGCTCTGTGGGTATTAGGGGGCATCGTCGCGATTTGTGGAGCGCTGTGTTATGCGGAGTTGAGCGCACATTTGCCGCGCTCCGGTGGTGAGTACAACTTTCTCAGCAATATTTATCACCCTATGGCGGGCTTTATCAGCGGCTGTGTGTCAGCGACGGTTGGGTTTGCCGCCCCCACCGCGCTAGCCGCGATTACCTTTGGTACCTATCTGGCATCCGTTTTTCCCAGTTTATCGCCACTGTTGCTCGGCACTGCGTTGGTAGTCATCACGACAATTGTGCATGCAACCAGCCATCGTAACAGTGCCGGGCTACAAAGTTTTTTTACCACCGCTAAAATCATTGTGATTGTCGGTTTTTCTTTGGCTGCACTAATTTCTGTCAACGAATTCCAACCAATCAGCTTCGTGCCGGAACCGACAGATATCCCGATTTTAACCAGTGGCTCTTTCGCCGTAGCGTTGATTTATGTCGGTTATGCATACAGCGGCTGGAACGCGGCTACTTATCTCACAGGAGAGCTTGAAAATCCTGGTCGATCTTTACCCCTTGTACTAGCGGCCGGAACGGGGATTGTCATGGTGTCTTACTTGCTGCTGAATTATGTCTTTTTGTCCGTTGCGCCGATAGAGGCCATGGCAGGAAAAATTGAGATTGGTTATATTGCCGCATACTACGCCTTCGGCGACGTAGGGGCTGCAATTATGGGTGTTACCTTGGCATTGCTACTCATATCGACTGTTAGTGCGATGATTATTGCAGCGCCTAGAGTCCTCCAGGTTGTCGGTGAAGACTTTCATGTATTTCGCTTTCTTGGCCGTTTGAATAAACATAATATTCCAACGACCGCCGTTTACTTTCAGGGTGTTACGACGTTGCTGTTTATGTGGACGGCATCATTCGACAGCATTCTAGTTTTTTCGGGGGTGACTATGGCTTTAAACACATTGTTCGCCGTTTTTGGTGTCTTTATTTTACGTTATCGAGAAGGTAAGCAGGCTGCTTCGAAAGAACCTGTTTTTCGCACCCCTTTTTATCCTCTGCCGCCAGTTATCTTTATTGCGATTACCGGTTGGACTCTCATCTACCTAGCCATCGAACGTCCGGTTGAAGTCTTATTCGGGGTCAGTGTGATTGTATTGGGAATAATAGGTTACCTGGCTGCGAGACGCTGGGATGAAGATGCGATTTAACAAACCCATCGAGACCGACGTAAGAGCGACCGTTGTTTAAGTCATAATCGATAAATATCATGCCAGCCTGCAGGAACAGCTCAGAGCCGAAGAGAGATTGGGCCAGTTATATCGGTCCATCAATAGACTGATGAGGCACGTTCTCTAGTTGACAACAGATGTAAGCCTTCTTACGAAACACACAGTTTTTCTTTTTCGCGCAGCTTCGCTTCTTCGCTGGTCGAGCGATTGTGGAAGGTCCGCTTTTTATAGTAAAGTGGTCGCAAAAGAGATTCGAATTTTTCAGTTCACATTCAGAACATTAGTATAAAAAACGGAGATAATTATGAAATTGGGCGTTTTAGTCGGGTACTCAGGCAAGCAGATTAGTTTACCGCTAGATATGATTAAAGAGGCTGAGAGTATGGGCTACGACTCCGCCTGGACGGCAGAGGCTTATGGTTCTGACGCGGTATCACCAGCAGCCTGGATATTGGCAAATACCACAAAGATCAAAGTTGGCACCGCGATTATGCAAATGCCGGCCCGTAGTCCAGCGATGACTGCGATGACAGCGATGACACTGGCGCAGTTGTCGGGTGATCGTTTTATAATAGGACTGGGCGCATCAGGTCCACAGGTTGTCGAAGGCTGGCATGGCGTCGCTTACGGCAAGCCTATGGCGAGAACCCGGGAATATATTGAAATATTACGCAAAATTATGGCCCGTGAAGGCCCAGTAAATTACGAAGGCAGTCAATATAACCTGCCATACAAAGGCAGCGATGCCACCGGTTTGGGTAAACCACTGAAAAGTATCATGGCCGCTACTGATATTCCTATTTATACCGCGGCGATAACGCCTAAGGGCATTGAGACGGCCGCTCATCTGGCCGACGGTGTATTTCCGATATGGATGAATCCAGAGCGGTATGATGTGTTTGCCGATAATATTGAAGCGGGTTTCGCCAAAGCTGGGAATGGTAAATCGCTTAAAGATTTTACTATTTCACCCTTTGTAACTGCCGTGATGGGTGACAATCTCGATCATTGTCGGATGCCGGTAAAAGGCATGATGGCCTTGTATATCGGTGGTATGGGGGCGAGAGGGAAAAACTTTTATAACGACTATGCCAAGGCTTTAGGGTATGAGGAGGCGGCTGTCAAAATCCAGGATCTCTATTTAGCGGGTAAAAAAGAAGAGGCCATGGCCGCTGTACCCGATGCTCTGGTTGATGAGGCGGCTTTGGTCGGTCCAAAAGAACGTATTGTCGAGCGTTTACAGGCATGGAAAGCTGCGGATAAATTAGGGCACGTTGGCGCTATGTTGATTGGTACAGGCGATGTGGCTACCCTGCGCGTAATCGCGGAAGAAATGCTATAACTCGCGAGCACTTCAAATAGTGGTTTTGATCGCGATGCGATCGTTTCAGGACGCCATCTTTTTGCCGAATTTTCCGGTAACAAAGATGGCGTGTAGTAAATCTAGGCAGCCCTAGCCAGAGCTATTCTGGTATTTTTGTTAAAAAGACAATACTGATTACTGTTTTGGTGGGTTTTTTACAGCCTCCTTTCTGGCTATGATGCACACTTCAGCTAGGAATTTCCTAATTATCAATGTTTGTCGACTTCCTGTTCACCAGTAATTGGTGAGCATTGAGCGGTAGAAATTTGATATTCGATTCTCTTGTATTCGACTGTTACCTTATTGGTAATTCCGTTCAATACGAGAATTTCTATGATACGCATAATAGGGATCATTTCGGATCCCGTTTAACTTACAGATTGAGGGATGCATTTTGAGCGACGAAATATCTAAAGAGTTACGAACAAATATAACTAGTGCTGGTAAATTGGAGCTTTCGATCGTGTCAGTTCCAATGCCGCAACCTAAAGACGGTGAAGTACTTATTAAAGTTGAAGCGACGCCCATTAACCCCTCCGATCTTGGATTGCTGCTCGGGCCGGCGGATGTTTCTACCATGACTATTACCGGATCTGGTGACGATGCCGTTGTGAGCATGGACGTGCCCGAAGCGATGATGCCTGCTTTGGCCGCACGAGTCGACAAGCCGATGCCAGCGGGAAATGAAGGTGCTGGTACTGTTATTGCGGCAGGAGCTGGCGCTGAAGAATTGATCGGTAAAACGGTTGGTGTTGCCGGCGGTGCAATGTACTCACAGTACCGATGCGTGCCCGCAGCCAGTTGTTTAGTGATGAACGAAGGCACTACACCTGCGCAAGGCGCCTCTTGTTTTGTCAATCCACTGACAGCTCTTGGCATGGTCGAAACCATGAAAATGGAAAACCACACGGCATTGGTGCATACCGCAGCTGCGTCAAACCTCGGGCAGATGTTAGTGAAAATTTGTTTGGCTGACGGTGTTCAATTGGTCAACATTGTTCGGAAAAAAGAGCAGGTCGAACAGCTAAAAGCATTAGGTGCGGTCTATGTTTGTAACTCTAGCGAGCCAACATTTAAGGAAGATCTTGTCGATGCGTTAGTTGCAACCGGAGCGACTATCGCTTTTGATGCAACAGGCGGTGGTAAATTGGCCAGCCAGATTTTATCGGCAATGGAAATAGCTGCGAATAAAACCGCGGACGGACATAGTATTTATGGGTCGACTACCTATAAACAGGTTTACATCTACGGTGGTCTGGATCGCTCAGCCACAATATTAAACCGCGCGTTCGGAATGTCCTGGGGTCTAGGTGGATGGTTGTTAACCCCGTTTATCGGCAAAATTGGTATGGAAAAGTTTGGTGCATTACGTCAACGTGTTGCGAATGAAATAAAGACAACGTTTGATAGCCACTATAATAAGGAAGTTTCCCTAGCCGACGTGCTAAGCGCTGATGCAATCAAATCCTATTCTAAGCAAGCAACCGGTGAGAAGTTTTTGATAAAACCTCATCAGTAAGGATTGTTGTAGCAGTCAAAGAGCCCGGCTTTAAGTCGGGCTTTTTTATGCGCGCTATAAATAGGTTGGTACCTATTGTTGCTGACAGACGTGTTGTTGTGGAGAGGTCTTTTATTGAGACGGGAATCGTCAGAAGCGCAAGAAAGATAGAGCCGTGTTTTACGATTGGATTATTAAAGGCTTTAGTGAAAATAGTGGTGAGGCCGATAAACAACGATGCAAATCAAATCGCGAGTTAAAAAAATTTGTTAGGCTGTTTAGTAGGCATTGGCCGTATCGGCCAGTCGTGACACATCCTTTGGTCACGTCGCCGAACAAAATGCATGATACATGATACTGCATTTTTAAGAATCGACTATTTCACCGTCGTGAAACTGTCGTCGTATTTGCAAAATTTGGGTGCTGCATGAATAGTATTAAATTTACCTACGAACACTTTTTACAAAAAGCGTGTCGGCAACTGGGCTACGATGAGGTTATCTTCGAGTTACTACTGACACCAAGCCGCGAAATCAAGCTAGAAATTCCATTGCGAAAAGATGATGGCAGTATTGTTGTTTTCAATGGTTATCGTGTTCAGCATCACAATGCGCGAGGCCCCTATAAGGGCGGCTTGCGATTTCACCCCGCAGTTGATGAGCAGGAAGTTCGCGGACTCGCTTGTTTAATGTCATTGAAAACAGCGTTAGTAGATTTACCTTTAGGGGGAGCCAAAGGTGGAATCGATTGTGATCCGCGCTCTCTTAGTCACCGTGAACTAGAGCGGGTAACGCGAAAGTTTGTCGAAAAAATTCATCGAAATATCGGCACCAACATCGACGTTCCCGCTCCGGATATTGGTACTAATGCCCAAGTGATGGCTTGGATTCAGGATCAATATTCCATTATTTATGGTTATACGCCTTCGGTTGTGACAGGCAAACCGATCGTTACCGGTGGCAGCGAAGGGCGTGAAGAAGCAACAGGTTTAGGTCTCAGCATGGTTATTCGACACCATGCAAAAACCCATAAGTTGCCGTTGCAGGACTCGCAGGTGGTTATCCAGGGGTTTGGAAATGTCGGACGCCATGCTGCGATCGAATTAGCTGCGCTTGGCTGTAAAATTGTCGCAATAAGTGATACGCAAGGCGCTGTCTATAATCCTGCTGGTATAGATGTGCAGCGAGCGGTGGCACATAAAGAAAGTATTGGTTCTGTCGTTGGAATGGAAAATGTCGATGTTATAGACAATAGCGAAATATTTTCACTGCCTTGCGATTACTTAATTCCAGCGGCTCTCGGAGGAGCAATTAACGAATCGAATGCGAATCGTCTTAGCTGTAAATTTGTCGTGGAGGGGGCGAATAGCCCAACGACTCGGGTTGCCAATGATGTGTTATGCGAGCGCGGGATAAAGGTTATTCCCGATATTCTCGCCAATTCGGGAGGAGTCATTGTGAGCTATTTTGAATGGGTGCAAAATATTCAGCATGTTCATTGGAAGAAGGAAAAAGTTCAAGAGCAGTTGTGGGAAGTCGTAAGTGAGGCATGCGAGCTAGTATGGGCCTTGTCTTCAGAAAAACAATTGAGCTATCGAGAGGCGGCCTACCAGATTTCGACTAATCGCCTGAAAGACGCCGTTTTTGCAGCAGGCATTTAATTATAGCTCCATTGGTTATAGAGCCCGATCGGAAGTCTCAAAAATTTAGGTCGACGAGATTGCCCGTCTGCCTATTTGTGAGCTTCAAGCTAGTGACATCATTCAGTAAGTTAATTAGAATCGCGACTGCCGGTATTGCGTGAGGAAATATCGGACAATCACCTCGGTTCAATTAATATAAGTTAAAGGATAATCATGCTAAAAAAGTTTGCGTATGGTCTGCTCGGCTTGCTGGTCTTGTTAGTCATTGTTGTTTTGATAGTTTTAATCCCACCCCACCAACAGATTCGCAATTTTAATTCTGCAATTCCCAGTTTTGAGCAACTTAGTCATGCCTTAACCTCAGGCAGTGGGCCCGCAGCCATCTCTTATATCACGACGGCAAGCCAAAAAAATGGGTCTAAAACGTTGGGGCATGCAGGTATATTACTGGAATGGCCTGATGGTCGCAGCTTCTTGATTGACGCGGGGATGGATAGAGAAACAGCGGTTGCTTTTGGTGCGCCGTTTGAAAGTTTGCTCGGTTCTGATCCCAGTATTACATTTGGTCCAATTGAAGAGCAACTGGGTTCTCAAATCAATCAAATAAATGGCGTTGCCTTCACGCATTTACACAGTGATCATACGGCCGGCATTACCGCTATTTGTGATGCAATGCTTGCACCCGCCACTATTTTTCAGACCAATGATCAGGCAAAAAACCACAACGCATTTACCGAAGCAGGACAAAATATCATTAATGATAGCAGTTGTAATAGCAGTCTATTGAGTACCGATGTTATTAAACCTGTGCCGGGTTTTGATGGCCTTGTTGCGATCGCTGCGGGTGGTCATACGCCCGGCAGTACAATCTTTGCGACTAAGCTGAATAATAGGATTTGGGTGTTTGCGGGCGACATTACTAATGATATGGATCAACTCACTCACAATAAAGGAAAAGGCTTTCTCTATAGTTATTTGCTAATACCGGAAGATACCGAACGCTTGGAACAATTACGCTTGTGGTTGGCTGATATTGACAACTCTTCCGTCGCCAGCGTGTTAGTCGCTCATGATTGGGATGCAATGCAATCAAGCGAAATACCTGCTTGGCGTCCAGGTGGCGGAAGGTAGATGCGTTGAAAAGGTATTAGAAATAGAACAGCCTAAGGGCGCGAACCCGTTCGAAATCGGCATCATCGGCTCAACTGATTTTAATGTGCGGAGCTATTGAGCATTCGATTTAGAGGCCGCGTTATTCGACCGCTATTGTCGACAAAAATCTCTACAAATTGCTCATAATTCAATACTACGGCGGTGTGTTATTAAATTGAATGATTTTGATGGTAAAACTGTGTTCCTGATTGGCGGTTCCATGGGTATCGGTTTTTCCATTGCAAAAAAGTTAGTGGCTAACGGCGCTAACGTTAATCTATTTGCGAGAACAGAGAGTAAGCTTAAGGATGCCCGAGGCTCTTTAGAGCCGCTGCGTATACACTCAACGCAAATGATCAACACCCGTAGTTTGGATGTTACAGATGATGAAATGACCGGTTCAATTTTGTCTGAAGAGGTAAAGAGTTTTGGTGTTCCCGATGTTTTGATCAATTGTGCCGGGAGAGCAATACCACGTAAGTTTGAAGATGTTTCTTACCAACAATTCGACGATACGATGAAAATTAACCTTTACGGCTGCCGAAATACCATTGCTGCGCTATTGCCCTATATGAAGGAAAAAGGGGGGCTGATTGTCAACACGTCGTCGATTGCCGGAACTATTGGCGTTTTTGGCTATACAGATTACTCCGCTTCAAAGTTCGCTTTAGTCGGTTTTTCTGAGGCCTTAAGAAGCGAAGTGAAAGCGAATGATATCGACGTGGTGGTTTTGTGCCCTCCAGATACAGATACGCCAGGGTTTCAAAACGAAAATCTGACGAAACCCACAGAGACACGCGCGCTGTCTGAAGGGGCAAGTCTTATGACCGCAGATGATGTCGCCGACGTATTTTTTAAGGAGCTGCCGCGCAACAAATTTATCATCGTACCGGGAATATCCGGAAAATTTAGTGTTTTAATGAAACGGCTATTCCCCGGTTTAGTAGCTTCAATTATCGACAGACAGATCAAAAAAGTGAGTAGTCCATAGATGTTAGTGAACCTTGTGTAGTTATATTGTCAGTGCACGTCTTATTCAGTGCACGTCTTATTCAGTGCACATCCTAATCAGTGCACATCTTATATTGTCGGTACAGGTCGGCACTGAAATTTAGTCTTTATTGGCGCGTTCCAATAGCTTTTCTCTCAACTTATCGATACCCGGCTTGCGATCTAAAATCTCTTGCGCCGTTAATCCCGATAGTTCGTGGGGAAAGACCAACCACTGCTCTGTTTCGTGAATGTAGTAATCGGGGGCTTTTCCGACCTTATTGTTGCCAGGTTTGTAGTAAGGTGTGGCAATGCGAATGTCGGGGGTATTTAATCGGCACTCTTTTTCTAAATCTGCAATTATTTGCTTAATACTCAATCCAGTATCGTGTACGTCGTCGACAATGAGTAAAGAATCACCCGCGTCTACATTTTTTACGATATAACTTAAACCGTGAACTTTTACATTCGTAGCGCGCTGTTCGACACCGGTGTAAAGAGAGGTTCTAATCGAAATATGGTTGGTGTGGACACCGAAATAATCCAGTAACTCTTGGACTGCAATACCGACCGGGGTGCCCCCGCGCCATACGCCCACAATAAAATCGGGTACGTAACCACTTTCGAGAATCTGTAAGCCAAGTGCGAAGGAGTCATCCAGCAACTGCTGGGCATCGATATATTTTTTATTTGGCACGGTAGTGTTCTCTGGAAAAGGCATCATGGATAAGGGGTAAAGTGGTGCCTATAATAACCAATTAGCGGGTCAGTGTATAACTGATTACGGTGGATTCGTATTCGATAGAGCCGCCGCGGTCATGCCCACTCGTGGTAAACAGCATTGAAACGATTCGGCACAGGGACATTTTGTGGACCTGTTCTGGAGGGTTAGCGATCCAGACTTGATTGGGCCGAATATCGACTACCGATATGTTGTTTTCACAAGCCCGTAAGTAGGAAGCGATGACTCGCCACTTCGACGCCATTGAGTAGCAGTGCAAAGCCGTGCTCTCCCGGATAGTGTTGCCGGGTAGCTATTGGCTTAAAGGCATGTTTACGTTGAAATTCCTTGTTGGTTTGTCGATAGTTAGATTCGCTGACTTTAAAAATTTTTCGCGCCGTTTTGCCATTGGATTTCATGAAGTCGATTGCGTATTCGATTCTCAAATTACCGATGGATTTCGCGGATGTTTTTAGCTCAAAACTAAAGGGTAGATAATCGCCAAAACTGACTGTTTTTTCTAAGCGTAGCTCACACAGTTCCAGGTGCTTTACATCGCCATACCCAAATAAACCAAGCGCTGTGGCATCGGCGCTTTTCAATAAGCCACGTAAGGCGTGTTTAACAATCCAGTCAGTTTCGTCATTTTCGCCTAACCACTGTTGTGCGATGTCGAGAACAACATCGGGATGATCCTTAGAAATGTCGTTGAGATTGTTCGCGACGCTGCGCCGGACATACAAGGATTTATCGTTTTTGAGTTGCCTCAGCACGGGCAGTATTGGCTTTGGGTCGTTTTTAAAATTCGGTAAAGCCATTGCCCACGGTAAACGAGGGCGACATCCTTCGCTAGCCAGACGCCGTACATCGGCGTCTGGGCTTTTTGCCCATGCGGACATTTTGGCCATCATTTTTTTCGGTTGCGACATAATAAAAGGTCGAACAGCAAATTCTGCACTGGCGAGTTTAGTGAGTTGCTCGAGGGCGTTGATCGACAAGTCAAAATCGTCTTGTCCGTAGAGTTCGACAAAATCAGGAAAAAGCATATATTCAAATCCGGGTTTACTATGGGTCTTCAAGACCTCTGACACATCGAGCAGAACCCGTAAGTTTTCGCCATAGTCGTCAGTCATGCAATGTTGTAAACACTCGGTGATACGGCGCATTCGAGCTTTGAGTTCAAGATCCTGCCAGTTCCTAGAGAAGACTGAGGATTCGAATTTCTTTAGGTCAAAATAGGGTGCTTGTCTGGCAAATGCTTCACCGAGGTTCTTGATAAAAAGTTCGTTATAAACATGTTTTAGCAGCTCGGCCATTTTATCTTTGTATCCCTTGTTGTCTTGCTAACGCTGAAAAATTTAGATCACGCAGGTAGTGTATCGAATGACTGCTGACAGCCCTATGTCAGTATGGGAAAATCATTGAGTCCTTGGCGCTCGTCGTAGTGGTTGACATTCTGTGGTGTTCATTTGAAGTACAGGTTTTAACCGAGTTGCGTGGTTTGCAAGTGCTTACTCACTTTCGTGAGCGTTGATGAAAATTCACCGTGCCGCTACTGCTTGGCGTTCTGCCATACTTATCTATGCCGTCTTAAATTTAGACAAGTTGTCAGCATCTCACGTAAAACGAAAAAGACTTAACATGCCAGACTCTTCGGCAATAGTTCCATAAAAGAAATTGTAATCCCCCTTCTTTAAGCTAAATTTAATATACCACTAAGTGATATGCATCGATCATAAATGAGGCCACATGATGAAAAAGTTCCCTCTGTTTTTATATGTCGCGCTGTTGGCAAGCCCCTTCGTTTCTGCAACTGAATATCCCGATATGGTCGGGGCTTGGCAAGGCAATGTCAGGATTGTTTCGTCGGGTGACGATGTCGCACAAGGTGGTGCTGTGATTTCCAATGTTGAATTGACTGTTACGATTGAATATCAGGACGGGGAATCTTTCCTCGGAAGTTCTCGTGCTTCGACGACGCCGAAGGCACAGCCGTCGTTGACTGTCTGGGGCGCCATGCGATCAACAGGCGATGAGGCGATTTTTGTGAATTCAGACGGTAGCCGAGGCCAGCTATGGATGAAAGGCAAAGACTCTTTTGAATATTGCCTTACAAATCTGCTCGACAGCGTTTTTACTGCTTATTGCGGAATATTGACAAAAAAGGGGACCGGCACTTAAGCTGAAAATAACCAGCGCTGAGCGAGAATTCTCAGTGGTTGACACTGTACCGAATGGTTTCAGAGTCTGTCATGCGCGATCGCTATGCTATTTTTCGGTTCGGATAAGATAGAACAGAGCGGTTAATGCAATCATTTCCGTCTGCTGATTTCCGTCGTAACCTCAGTAGCTGCATAGCTTAAGACTTGTTGATACATTCGATAAGCATTTGTAGTGTTAGGGTTACTGATAATCGGGGATTATTTACGAGAAATTGAAGCCTTTAGTCGGCGATTAGAATTGGAGGTTTGGTTGCAATTTCCTGGAGCTATCAACGCCGGAAATCGTGCGAAGATTGTTGCTCACCTGTTAGTGACACTTGGCGTTTACAACCTTATCAACCCTTATCTGCCTAGTCTGGATCTTTCCGCTGATGAACTTAATACCGAAGATACGATAACCTGGTATACGTTTGACTCTCCCCCCGTCACTATCACAGTTGGTAAGGATACGGATAGAGGTTTTGGGGATCGTAATCGGCTCCTTTTCCAACAAGCCTTAACGCAATACACGCATTTAACAAAAACCGTGAATTATCAACGCGCTTTGCTTGATATGAAAAATGGTGAAAAGGTTTGTTCGTCGGCGTTGCTGAAAACGGTGGAACGAAAAAAATATATTACCTATAGCCACCCCAATTTCCTGTTGATACCCAATGGCGTGCTTGTTCGATCGGCAGACATTCATCTCTTTCAGCCGTATATTGATTCATCTAATCGCCTAAACCTTTCATTGGCGCTAACAAGCAACAACTTCATTCTCGGTACATCCAGCGGGCGCCGATATGGCGCAGGTGTTGATTCGCTACTGGAAAAGATAAGGAAAAATTCGCCTGGCCAGCTACTTATTCGGTCCGGACAAGATGTTAACTCTGGGTTGATTCACATGCTGCACAAAAACCGCCTAGACTTAGTCTTAGGGTTTTCCACTGAACAAGAATACGCAGCCCGCAGTATTGGCAATGAAGCCGCTACCGCATTTTTACCCATTGTCGAACAATTGCCCTATACCTTGGGTTATACGGGATGCTCTAAAGGTGAGTGGGGGGACAGGATTGTTGGCCAAATTAACGGTGTTCTTGAAGAACCGGCAACCTTTGTTGCATTCATGCAATATTACAAAAACTGGCTTCCGTCTTCCAACCATTCCTATTACGATGAATTGGTCAGCGAGGCATTGCTCAATAATCCGGAAATGGAATTTCGCAATAAAAGAAACCAAAAGACGCCTTCGGTTGATCGCTCTCCAGACAACTAGTTAAGAGCCCGTCTCTTGTACTGATCAACCCCGAAAATAGGCCGATAGCCACGTTTATAAAAGGTCAAACATTCCCCTGCTGACTTTTGATTATTTGCGGGAAAAACGTCGGTCACATTCTAAATTGACAGTGCTCTATTTATGCGACGACAGGGTCCGGAGCGGTATTTTCCCTCTGCCGCAGTGGTCGACAAGTTGTCCTGTCGTGAATGCAAAAGTCGCTGCTTGCACTGCTCGATGTGGCGTAGTATAAATGAGCCACTATACGAATAAATTTAGAGGTTTGAAGCATGAACTGGGCTGAAATAGAAAAGTTAGATAGTTGGGCGAACGTAAATCCATACGATATACCTTTGGATAAAATCGACATGAGCCGACCAGAGTTATATGAGGCAAACGTCCATCAAAAGTGGTTCGAACGTCTACGAAAAGAAGATCCTGTTCACTATTGCCCCGAAAGCAAAGTGGGGCCTTTTTGGTCTATTACTACCTTCGATGATATAAAAACGGTTGATACAAACCATCAAGTTTTTTCATCTGATCGCTCGATTGCAATTGGGCTTATTAACGACGAATTCAATCCACCGAATTTTATTGCGATGGACCAACCCGAGCACGACGTACAGCGTAGAGTTGTTTCTCCGGCTGCTGGTCCCGTCAATCTAAAGAAACTGGAAGATATCATCCGCGAAAAAGCCTGTTTGATTTTGGACTCTCTACCTGTCGGAGAAACTTTTGACTGGGTTGAAAAAGTATCCATTGAAATGACCACGTATATGCTGGCGATACTATTTGATTTTCCGATGGAAGACCGTCACAAACTGACCCACTGGTCCGATGTGACGACGTCTGTAGAAGCGGTGGGTAATTTTTCCATTACCCCTGAGGAACGTCAGGCCGAACTGTTGGAGTGCCTTGCCTATTTCCAACGTCTTTGGCACGAGCGTGAAGGGAATACCGAAGGCTTTGATTTTGTGACCATGCTGGCGAATCATCCAGATACCAAGGACATGATAGACGACCCGATGATGTTTTTGGGTAACTTAATGTTGTTAATCGTTGGCGGTAACGATACGACAAGAAACTCCATGAGTGGCGGCGTTTTGGCCCTAAACGAATTTCCTGAGCAATATGAATTGTTACGTAACAACCCTGATCTTATTCCCAACATGGTATCTGAAATTATTCGCTGGCAAACGCCGTTACCCCATATGCGACGAACTGCCACAGAAGATTTTGAACTTAACGGCAAGATGATTAAAAAGGATGATCAGGTCATCATGTGGTATACCTCAGGCAATCGAGATGAAGCATCAATCGACAACCCTAACGAGTTTGTCATTGACCGCACGAAAGCTCGACAACATCTCTCTTTTGGGTTTGGAATCCATCGCTGCATGGGAAATCGAGTTGCTGAATTACAGCTGAAAATCATGTGGGAAGAAATTATGAAACGTTTTTCCTTTGTTGAAGTGGTAGGTGAAGTTAAACGATTGCCCTCGAATTTCGTTTTAGGGATTACCGAAATGCCAGTAAAGCTTCACGCGAAGTAATTTCTGTGCATTGAGATAACGCTTTCGGTTTTTGGATTATCTGTTTAATTCTTCAGCCTAAAGCGTTTTTTTTTGTATTCGAGATATAAGCGATAAGTTAATGACCCAATTGACCGCTAAAATTTTTGATTATTTTTTCAGTAAAGCGTAGTGCCAATTTTAAGCATAAGAGTACGGCCCTCCAGCTTAGTGGTGAGCGTATTTTTTAGATAAACCCTGAGTTAGGTTTGAACATTCTCTTTTCGATTCAACTAAAACGTTATTGAGACTATTTTATGCCGCTATCTTAATACCAATAGGCAATAGGTAACATTCGCCAGAAAACCAGAACGATACATAACTGAAACAGGATAAGCAGGGCGATTGTGTCGCGATGATCTTGTCGAGTCTTTACGCTGCGGAAAATTACCAGAAAAACAGAAACAAGTAATGTTAGCGGCAGTAACCCAGAAGTGAGGAAAAGTGAAAAGCTGGCGGTTGTCGGTTCTCCAAAACGTAAAAACGATTGACGTGAGAGCAAATAGACAGCAATCGCTAGTGCCAGAATATTGAAAAACGGTAAAGCAATCGTTTTGAATCCGTTGGTATCTCCACCGATAACTCTTATGACGCCGATTAAGAAGATATAAATGAAACTGACCACACCGGTAATGAGGCTTATCCAGTACAAAATCAAAATAATGGCGGGGTACTTCTTCACTGTGCTGATTCCGTCAGTCAATAACAAATTACCTGTTTCGTCAATAATTATCCCATGAGAGGCTTTGGTTCTATCTGTCGCTCTAAGCAGTTGTCCGTTCATTGGAATCAATGTTCGATCTTCGTTTTGTAATGACTTTAATATGATTTTATGACCATCTTTAACTAGCCAATTAAAATTAAACAATAGGTCCAGCCACTCAAACTCGGCCATATTGTTCGGTGAAGGGATATAGGTCCCCTCTAGATTGGTGATGTCCATGGTGGGTTTTAATGTCTGTTCGATCGGAGATTTCTTTACGGACAAAAGTTGAATGAACAAGGCATTAAATCGCTCGTAATTGGCGGAATCGTTGTCGGTATTTATTGCGTAGAAGAACGATTTTTTTTCGTCCGGAAAAAGGCATAGGTAAGCACGAAAACCAAAAGTAGTACCGGGATGGCAGGCACCTAGAACTTTGTGTCGGTCTCTACCGGCCAAAACCAAGCCGTGACCGATTTGTAAACCGGTCTTTTTCGCGTCGGTGTCTATGGGTGATGCCAGTAAATTCATTAGTATAGGGTCGATAAAAGGTCCTCCGGATATTCTCCCATCCGACAGCAAAAACTGCATAAACTTCGCCATATCTGAGGCAGTAGTTGTAAATTGGCCTGCCGGTCGCAGGTACATCGGGATTGCAGCTTGTGCGACATTATTTTCGTAGTAGCCCATCGCCATTTTTTTGTCGGCGTGTTTACCCGTTTGCGAAATATACTCAAAGGTACTTTCGTGCATTCCGAGTGGTTTTAATAACTTGTTATCGAGGTAGTTCTCATACCGCTCGCCAGTGATAGATTCGATCACCATGCCTAGTAAGGTATAACCCATATTAGAATAAGAATATTGCGCTCCTGGTTTACTTCTGACGCTCAAAAGCGTCGAGTTGCCGGCGGGAAAAACCTCAGCTAAAGGTGTGTATGGGTCGACTTGCGAGTTTAGAAATTGCCACATCCGAAAATTGTCCAGGCCTGCTGAATGCTCTAACAGGTGACCTACAGTGATCGGGTCCGTTTTATGCCATGGATTGTTAATTGAAAGTGTCGGTAGCAATGCTTCTACATTGCTGGATAAAGAAAGCTTTCCCGTCGTAATCAGACGCATCACGCCAATGGCGAGAACAGCTTTAGTCACTGATCCCACTTGTACTTTATGGTAGGCATTCATCGCAGACTGGGTGCTTGAATTTGAAAGCCCTGCACTTCCGACCACGACGTTGTTGTTTGATACAGTCGACCAGACAATCCCGGTTAAGCTTTCTTCTGCAATGACCTTACTGATCTCTTGTTCGAACTCTGTTTTTGTTCCGGAAAGCAAAACGTTTGAATGTAGCAAAAACAGAAGAGCAGTTAGTGTGGCGGCAATACGGTTTTTTAAAGTTAGCAATTGTTATCCAATAGTGATCTAACACAGATATATGAGTGAAGAAATTAAACTCTCGCAGAAATGATCTGAAATTTGTTGTTCGCCGTTTTCTAATCGTTTCAGGAAGCGCTTTGTTCATCCAAATGCGGATCTGCGGGGTGAATTGATGGCCCAAGTAAGCGAGTGGTAATCATTCCCGTGGTGATCGCTCCGTTGACGTTTAGCGCTGTTCGAGCCATGTCAATTAAGGGCTCAATCGATATGAGTAGCGCGACGATTGTGACAGGTAACCCCATCGCGGGCAATACGACTAAGGCGGCGTAGGTCGCTCCTCCACCTATACCAGCAATGCCGAACGAACCGATAGCAACGATTAACACAAGGCCAAAAATAAATTCCGCCTCCAGAGGGTTGATACCCATCGTGGGTGCGACCATAACCGCGAGCATAGCCGGATAAATTCCAGCGCAACCATTCTGGCCGATGGTGGAACCAAAGGAAGCTGCAATATTAGCGATCGGCGCCGGAATCGACAGTTCTTCTATTTGTGTTTTAATGGTCAGAGGAATCGTGGCAGCGGAACTACGCGTAACAAAAGCAAAGGTCAAAACGGGCCAGACCTTTCTGAAATAGTCTGCAAGACTGGTGTCCGTAAATAACACAATCATCAGTCCGTGAATCATAAACATAAGCGTTATAGCGACGTAGGATGCAATAATGAAATGGAACAGCGTCAAAATTGCCTGCCCGTCCGAGGTAGCGACGACATCGGTCATTAACGAAAGAATACCGAAGGGCGTTAAATTCAATACCAGTTTCACGAGTTTCATAATGATCAATTGCGCGGTTTCAAAAAAGCGCTTTATTTTCTGACCGTGCTCTGGGTGTTCCTCGCCGATGAGTAAAGAAGCGACGCCAAAAAACATAGCAAATACCACTACCGAAATAATTGAGCTGTCTCTGGCACCCGTTAAGTCAGAAAAAATGTTAGTCGAGAAAAATCCGGTAATCAATTCCGGGATATTAATCGCAGCCACGGTTTCTTGCCTTACAATTAGTACATCGGCTCTAGCCAGTTCTCTGGCTCCTGTTGTTAATCCTTCGGAGCTCAAGTTGAAGCTGACAGCCATTGCAATACCGACGAGAGCTGCAATAACCGTGGTCACAATCAAAAGACCAATGACCGTTCCACCAATTTTCCCCAGTGATTTAATTTCCTCAACGCGCAATACGGCCATAACCATAGTGACCAGAATCAATGGCATAATAATCATGCGCAGTAAGTTGACGTAGATTCCGCCAACGATGTTTGTCCAAGCAAGGGTTTGCTGGATGACATCGGGGTTGTGACCATAGGCGAATTTCATGAAGAACCCAAAGAGTGTTCCAACAATGAGTCCTATAAAAACCTGGCGGGATAGGCTTAACTTTCTATTGCTCCATAGGAAAAGAAAATACATCAATCCCGCAAATAGAAAAAGATTAAGGATTCCGAATAAAGTCATTACAAAAACTCCGTAAATACGTCAGCTTGATTTAACAAGTTGAAATGAGTGTCGATATTTTAGATTGCAGGACTTGTCACTCAGATTTTGGGTTGAGTGATTCTGAGTCCAGCCAATAGCAGGTCTCTCGCCCTAATTTTCTGTCTTAAAGAGAATTGTATCGCCAACTCGATAACCGCTGCTTTTTGGTCAATGGTCTTCGGCACACTTTAACATCCTTTGTTAAGCATAGAAATCGCGGATATCGGCTTGCCATCAATCTGTGCGAGTGCTGCCAGCGGTGCATAAAAGCTTTAGAGCGTTCGCGTATTTGAAAGTCATTTCCGATGTTTGTTTCCATAGCGCGTTAGAGGCTAATTTTTGCTCGTTGAAACCGAGAAAAGAGGAGGTCCGTTAATGGCTAGTTTAGTCACCGTTTACAGGCTATATTTCACCCACATCAAACAAGGCAGTGGTTGAAAATGAATTTAAGCAATGAGGTTTGTGAGCGCGCGAGGATATCACGGGATCCGCGCTTTGATGGTCTGTTTTTTATCGGTGTTAAAACAACCGGTATTTATTGTCGCCCGGTTTGCAAAGTCAGATTACCGTTGTCAAAAAATATCGATTTTTATCGCAGTGCCGCTGCTGCCGCTGAGGCGGGTTTCAGACCTTGTCTTCGATGCCGTCCGGAAACAGCTCCGGGTACGCCGGCTTGGAGCGGTACACAGGCCGTAGTAAATCGCGCTTTAAGGTTGATTGGAGAAGGGGCTTTGGATAGTGCCTCTGTCGATGCTCTTGCAGAGCGGTTAGGAATGACTGATCGCCACCTGCGCCGCTTGTTTATGGAGCATTTAGGTGCGTCGCCGAAGGCGATTGCTCAAACACGGCGTATGCACTTCGCAAAATCGTTGCTGGATAATAGTAATTTGTCCATTATTGATATCGCTTTGGCGGCCGGTTACGGCAGCGTACGACGATTCAATGACCATTTTAAAGCGAGTTATGGTAAATCGCCGAGGGAAATTCGAGGTAAGAAAGGTTTGGAGAAAAGTGCAGAGCTTACTTTCTATTTGGGATATAGACCGCCTTATAACTGGAAATTCATGCTGGAATTTCTCAATAAAAGAGCGATTTCTGGAATCGAGTGGATTGCTGATGATGCCTATCTCAGAGTTTTTCAATTAGGCGGTGAGTTGGGCTGGCTGCAGGTAAAAAATCTGCCGGATCAAAATAGATTAGTCTGTCGAGTGAGTTATCCTAAAGTGACATCCCTCGGACTTGTAAAAGAAAAAATAAAGCGCATTTTCGACATCGATGCAAACCCTTCCGAGATCGCACTATCTCTCTCGAACGATAAGCTAATGAAAAATGTGTTAGACCGGAATGGCTATTTGCCTGTGCCGGGATGCTGGGATCCATTTGAAGTGTCGGTAAGAGCAATTGTCGGACAGTTGGTTTCTGTTACCGGTGCCATCACTACGATGAAGACATTGGTCAAAGAGTATGGAGAAAAGGTCAATGTGGACTTACCACTAACGTCACTGGCAGACTCGCCTGAAGCAAGCGATGTCTACTTGTTTCCAAAACCTGAAGATTTGTGTGATATCGATTATCAGCGGGTTCGGCTATCGCGGGCAAAAATCAAGGCAATCGCAGGGCTGGCTAAGGCAGTGGTCGACGGACATATTCGATTTGATTTAACGATGGATTCTGAAGAGTTGCTAGAAAAGTTGTTGGGCATTACAGGAATAGGGCCGTGGACAGCGGGATATATCGCATTGAGAGCATTGAGGGAGCCCGATGCATTTTTATCCGGAGATTTGGTGATTAGGCAGGTGGTGAGTTCTCTGCAAAAAAGAACGGCTCTAATTAGTATCAAAGAGCTCGAAGAGGAATCGCAGGAGTGGCGACCCTGGCGAGCCTACGCGCTAATGCAGCTGTGGCACGAGGCCAACGGCTAGTTCCATTTTAAAAAGTATTAACTATTTTAAGAGAGAAGGAGAAAGCGATGCGTTATCATTTTGTTGATGCTCCGTTCGGAAAATTACTGTTAGCTGGGGAGGACGCATTAGAATTAGTTGGCTTTCCCAGGGGAAAGATGGCCGTCGGTGTGGGTGAAGGCTGGGTTGAGGATAGGCACTCATTTACGGATGCTTCCGCTCAGCTACTCGCTTATTTTGGCGGTGAGCTGAAAGAATTTAGTGTAAAAATGAAACCGTCGGGGACAGTTTTCCAGCGCGAGGTTTTAGATGCACTCAATAGCATACCCTATGGCGAAACGCGCAGTTACAAAGACATCGCCGAGATGATTGGTCGCCCAAAAAGCGTCCGTGCTGTCGGCGCTGCAAACGGTAGAAACCCGCTGCCGATTATTATTCCCTGCCATCGCGTCATTGGTGCCAATGGTTCTTTAACGGGTTTTGGTGGTGGAGTTGACGTAAAGGCCTATTTGTTGAAATTGGAGGGAGGCACGAGTGGCAGTTTTGTCGAACAAGCCCCTCTGGATTTTCAACAAATTCCTTAAGTAAAAGGATGCATTCGGCATCGCTTTCCGACAGCATCGAAGTACGGTTCTGTTTAATCGGAAAGTGTTTGCGAATAAACAGCATTGATCGATAATAATTGGCCGCCTTGATTTTCTGGCAAAGACTCAGGGTTTCATCGCTTTGATAAGAGCGTCTCGATAAACTTCGTACTTTGGCATTTGCTCCTTGCTGAGGAACTCCGCCATTGCGCCATCCATCTTTTTCTTCAAGCGCTTATTCATGCGTTTTATTTTCCGTTCCATGCCACTGGTATCGCGCCCAGTGATAATCTTTTTGAAGGATTTTTGGAAGTCGGTGAGATAAACCGTAATAGCGTTTTGAAACTTGGGCTTTTGTTCATCTGTCATGTTTATCGCGACAGCCGATTTCAAAACTTCGGGTTGCAGCCAGGCCGGCTTCTTTTCGGCTGCGTGGGTCGTCAATGAGACAAGGAGAAATAGCGATAGTGAAAAAATGATGGCTGACTTAGCGGTTCGCATAAACGTTACCTTCTCGATTTATTATTAAAATCCGATTGAATTAATATTATCAGCCTAGGAAGCAAGCTTTGTCTAGCAATAATTGGCATATCATATGACCTTTTAATGAAGCCTATTATAGGTCGCGTTAAATATCCTGTTTGATGGCAGTGACAGCATAAATTGAATGGCTAACTTTGATCGGTGGACTGCCAGATTTCAAGGCATATTATCGCAACCGAAAGTAGCAGTGTATTTCTATCGACGAGAGAGGTCGTGAGATATTGATCGATTACTACAAATTGACTTTCTATAGTACAGTATTGGAGACATTTCAAATGTAGCTCGCCAAAAGCGGCAAAAAAAAGGATAGGGAAAAACGAAATGAAAACGACTCAGTTAGGACCATTGAATAACGTCAGCCGACTTACTCTGGGCGGTGGCGGCATTGGGCAGGTATGGGGTGATACCACTCAGGAAGAAGCCATTGCAACCGTGAAAGAAAGTTATGATGGAGGGATCAATCTTTTTGATATGGCCCCGCTTTATGGCAATGGCGAAGCAGAGAGAGTCATGGGCATGGTTTTCTCCGATGGTTATCCAGACGACGTTCGCGTAACCACTAAATGTATGGTGGGAGGTGTTGACGCTAATACGATAGAAGCGAAGCTCACCAAATCCTTGGACGAGAGTTGCGAGCGGCTGAAAAAAGAGTATATCGACGTATTTATTATGCATGGTTACGTTGTGCCGGACGGTTGGAATAACTCGACAAGACCTCGCGCATTTCCTCATATAGCAGTTGCGTGGACCAACTATCTAGAACAGGTAGTACGCGTTTTTGAGGCGCTAAAAAGCAGTGGCAGAATCGGTGCGTGGGGCGTTACTGCGGCGAGTACGCAGGCCACTAATCTTGGGGTTCTGGAGGAAAATCATCATCCGGACGTGATTCAGTGTATTACGAATGTCTACGATTCGCCCGGAAACATGTCAATTTGTGACGAGGCTCCAGATCCAAGAGCCGTCATTGCCAGCGCTCACGAAAAGTCGATCGGAGTCATGGGCATCAGGGCAGTCGCGGCAGGCTCTCTTACCGACAATATTGATCGTGATGTAAAGCCAGATTCAGCCGAGATGAGCGATTATGAGAAGGCTCAGTCTTTTAGAGAGTTAGCCGCACAATTGGGTGTCAGTTCTGCCTACTTAGCACATCGATACGCCTTGTCCATCAACGGAGTCGACACTGTTGTGCTTGGCGTCAAGAATAGAGCAGAGTTACGGGAGTGCCTGGACGCAGAAAAGGCTGGGCCGCTAGACCCATCCTTCATTCAGAAAATTGATCAATGTCGATAAATCGATTTGCAGAATCGATTGGTATAGTCGTTTGCATTAACTTTGCCAATCGGTTAGGTAAGTCATCTATCCGACACTCGTTAGAGCCGCTCTTTCTGAACAATCTTCGCGGCTAATACTAATTATGTCAGAAAGTGGTTTTATTATTGATGCGCCCAATTCGATGTTAATGTTTTGTGGGTTTGAGCGTTGGCCTTCCGTACCGGTCGCGACGGATTTGTACGGCATCTCTAATAGTAGAGACAGGCACCCAAAGTGATGAGCGACATAATCTGTTGCTGTTGACTTATTACGACTACCACCGCAATTGGATCCACAGCAAACGGTCACTCCAGCCGCTTTTTGGCTGTCATAATCCTGTGCAATTTGAAAGTTGTTATTCGCGTCCATGTATTGTCGTTTAAATCGGTCCGCTTGTTTCTTTAAAGCGTTTGATGAATTTCCGGACATGATAAAACTATTTGGAATCTCTTCATCGCCATGGATATCCAAAAATATGTCCACGCCCTTTTCATGCAACGCCTTTCTGACGAAATAGACTTCGGGAGTGTCGAGTTTCGACGGTTGATGCCAGTGTCGATTTAGATTACACCCGGCCGCATTTGTCCGATGGTTACCGAGAACACTGCCATCGGGATTCATATTGGGGACAATGTAAAAAACGGCTGAGTTCAACAGGGATCGAGAGGATTCATCTGAACTCAGCAGTTGTCCTAAAAGCCCTTCAATAAACCACTGCGCCATGGTTTCTCCTGGGTGTTGTCTAGCAATGACCCAGATTTTTTTCTTGCCTGGTTCATCGTAACCAATAGTCAGTAAGTCTAATGGCCTGCCTTTGACGGTCGAACCCAGTACGGTATGTTTGCAAAAGTCCGCTGCAGCTGCCGTCGCCATTTGCTCTTTATGTCGCGCATAAGTGTAGGGAATGTAGTACGCGTAATTGACTTGACTAAAGGCCGGTGTGTGATTGATACGCAGTGTATTACCGTCGTATTCCGTCGGCACCTGAAACCAGTTATTCTGATCGTAGCTTCCCAAGACCTGATAATCACTCCAGCCCTTCGGGAAGGTGCTATTACCTGCCTCGACAATGTCGATACTGTGGGGGACTCCGGCGGTCGACTCGACGCGGAAATTGAACCATTGGCGGTTAGAGGATTGATTGTCATTCTTTAGTTTCAGCACGATTGAGTCAGGTGTTTTCTGATCTAGGACGTCTATGCTGCCGCTGTCAAAATTTGAGCTAATTTTCATCTTAAATGCCTTTCAAGTTAATAATTTAGAGAAGTTCAATGGCAAAGCCGGTAATGCATGCAGTGCTGAAAACGAGAAAAATGAAAGCGAGTAGCAATGGCCAATGAAACATCTTCTTCATCATAATCATTTCGGGAAGACTGGCTCCTGCTCCGGCGATCGTTAGTGACATCACCGCTCCCATACTCATGCCTTTGGCTAGTAGAGAGCTTGCAATAGGCACCATCGTTGATGCGCGTATATATAGAAAAACCCCGATGAATGCGGTGGTTGGTACCAGCCACAAGGTCGATACTTTAGCTAGCTCTTCGAAGAACATGGTTGGTACATAAGAGTGCAGAATGGCGCCGATAGCGACACCGATAATCATATAGGGAATAAATGATCGAAATTGTTTGAAGGTGTCAATAATTAATGATGACCAGTGGAATTTTCCCAAAAATCCCGCGACCGTAGAGCCAGAATTTGTTGCCAATGTTCCAGTCGGTTGCGGAGAATTATCTTCCGACTTTGAGCATGCCGGTGTGAGCAACTCATCTCTAACGAATCGATCAAATTTTAGTTTTTGTAAAAGATAACCGCTAAATATTGCCAGAGTCAGGACAAAAACAGCGTAAACAATGGTCGGCTTTGCGCCAAAACTCACCCAAAACAAACCGACGATGTAAGGGTTTAAGAGTGGAGATGTGAATAAAAAAGCCATCACAGGTCCGAATTCCGCGCGCGCGTTGATCAGTCCTATCGTCATCGGCAACGTCGAACAGCTACAAAATGGCGTGGCGGATCCCAACATAACAGCGACACCGTAACCACGACTGCCGCTGAGCAGTTGCTTAACCTTTTCAGTGGGTAAGGTTTGATTGATGAAGCTAACGAAAAAACTAATACCAAGGAACAGCAAAGCTAATTCGCTTAAAGTTGCGACAAAAAAACGTACAGCCTCGTGTGTTGCTGGTGAAAATCCAAGCTCGAACATAATGGTGTCCTACGGTAATTGGTGAATAAAATGGGCACTAATGATAATTTCTATATTCGATATAACTATATTTCTAGATATATCGAAATATAAAGCCAAAAAAAACCTAACACTCTTCGTCAGCGCAACACTCTTGCGACAAAAATTCAATCAGCTGGGCTAACTCTTCATATTGGGCAAAGCAGCGCAAGACACGTCCTTCTCTGACTTGTTTAAGTAAACCTACACGAACTAAACGGGTAATATGATGAGATAACGTTGAGCCTGGCACTTCCAGTTGTTTTTGGATGTTTGATACGGGCAGACCGCCTCTTCCCGCTTTTACCAGCGTTCGGTAAATACCCAAGCGAGTGGTATGGCCGAGTTCGGATAACTGTTCTGCTGCGTATTCAACTTTCATGGCGGGATATTAATCGATAAGGTTGACAAGATCAATATATTTCTAGAATAGTCGAAATATATTAATCTTGTAGACATTGAGCTCGCAGATATATGGCTGGGAGTCGTTGTCTTATCCTGTTGATAAAACTGATGCAGCCGAATGCTGGCGTTTCACTCTAAATGCGCGACCAAAAAGTTTCTTAGTTCCGAATAAACCTGCTTTGACTCCGGAGACCTTAAGTTAAAAGCGTACCCCGCATGAGACATGCCCTCGTAAACGTTCAGTTCCGCAACAATGCCCGCCGTCCTGAGTTTACGATGAACTCTTGAAGTATCACTCAAAAACATATCCCGCGTGCCCGTCACGAAATAAGTTGGGGGAAATCCAACAAAGTCACCATACACTGGCGATATTAGAGGGTCTTTCATATCGTGACCCGCTGCGTACAGTTGAGCTGCGGCGCCAAGGCTTCCATCATAGGTGACCAGCACGCGGTCGATACCTTCGTTGGTAAATAGGCTGTCCCCTGTTTTTGTCAGGTCTGCCCAAGGTGTTCCTGCATAGATCGCGCTCGGGGTCGGTAACCCTAAGCTAATAAACTTATGAACTGCGGAGAGCGCTAAACCGCCGCCAGCGGAAGTCCCGCCGATTGCTATGGCTTGGGCGGGTACGGTTTTTAATAGGTGTCGATAAACCGTGACAACATCGTCGACCGCGGCCGGGAAAGGAGAGGTTGGCGGCATGCGGTAATCGACGGAGATCACTGAGATCTTGGCGCTGTTTGCAATAATGGCTGCTTCGCCAATACTGGCATCACCGCCACCAAAAACATATGCCCCACCGTGGAGGTACAGGAAAACTGCATCTTTGAACTTTGGATCGATTTCCTGCGGCGTTATTCGGCGAACTGTAACGTCGTTAATGTCTTGCCGTTCGACCGCTACTTTAAGGTTTTCCGCCAGCTGTAATGCTGCTTTTCCCCTACTGGCGGCTCTAAGTGCCTTAAGGTTCTCCCAATCAGTTGCGTCCGTGTTTTGTAAGAACATTTTTGATCTTTTGACATCAGGTTGCGGAGTGGCAGCGATTGATTTTCGCAATTCTTCGCTGGAGCCAGCGGGATTGGGAAGCATGCGTGTTCCGACTTCCCATCCCTTTTCAGTCGCGTCGACCAGGGCAGCAAAAAAGAGTGCGCCGAAACCGATTAGCACGTAGTTTACTCGGGTTGTTATTATGTTGTTGTTCATGTCATTCCTACGTTGTTATTCTATTTGACCGCTTGTGAGTTGACTCACGGTGTTTGTACGGGATTTTCAATGAAGAAAGCCGCGGGTGGGCAATCGGAAGGTGCAGCAGCACAAGCTGTATTTATTTTAGTGAAGTTGTGATTCTCCCCAATGAATCTTGTAGTAAGATTCATTGGGGTTTTAGAGCGCCGTTCTAATCCCAATGTGGCAGAACTAGTCGAACAAATCTGGTTGCTCTGCGCAAATAACGTTGTAAAGTGGCTGAAAAGAAAACCAGCCTGCTATTTCTGAACCAACGTTTGCACGTGTTTTTAAGGCGACCTCGGGGTCGATCAAAACCGGTTTTCCTACCGCTTCGGCCATCAGTTGAGCGTGACAGCTACGCTCCATTGTGATGTACCACCACGCAGCTTCTTCAACCGTTTTCCCCACTGTGAGTAAACCGTGATTACTAAGAATAGCGGCTTTCTTGTCGCCCAATCCAGACGCAATGCGTTCACCTTCACCCCCTTCGAGCACCACGCCAGTAAAATCATCGAATAAAACATGATCGTCGTAAAACGCGCATGCGTCCTGGGTGATAGGATCTAATGGACGACGTAAGGACGACCATGCTTTGCCGTAAACCGAATGTGAATGTGCGGCCGCGATAACATCCGGACGCGCTTTGTGAATGGCGGAATGAATGGTAAAAGCGGCACCGTTTAAGATTCCATTACCTTCGACAATTTCGCCTTTGTGATCCACTAAAATGAGGTCTGATACTTTAATTTGTTTGAAGCTAACGCCCATTGGATTAACCCAAAAGCAGTCGGGGAACTCTGGGTCGCGTACGGTAATGTGGCCGGCAACGCCCTCGTCAAAGCCAAATTTCCCAAACAATCTGAAAGCCGCTGCCAGATGTTGCTTTCGGTGGGTTCGCTGTTCTTCTACCGTATCACCTTCATACATGGGTACGAAGTCATCGGGAGTATTTGAAACCGTTTCATTTAAAGCCATACCTTTCTCCTATAAATAACTGTCGACGGAAAACCTGCTGTTCAGCAATAGACTGTTGGAAATGTAACCTTTCTATTTATGTTTATTCAGCACAGACCATAGTGAAAGTTGTAGGTCAGCGCAAATTAATCTCGAGTAATGTCAGCTCAACCGATCGTTTGCTCGCCTCAGCTACTTTGTGGCATAGGGGTCTCTTTAAGTGCTTACGTCGCTGTTGCACCAAAAATTGGAAAATAATCGTATTGGAACTTTACGAACACGCTGCCATTTCCGAACAGTCTTGTAACGAAATCGAACAGACGCAAGCATTTAATTTCGAAAGAATTTTGTAAGTTACTGATAAACATAGAAATTCAATATTGGCATGGAAATTTCAATGTATTTGCTAACGTAGAGTCAATTATAGAGGTGGGTCGATAGATGGACATAGAGCTTAGTCAGCAAAAACCATGGAAAAAATGGACTGTGATTAGTTTGTTTGTTGTGTTGGTCAGTTATGCGGCATTCGCGCTAAGCGGTAAAGCAACGAAAAGTGTATCGACGTCGGAATTTAGTTTCCAAACGGTTGAAAGCGGCGCTTTGGACATTTATACCAATGCCTACGGAGAATTTGTATCTGCTCAAGAGCGTTTATTATCTGCGCCCGCGTCGGGAAAAGTGTCTGCGATATTAGTACGGCCCGGAACCGCTGTTAGTCCAGACACGGTAATCCTGCAATTGTTTAATCCAAAACTTGAGCAAGAGGTCAGTCAGGCCAACGGTTTGTTAGCGCAACAACAGGCAGAGCAGGAAGCGTTTAAATATGAACAGCAAAATGAGCGCCTCAGTTACCAAGGGCGTATTGCCGATATCGAAGCAGACATTGAAAAAGCAGAACTTGAACTGTCTGTGAACCAGGATTTGTTGAGCCTTGGTGTCAGCGCAAAAATTGAGTTAAAGCGTGCTCAATTGCTCGTAAAACAAGAAACAAAAAGACTCCAATTCGAACAGCAAAAATTTGAGCAGTTTATTGAGATGCAAGGGTTTCAGTTTACTCAGCGAGATATCACCGTAAAACAGCAAATGTCTCAGGTCGCTCTACTTGAAGAACAGCTCAGTAATATGTTCGTCAAAGCCGGCATTACTGGCTCCTTACAGACTCTGGATATCGAATTGGGGCAAAGCGTACAGCTCGGTGAATCACTCGCCAAAGTCGGTAGCAATAAGGAGCTAATCGCTCGTATACGTTTGCCGCAAAACCAGGCGGACCAAATCGATATCAATGCCCCAGTAATTATTGATACTCAAAAAGGCACCATCGAGGCGCATATTTCACGGATCGAGAGCGTTGTAACGAGCGGTTCTGTGATTGCGGAAGTGGTACTGGATGGCGAGCTTACCTCAAACGCCAGACCCGCTTTGGCCGTATCTGCACAGGTTTTTGTCAAACATGAAGACGACGCGATATTCGTAAAACAAGTGCCTGGTTTTCGTCCAAGTAGCAGACAGTCTTTATTTGTTAGGGACGGTCATGACTTGTTAGTTCAACGAGATGTCTCCTTCGGCGGGTTATCACAACAAAAACTAATCGTTACTGATGGTCTGGTATTAGGTGACGAAATTGTTAGTAACGACACGAATAAGTACAAACAATATCAAGAAATATCGCTCGCGGACTAAACCGAATACATGTGTCAAATTGAAAATCATTGAACATTAATTTAGAGAAAATCAATCAAGGAAATTGCCATGAAAAAAGTAGTTGAAATGAAAGATGTACATAAATGTTATACCGGTCAGCAAATTCAGACCCATGCTCTGCAAGGCGTATCACTCGAAATAAAGCAGGGTGAATTTGTCGCGATTACGGGTCCGTCGGGTTGCGGCAAGTCAACATTGCTGTCGATTATGGGGCTCATGGACAGTGCTAGTGAGGGTGAATACCAAATTGCTAATATTAATACATCCGGTCTTAAAGTGGACCAACGTACCCAAATTAGAAATCAGCACATCGGTTATGTCTTTCAGTCGTTCAATTTGATCGACAGCCTCAGCGTTTTCGAAAATGTTGCTTTGCCGCTTGAGCATCGATTTGGTAATAAGGCAGAAATCAAGGTACGGGTAGAAGAAGTCCTGGCGCAAGTGGATATGTTACACCGTAAAGATTATCGTCCCAACCAGCTGTCGGGCGGTCAACAGCAGCGGATCGCGATTGCCCGAGCTCTAGTGGGAAAACCGGATCTGATTTTGGTCGACGAACCTACCGGTAATCTGGACAGCAAGAACGGCGACCAGGTTATGGCACTGTTGGAAAAACTAAATAGCGATGGTTCTACCATTGTTATGGTGACGCACGATAGTCGTTATTCCCGATGTGCCAGCCGTACCATTCAGTTGTTAGATGGTAAGATTGTGACGGAACACGCTGTATTGCGAGATATGCAGGGGGCAGCATGAGCTTAATCATAAAGGCCTTATCTTCCGGTGTGACAAGAATTTTTTCACTACCTCGATTAAGCGTCCCCTTGATTTTGACTTTGGGGTTAACGCTCGGTGCGGTGTTAAGTGTGATCGCCATTTCATCGACACTTTTGTATAAACCGTTGCAAGGTGTCAACAATGAATCTGAAATCCAAACCTATGAATATCGTTTGAAGCCGTCGGAGACTTTGAGTGTTTCTTACTGGAGCATGCGGCGACTGGCCGACTTTAATGAGCGGTTTAAGAATTTTGGTGTTTGGGCTGGTATCGCTTCTACGGAACAAGACGTAACTATTGAAGGTGTGACTTATGCCACAACATTACATACCGCCTCCGATACGATTCTGGAAGTATTGGGCACTCAGTTAATTAAAGGGGATAGCGTCAATATTGCCAAACCTGAAAATTATGTCTGGATTTCAAATACTTTCTGGCAACAAAGTTTTTCCGGCCTTGATTCCGCCATGGGTAGGCAGGTCGATCTGAATGGGAAAAGTTACATCATTGCCGGGATTATTGAAGATTTACTCGCTGTGGAAAGTACGACTCCGGTATTGCCTCAGCAGGTATGGCGTATATCGAATCTAAAAGAGCTGTTGAGTGAACCCGAAATTGCTAATGTGAGTAACGACATTGATAGTCTGTTGTTAAAAGGACGTGGTCAAGACACGCCGTTGCCAAGTGAGGAAGAAACCCTGCAATGGATTGAGGATTTTATTACGAACAACGTCGATGAAACTCAAGCGGCCGGCTACTTACGGTTTATTAAAGCCACCCCCTTTGAAATCATTGAGTCTAATTACCGAGACAAACTATTAGGTGATACTAAACCCTTATTACTCGCGCTATTTGTTGCGGTTGTCGGGTTGCTGCTAATGGCGACACTCAATCTCCTTAATCTCTTTATTGCACACTACCAAGGACGTACTAAGGAATATGCCATTCAGTTGACCTTGGGCGCAAGCCTGATGCGGGCAAGATTGTTGGTATTTCTGGAAAACTTACCCAGCTTTATTCTCGCCGCAGTTGCGGGTCTATTGGTGACCGGATGGGTGATAAAAATTTTACCGACGATCGCCGGGAATACGTTGCCGATGATCGACACGATCGGAATTGACGCGAGCACCATCGTCGCCTCGTTTCTCATTATAATAGCGCTGGGTATTTTGTTTAGTAGTTTATCGCTGGTCGATATAAACAAACAGGCGTTGGCTGAAAACTTGAATAGTAGCGGAAAAGGGATTCAGGCTCAAAGTAACCAGTGGTTAAGCCGCGTATTGATGGTAGTGCAATTGTCCATTGCTTCAATCCTTCTGACGTCTTCGGTTATGCTGGCGATGCAAAGTTATAACGCCGTTTTTAAGGATCTGGGTTACGACATAGGTAATAATTATACAGTCAGTTTGTACAATTCAGATGAAGAATGGGCGACAGAACTGGCGTCGAGAGAGTTTTACCAGGGTAGTGAATTAGAACAGCTACATCACGGCATTGACGCGATAATTGAGGGTGAAGTTAGCGACAGTAAAGTGGTGATCAATTCAAACGGGGCCTTGTCTGACAATTTTTCTGCTACAGTATATTTTCCTGAAGACAAGCCCGATCAACGCATTATGTTTCAGGTTAGAGATTTGAGTCCGACCTATTTTGATGTTTTCGCTATTCCTTTTCTCGCGGGCTCTAATGTTACCGAGGAACAAATCAGCAACAGGGAGCAGCGTATGGTGATCGACGAAAACATGGCGAAAGCGTTGTTCCCCGGGACCGCCTATTCCGAGATTGTTGGCCAGGCTATTACACTAAATATTACTGGTGCCGGAAATGAGGGCGCGGTGCCGACTATTATCAATGGTATTGTCGGTGTCACCCAAAGTCGTGCGGGTGCTATCGACGTAATACAAATGCCTGCGGTCTATTGGGCAAATATAAGTACAGGCCGAAATATCGCCATTACGGTATCGATGCCTGCGGGAAAACGTCTTACCGCTGCTATGATTGAAGAGAAATTGCGTAAGCAGTTTCCGCGCTTGACTAATCTGGAGGTGAAATCACTCGATCAGTTATGGCGCGAGCAAACCTTAGCACAACGAGTTAGCTTGTGGGTGGTATTGAGTATGACCGGTTTAACTCTGCTGTTGGCTGCCATTGGTGTCTCTGGTTTAACGCAAATGACCACCAATCACCGAAAATACGAGTTGGCGGTACGTATGGCAACGGGTGCTAAGCAGTTAATGTTAGTTAAGTTTATCCTCAAGGACGCAGTATGGATGTTGGCAGTCGGTCTTGGATTGGGATTTGTGGTTTCGTCAATGGGTTACCAACAAATCCAACAGAGTCTCGATATGTTGCCGGACTTTAGCTGGCTGGCAATGTCGTTGCTTGACGCGGGGCTAATTGCTATTGTTCTTCTATCGGTATTCATACCAGCATGGCGAGTGATTAGCGCAGATCCAATGCAGGCGTTGCGAGAAGAATAAAAAGTATACAGGGTCTTCGGGCATATAAATTGGGTGTTCCTAGGATCGCCTAATTTATAGGGTGTCTGGAGCAGGCTTAACCGCGAGAGGAGTTGTCATTGAATAGGGAAAAAGCCACCATTTTAGTTGCCGATGACGACGAGGATATTCGCCTCGCGCTTGAAATGCTGCTGGTAGGTGAAGCTTATCGGGTGATTGAGGCTAGCAGCGCTAAGGAAGTAGTTATTCAAACTGAGCGCCATAAACCGGATCTCGTATTATTGGATATGAACTTCAGTCGGGATACTACCAGCGGTCAGGAGGGGCTGGAAATCCTCAATCAGATTAACAACCACAACATCCCCATTTTGCTGATGACAGCGTGGGGCAGCATCGAACTAGCGGTACAGGGATTACAGCAAGGAGCCTGTGATTTTATCGAAAAACCCTGGAACAAAGGAAAGTTGCTAAACAGTATCGAGCAGCAACTGAGTTTTTATCGGGTTAAGCAAGAGCATCAGGCTTATCGAGAACTACTTAGCGCTCCTCAGTTACAAGAGCCGCGTGCCGGGAATAGAGGAGAAGGCTGGATATGCCAATCTAAACCGATGCAGGCCATTGAACAGTGGGTGACGCAAATCGCCCCGACCGATGCCAATGTTCTTATCTTGGGAGAAAACGGCACGGGTAAGTCCTTGCTGGCAGAGCGAATCCATCAATTGTCCGCGCGGCGGGACAATCCGTTCATCGTCACAAATATGGCAGCTATTCCCGATAATCTTTTTGAAAGCGAATTATTCGGTCATCAAAAAGGGGCTTTTACCGATGCAAAACAACAGCGTGTTGGCCGGTTTCAGTTAGCTGATGCAGGCACGCTTTTTTTTGATGAAATCGGTTCTTTACCCATAAACTTACAACCTAAATTACTGCGAGTGCTCGAAACGGGGCAGTATGAAATTTTGGGCTCAAGCCAGACACAAACTGCGAATGTTAGATTAATCAGTGCGACCAATGCAGACTTAAGCCAGCTAGTCATCGATGGCTCATTCAGGCAGGATTTGTTATACCGATTAAATACTTTAGTCATTACCATGCCGCCGCTTAGATCGAGGACAGACGATATCGAAGCCCTGACTCTCAATTTCATTCATCAGTTTAGCCAAAAATATCACAAGGTGGGTTTGGTTTTAACGGCTACGGCAATTGAAAAGTTGAAGAGACATTCCTGGCCCGGAAATATTCGAGAGCTTAGCCACGTTATTGAGCGGGCGGTATTGTTGGCCTCGCAAAGTGAGGTGGGTGAAGAGCAGCTTTTGCTTGATGTCTCGGGGACGCAGGAGAGCGATGTAAAATTACAGTCGCTGGAGCAAGCGGAACGGCAGTTGATTGATAAAGCCATGAATGTCTCCTCAGGCAACATTGCGGATGCGGCAAAAATACTGGAGATTTCACGCAATGCCTTGTATCGTCGTTTGGAAAAATTCAATCCCGATTTTAAATCTGCCCATGATGGCGAATAGACGATCAATCGAAAGGGGGTCACTTGAGTCATGAAAAATGGCTGATAGCAGGGCTTAGTTCTACCGTCTTTGTCATTTTGTCTTTGCTGTGCGCGCTAGCATGGAGTTTTGGGTGGGACTTGTTGGCCATTGCAACGTTATTATTTTTCGCAATCTATCCCTTGGTTTTGCTTGCCTGGCGTTGTTACGGATTCTGGTGTCAAACCATTATGCAGCTGACTACCTATACCCAAGTGCTCAAGGAGGGTGAGTATAATTTGCGGTTCAAAGAACAGCATCCCGATAACTTATTGTTGGCCTTGCAAAACGAAATCGACAGCCTTGCGAAAAAACATCAGAGTAAAGATTCCGAAAATCAGTCCGTGGATGATTTGCTAAGCCGAATTTTAGATTCGTGGCCTGTGCCTGTTTGCCTTTTTGATCACCACCTCAAATTAACCTATCGCAATACGGCGATGAATGAAGCACTTCAGCAACCCATGTTAGTGGGAAGTTCAGCGCTACGACTCGGTTTTACCTTACAAGATGGTAACTTCTTCCATCCAAAGTTCGATAAAAAATGGCAGCGGCAAACGGTTAGTTATTTACACCAGAACCCCAAGGAAAAGCACTGGCTTTTTACCGCATTGGATATCTCGCAATTATTGACAAAGAATAAAAGCGTCACTCAGCAGAATTTAATCCGTGTGTTAGGGCATGAATTACGTAACTCATTGACACCAATGTACTCGATGACTGATACGCTGCTTTGCAGTGAACAGTTAGACGAAAAACAGACTCGCTTAGTTTTGTCGCGCATTCAAAAACGTAGCCAGAGATTGCTTTCTTTTGTCGGAGAATACGGAAAACTCACGCAACTGCCACAGCCAAAATTAGCATGGTTTGATCTTTCCGAAATTATCGAAGAGGCGAGATCTATGTCTGAGGACTCCGCTTTTCAGATGGGTTTTCGAGGTAATACGCGCTGTTTTGGCGATGTAGAACAACTCACTCAAGTGATGATCAATTTGCTGAAAAACGCTCGAGAAGCTTGCGATAAGTCACTGTGTGAAGTGCAGGTCAGGGCTTTTTATCTACAAGACCAACAAGTTATTGAGATTATTGATAACGGGCCTGGCTTTGGCAATTTGGATAATGTTTTAACGCCTTTTTATACCACAAAAAAACAGGGTTCAGGTATCGGTTTGTCTTTGTGCGCAGAGATTGTTAACAATCATAACGGTCAACTAAAAGTCGAAAACATGCCGGAAATCGGCGCGAAAATCACCATGTCGTGGCCAATACAAAATAGTTAGATCACTCGATAGCGCCCCATTGTTTAGTATCGAGTAAAAATTTCTTTGGTCGCCCGGCGACGATGGCCGACATTCCCCTAATATAGTCTGTATCATTTAATTCGATTTAACCGCTTGTTTCAAATTCCCATAGATTTTGCGATGTTCAAAATAGGTTCGTTAGACTGCCTCACACGGGCCAGAACGAGGGATCCTTCTATGGCAGCAACTAATAGTTCTGACTTTGATTTTGCCTCTCTCTCGGAAATCCCGGCTCTGGCGAAGACAGGAGCTATAATTGACAGCCAACTGTCGAATGCCTGGGCTCCTACCCTTGTTATCGATTCCGAACTCGGTGTCGTTTCCAACACCGTCGTTGCGATAGGGCAGCCAGAACAAAAATCTGACTCGGTCATCCAATCGGCCATTTGGGCGCAGTAGGCGCTGACGAAATCAGCTGGCGTTTTGTGTTTGTCTGCTAATTCCTTAAGCATTTCGGCAACCATTTCCCCAGCTAGTACGACCGCGGCTTCACCGAGAGACTCTTTCCCCTCTGGAAAATAGTGGTACAAGGAACCTCGGGGAGCGCCACTCTCCGCCAAAATCTCCTGCAGACCGGTGGCCGCGTAGCCTTTTTGACGGAACAATCTCATCGCTGTTCGAACCAGTCCGTCCCTATGAATTGCTGCTCTGCTCAATGTTAACTCCAAAAATTAATTTGCAAAATTATGATGATCAGTCTATAACGGTTGTTCGGATTATAGCAATCGGTCTAAATGGGGTAAATATCATGAGCAAGCTAGTAACTTTTGAAGTAAAAGATGAAGTAGGTGTCATTACTATTGACGATGGAAAGGTGAATGTCATGTCGTTGGACTCTTTGAGAGAGATCAATGCTGCACTCGATAGAGCAGAAGCGGAGGGCAGGGTTGTCGTATTGACAGGGCGTGAAGGTATTTTTTCCGCCGGATTTGACCTGAAAGTACTGGCAGGAGGGGCAGTCCAGGCGAAAGAATTGACTCGAATTGGTGCCGAGACGGCGCGCCGAATTATGGAATTTCCATTTCCTGTCGTTGCGGCTTGCACTGGTCATGCTTTTCCAATGGGAGCGTTCCTGCTACTGGCTTCTGACTATCGAATAGGCGTCACGGGTACTTACAAAATTGGCCTAAACGAGGTCGCCATTGGAATAACCGTGCCGCGTTTTGCCATTGAGTTGGCGGGCAGCAGGCTAATGCCTAGTTGGTACAGCAGAACGGTTTTGAATGGAGAAATGTTTGAACCTGAAGAATCAAAGATCGCGGGATTTCTGGATGAACTTGTGTCAGCCGATTGTTTGTTAGAGACAGCGATACAGCATGCCGTAAAGTTAAAAGGAATTAATATGGAGTCTTACCGCGCGACCAAGAAAAGAGCAAAGGGGCCGTTTATTCGTCGCTTTAATCAAGCGCTTGAAGAAGACCTGTTACTGACTGCGTAGGGCCTATAGAAATACGGGCTCCGGCGTTATTTGGCCAGTAAACTCTGTGTGGTAAGGTTTATGGTACTTGTCGTCGGTAAAACATCGAGAATTCGCAGCGCTTTAGCGAAAAAACGATGATTAGTGCCGGTCCAAGAACATCAACTTGAAATTTTCATTTCTGCTGCAGATCGGGTTAAAACCCGATTTACACATACTGATCTGTTTCTGGATGGGCGCTAACTAGTGCCCATCCAGAAATGGGTGTTTTCAACGATGTCATTGCGAGCGAAGCGCGGCAATCTCCCGCAGCCCG